>CEGC01000050.1_pt1 | contig 11943 bp, 9 predicted proteins | sample 302731 | NCBI WGS metagenome assembly CEGC01 (sample SAMEA2755656, study PRJEB7226) | microbial mat metagenome | biome: microbial mat; feature: hypersaline; material: grass silage | place: USA | collected 2014-02-19 | depth 0 m | reverse complement strand
GGGCGTACGGTAAATGAAGTATTGTTACAAACCCACTTATACCAAAAACCCATTGTTTGTATCGCCCCCACGGGGCACGGTCTGAAACCCGATGGATCTTTTATGATCTCTAGGGTGGTGTATAAGATATTCATTTGCTTGCTTTTCTCCCAACAGGGCAATCCAGAACCGGATGGGGAGATAAGACAAAGGGTACGGAACGAAGTATGGCGGTTACTGAAAGCTCTAACACTGCGCGAGCAACGACAAGTGTGCAACACCTTGTGCAGCAGGTCTACGAGGCCTCGCTCTGCCCCGAAAAGTTGACGCAAACAGTTCAACAGCTGACAGAAGCCCTCCATGGCGACGTGGGGATGTTGCTTGTACGCGATCAGAGCGGTGGTGATCTCACCCTGGCTGTTACAGCTAATGCGCGTAATTATGTCGGGAATACCGCCTCGCAATGTGGGGCAACGGCGGCCATTCTAAGTTCTCGTGATCTGACGGCCCTGCCGTGGCTCGATGATCTTTGGCCTCATAGTGGGACCGTCGAACAAAGGGAGCTTGCCGACTGCCATCCGCCAATCGACGGCGGCGTTTCCAATGCAATGGTGGCACCGGTTGGGGCCCAGGGTGCGCTGGCTATTTTTCGCCGCCTCGCGCAGCCGCGTTTTGATGATACCGAATGTGCCATGCTCCATTCGGTGGCGGAACAGCTTTGCCATGCGGTGGCATTGCTTGCGCGCCTCGCCGAACAAGATCGCCGCTCAACCCTTGCCGAAGAACTGATTGGCATGGTCGCCGCACCGCTGCTGGTGGTGCAGGCCGATGGGCGCTTGGTTCATGCCAACCCGCAAGGGCATGCAGCGTTAGAGCGACGCGATGGGATAGTTTTGCTTGATGGTCGGGTAACCGCCCAGGCCTTGCGCAGCAACGTTCGTTTGCAAACTTTGATCGCCCAGGTCGCCCAGGATGGCGCACACGGTTTATGCCGACCGCAGGCCCTAGCCCTGTCACGGGGCAGCGACCGCCGCGCTCTGGGTTTGGTCTTGCGGCCTTTATGTGGCAGCCGCCAGCATGGCGGAGATGACATTCCCACCAGCATTCCGCGAAAAGCATCCCCATCGTTAGGCTTTATCTCTTCACCCTTGCTGGTGGTGATCGATGTCTCGGCGCAAGATCTGCAAAAAGCACCGCCCGTGCGGCTGTTGCAAGATCTGTTCACCTTAACGCCTGCCGAAGCGACACTTTTACAGGCCTTGATGGAAGATAAGCGGATCGAAGATCATGCTCTGGCGCGCGGTGTATCGGTAACAACCGTGCGGACCCAGCTTGCGCATTTGTTCCGCAAAACCAACACCAACCGTCAATCCGAGCTGGTTCGCCTCGCCGTTCGCGCCGTTGGGGGGCTGCGCCTGGATCAAGATCCGGCCCCCGAGGATGAGCAGCCCTAAGGGGCGGTAGCCCCCCACCGGCTCGGGGTTTTCTATAACATTCCGGCGGTCATGCGGTGGCGCACCGACCAGCGGCGGCTTTCCTCTGGGGCCGGGGCCAGATCCCACCACCATTCGCGGCTATCACGTAAGGGCGGCAGGCGAATCCCCGCCAGCAAATCACGATCGTCGATAACAGCGCCGTCCCCCAGGGCAATATGGTGACGCCGTAGGTCGCACAGCAGCCCGACGTGAACCCCTTGTGCCGCCAGAGCGTTCAAGGCATCCAAATGACTGGTGATGATCCATCGTTCCCACGCCACACAGTGATCGGGACGAATGCCGCCGTGTGCATCGGCAACCGCCAGGGGGATTCCCGCCAGCTGTGATAGGCAGTTGGCTGAAATTACCAAATCAGCCCCTTCCGCCTGGGGGAAGGATACGTCTGGCGCGGGCAGTTTGCCGCTTGCAAGGCTGCTTTCCAAGCGATCCAGCATCCCGGTGACATCGTGGGTGAGTAAGTGAACCCCCGGATGGGCCCGCGCTTGCCGTTTAACGGTGGGTAAGTGGCATAAATCAATCAGCACCACCTCAGCAAACCGTTCGGCCAGCGTGGCCAGGGGAATTTCTAGCAACAGGCCAGAGCCAATTACCACCACCCGCCCGCCCTGCGGAGGGCCTGGATCTGTTGTTTGTGTGGTTTTGGCCATCTGGGTTATCGCCTGCATACAGGCCTGACGATGCGCAGCCCAGGCAACGGCTTGGCGGCGGGCCCGATGGTCTAGGGCGATCAAATCATGGAGGACGCCCAGGCGTTTGAGGGGGCGCGGGCAGGGGGTAAAAAGGTGCCGCAGCAGCTCGACAATCATCGCGGTCGGCGCCGTCCTATGGTCGGTGAAGGGGACTTTCGTCTTTCAGGCGGTCGATCATGTCATCAAGCATGATGCGAATCGAGGTCACATAGGCCTCTGCCGCCCAAATCTGATAGACTTCGCCGCAGTTGGGCGCACAGGTCCGGGGCTCGGAATAGATAGTGCTATAAAGCTGGGCTAGGCTATGGCGAACCTCGCTGATGCGCGCCTCGACTCCGCCTTTACCAAAAGCATTGCTGTCATAAAATTCGCGGGCAACGCTGAACAAAATGACTTCCAGGCATTTGCCCTGCTCGTTCAACGCCATTAAAATTGCTGGATTTTCGCCGGTTTCATAAACGTCGGTGGCTTTGGCGTCACAAACTGCTGCATGGGCGGCTGCTTCGTCGAGGTGACTAAAGTCGGGCTGTTCCCGTGCCCAAGCTGTAGCGGGAAGCATAAGGTCTAGGGACGTAACCGCGGACAAAACCAGAACCAACGCAATAGCCAAGGGTTTCCCCTTATACCATTGCCGTGTCGGAACACGGTTCCCCCGGTTGAACACCATCCCTTGCACGACCGCCTCCCCATTGCTGATGATGTTTTAGAGCAAATCCAAGGTAAAAACAACCGGGCGCACCATCAAGGCTTCGTCTCGGAGAAACCGATGTTGCATGTTGGACACAGGTTTAAAGCCGCTATCGCTTTCATGCGGTCCCGGCAAGCATTGATCTTTTTCAGCTCGGCAGGCGGCGACACGGCTTATCGGCGACCAAAGAGTTTTTCGATGTCTTTTAGCTTTAGTTCGACATAGGTCGGGCGGCCATGATTGCACTGGCCCGAATGCGGCGTTGCCTCCATCTGGCGCAACAAACCGTCCATTTCGGCTTGGTTTAAGCGGCGCCCGGCGCGGACAGAGCCATGACAGGCCATGGTGCCGCAAACATGCGCCAAACGATCGCGCAGGCTCAGCGCCTGGTCCCATTCGGTCAAATCATCAGCAAGATCGCGCAACAGGCCGATCACATCGGTATCGCCCAACAGGGCGGGGACTTCGCGCACCACCAAGGCTCCGTCACCGAATCCTTCGACCACCAGGCCCAATTCGGCGAGCTCGCTGGTGCGGGCTAGGATGCGATCACAGGCGGGTTCATCCAGCTCGACCACTTCGGGGATCAGCAAAATTTGACGCTTGAGGCTGCCCTCGGCCATTGCCTGTTTCATGCGCTCATAGACCAAGCGCTCGTGGGCGGCATGTTGGTCAACAATCACCAAGCCATCGCTGGTTTGGGCGATGATATAGGTGTTATGCACTTGGCCGCGCGCCGCCCCCAGGGGGAACTGCTCGGCACGGTTGGCAGAACCCTCATCCGCCGCTGGTGAGTCGGGCACAGGTCGCCCTTGCGGCTGGGGGGAGAAGCCGGGGAAGGCACCGGGATCGTTTAACTGATACCCGGTCCCGGTGGCATTATCCTGCGGCGCTTGCGCCCCATAGGCGCTTTGGCGCTCTGCCATGCTGCCAAAGGGGCGCGCCATCGCCCAGCTTTGCGCTTGCCTGCCGCCACCACCACCACCCGCCGCAGGCAGTGGTAAAGACAAAGCCCCTAACCCCATCCCTGGGGAAAGCGCATCCAACGCGGCGCCGGCAACCGTGGTCGAAGCCCGATGCCCGGCCTGATCTAAGGCCCGGCGCAGAGCGCTGACGATCAGTCCACGCACCAACGCCGAATCGCGAAAGCGAACTTCGGCTTTTGCCGGATGGACGTTCACATCCACCTCGCGCGGGGGGACTTCTAGGTACAGCGCCAAAACCGCATAGCGGTCATGGGCCAAATAATCCTGATAGGCGCCGCGCACCGCCCCATGCAGCAGGCGATCTTTCACTGGGCGACCATTTACAAACAAATATTGCTGCTGGGCGTTGCCACGGTTAAAGGTCGGTAGGCCAATATGGCCGGTCAGGCGCAGGCCTTCGCGTTCGGCCTCCACCGGAATAGCATTTTCGGCAAAGTCCCGTCCCAAAATTGACGCCAAGCGCCCCAGGCGGGCATCAAACAGATCCCCCGGAGAGGCCGCATAGCGAAAAACCTGCCGCGTGCCGTCGCCAAGCGAAAAGGCTACCGCGGGATGCGCCATGGCCAAGCGGTTGAGGATATCTTGCGCATGTTGCAATTCGGTGCGCGCGGTTTTCAGGAACTTGAGGCGCGCAGGCGTAGCATGAAACAGATCGCGGACTTCCAGGCGCGTCCCTTGGGGGTGGGCGGCGGGCTGAACAGTGCCTTTCCTTCCCGCATCCACCGACAAGGCCCAAGCGCTATCGGCCCCCGCCACGCGCGAGGTCAAGGTCATGCGCGCCACCGAAGCAATCGATGGTAAGGCTTCGCCGCGAAAGCCGAGGAAGCCAATATCCGACAAGTCGCCATCGGGCAGCTTAGAGGTCGCGTGACGCTCCACTGCCAATTCCAGCTCGTCGGGGGTCATGCCACGCCCGTCATCTTGGACGACGATCAGGGCTTTTCCGCCGTCCCCCATGGTGATGTCGATCTGGTGGGCGCCGGCATCAATGGCGTTTTCCACCAACTCTTTTACTGCCGAAGCGGGGCGTTCAACCACTTCACCGGCGGCGATTTGGTTGACCAGGGTATCGGGTAGGCGGCGGATGGGCAGGCTAGAGCGGCTATCAGTCATCGCGGGCGACGAAACTCCTTATAGGCCTCGATCAAACCCTTGGTGGACCCGTCATGATCCCCAGCAAGGGCGTTATCACCGAGTTCGGGTAAGATGGCCTTGGCCAATTGTTTGCCCAGCTCTACACCCCATTGGTCAAAGCTGTTCACCCCCCATAGCACGCCCTGGACAAAAATGCGGTGCTCATAAAGGGCGACCAGCATTCCCAAGGTATAAGGGTCAAAGCGCTCGACCAAGATGCTGTTGGTGGGACGGTTGCCAGGAAAGACCTTGTGCGGCACGAGGGCGGCGATCTGTTCGGCACTTTTGCCTTCTGCCTGCAGTTCAGCGCGGGCTTCTTCGGCGGTTTTCCCGCGCATCAGGGCTTCGGGCTGGGCGAAAAAATTGGCCATCAGCTTGGGATGATGGTCGCCAATTGGGTTATGACTATGGGCGCTGGCGATAAAGTCACAGGGGATCAGGCTGCTGCCCTGGTGGATCAGTTGATAAAAACTATGCTGGCCATTGGTTCCTGGTTCGCCAAACAAAATAGAACCCGATGGGCTGTCTAGGGGTTCGCCGTCCCGGGTCACGCCCTTGCCATTGCTTTCCATATCGACTTGTTGCAGGTGGGCGGCAAAGCGGTGCAAATATTGATCATAGGGCAGAATCGCCGTCCCTTCGGCCCCCCAATAGACGCGGTACCAAACCCCGAGCAAGCCCAGGATCACCGGCATATTTTCGTGCCAAGGGCTGGTGCGAAAATGTTCGTCCATGGCGTGGGCGCCGTCGAGCAATTCGATAAAGCGATCAAAACCAACCGCCAGGGCAATCGGCAGGCCAATGGCTGACCATAGGGAATAACGGCCCCCGACCCAATCCCAAAAGGCGAACATATTTTGTGGTTTAATGCCAAAGGCAGTACAGGCGGCCTCGTTGGTGGATAGGGCGATGAAATGGAGTCCTACCGCCCCTTCGCCCAAGCAATCGACCAACCAAGCGCGTGCACTATGGGCATTGGTCAAGGTTTCTTGCGTGGTAAAGGTTTTCGAGGCGACCAGAAACAAGGTCCGCGCCGGATCGCAGCCTTTCAGGCATTCGCGAATGTCGGTGCCATCAACGTTGGAAACAAAATGCACCTTAAGGTCAGACTGCCCATAGGGCTTTAGGGCCTCGACCACCATCCGGGGCCCTAAATCCGAACCGCCGATACCGATGTTGACCACGTCGGTGATTTTTTCCCCCGTCGCCCCGCGCCAAATGCCACTGCGCACAGATTCGGAAAAATGCCGCATCTGTGCCAGCACCCGGTTGACCTCGGGCATTACATCTTGTCCATCAACCAAGATTGGGCGGTTAGACCGATTGCGCAGGGCGACATGCAAGACGGCACGGCCTTCGGTATTGTTAATCTGCGTGCCGTTAAACATGGCGTCACGCCAAGCAGATAAATCCCGTTGGTCGGCCAAGTCAGCCAGAAAACCAAGGGTTTTTTCCGTGATGCGGTTTTTTGAATAGTCAAACAGCACCGGCCCTAAGCGCAGGGAAAAACGCGCAAAGCGCTGCGGATCGCTGGCAAACAACTGGCGCATCGGCTGGTCGGCCAGTTCCGCAGCATGGGACTGCAAAACAGAATGGGCGGCACAAGCGGTCAGCAAGGTCATTGGTCAGCGCTCCGGCTGTAGCGACAAAAGGGATTATGCGGCGGCGGCCTTACGGGGTTGGCGTGACTCCTGGGGCCGTTCCCACCACTGCCACTGACAGGCCTTCTTTGCCCAACAGGCGCGATGCGGCCCGTTTGGCATCGTCCAAGGTCACGGCACGAACATAGTCGTTGCGCTTTTGCAGCTGGTCAATGGGGTAGCCATCTATTTGCAAACTCATCAAAATTGCCGCCACACTGGGGGTGGAGGTAAAGCGCAGGGGATAGGCGCCGGTCAGATAGGTTTTGGCATCATCAAGTTCTTTTTGCGTCGGGCCGTCTTTGGCCATTCGGGCAAATTCTTGCTGAATCAGCGCCAAGCTTTCTTTCATCCGTTCGGCCTTGGTGGCAACACCGCCGATGATGGCAGGGGCGTGGTCAAAGGGATAGAGGTAGCTATAGACCGAATAGGCTAAGCCGCGCTGTTCGCGCACTTCGTCCATCAAGCGCGAGGCAAAACCGCCGCCACCCAGGATGTAGTTGACCACATAGGCGGCATAGAAATCTTTGTCATCACGCGGCAGGCTGGCACCGCCAAAAACGGCGACCGCTTGCGGGATTGGGCGTTCGACCAGCACCACTTTCCCCCCCAGCGGAACAACCTCGGGCGGGTCTTGCAGGTCGGATTTCGCCGCCAAGCCACCAAAGGTCTTATCCAGCAGGGCGGCGAGTTGTTGTGGAGTGATGTCACCGGCGACGCCAATTTTCATCCGCTCGCGCGTCAGGTGTGTTGCCACAAAGGTGGTAAAGTCCTCAATCACCAGCGCCTGTATTGTTTCTTCGCTTCCCGAAACCGGGCGGGCGTAAGGATGCCCAGGAAAGGCGGTGCGGTACCAGGCTTCGCTGGCCTGGGTTTGTGGGTCATCGCGATCAAAGGCTAAGCCGGTCATGACTTGGCTGCGCACCCGCTCCACCGGCTCGGCATCAAAGCGCGGGCGGTTCAGGGCATCGGCCAACATCGAAAAGGCCAAATCGCGGTTTTCACTCAAGGTTCGCAGTGAACCGCTAAAGGCATCTTGCCCACTGTCAAAAGACAGCGAGATCGCCTTTTGCTCCAGAACCGTGCGAAAGGCTTGGCTGTCACGGTCCCCCGCGCCTTCGTCGAGCAGGCCAGAAACCAGATAGCCCAGCCCTTCCTTGCCCTTGGGGTCCAGGGAGGAGCCGCCGCGAAAGCCCACCGACAGGGCGATGACCGGAATCGAATGGTCTTCGACCAACCAGGCCTGAATACCGCCGGGACTGGTGACTTTCTGCGCCTCAATTGCCCGCGCCGGAGCCGACGATAACAGCATCAGCAGCCCAATCAGGGGCAGGACGAACAGGCGAAACGCCATCGATGATTTCACAAAACGGCTCACTGTTTGTCTCCTTGGGCGCTGGTGCTGGAGGGGGCTGGCGTTTCGGGCAGCAACACCCCAATCGCCGAAGCAGAACCACCGCTCAGAACAGCGCGGGCGGCTTCCATCACCTGATCACGGGTGACGGTGGCAATATGCTGAGGCCAAAGTTCCACCTGATCGAGCGTACCGCCGGTGGCCAAGGCCATTCCCAGGGTATTCGCCGCCCCTTGCAGGCTGTCGCGGGCATAGATCACCCCTGCGCGCAGGCGCACCTTTGCCTCTTCGACTTCTTCATCGCTGACCTCTTGGGTCAAGAGCTTGTCAATTTCGGCTTTCATCGCCGCCTCGGCAGCCACCAAGTCAGCCCCTGGTCGTGGCGTCAGGTACAGACCAAAGGTGCCCCAATCCACCGCCTGAGGCCGGTAAAAGCTCCCCGCTGCTGCGGCCAACTTATGATCAATCACCAACGCTCGGTACAATCGCGAGGTTGCCCCACCGCCTAACAGCTCTGACAAGACCTGTAAGGCATAGACCTGTTCCGGCTCTTTGCTGGTCGCATAGCTGGGGGCGATATAAATTTTCTGCCACGTCGGTTGCGTCACTTGCGGGTGATGTAATTCAACCCGCACCTCAGCCGCAGGCGGCAGAGTGGTTGGGCGCTTGCGGCTGATGTCAGGGCCGCGTTGCAGCGGACCATAGACCTTTTCCGCCAGCGCCTTGACTTGATCGACCGTCACGTCACCGGAAATCACCACAATTGCGTTATTGGGGGCATACCAACGGGCGTAAAAATCCAAAGCATCTTGCCGGGTCAGCGCCAACAGCTCATCGGGCCAGCCGATCACCGGGTTGCGATAGGGATGCGACACCCACAGGGCATTTTCCAGCCGCTCACTCAACAGGGCCGAAGGCTCGTTTTCGGTACGGGTCAGGCGCTCTTCATAGACCACGGCGCGTTCGGTCATGACGTTCTCTTCGTCAAGGACCAAATTGCGCATGCGGTCAGCCTCGAGGCCCATTACCAGTTCCAGATTCTCCACCGCGATATTTTCGTAATAAGCGGTGTAGTCAGAGCTGGTAAAGGCGTTATCTTGCCCGCCGTGACGGGCTACCGTGCGCGAAAACTCTTTTGGTTGCAGGGTCTTTGTGCCCTTGAACATCAAATGTTCAAACAAATGGGCAATCCCTGACTTCCCTGCTGGTTCATCGGCCGCGCCAACCTTGTACCAAACCATTTGACTGACCACCGGCACCCGGTGGTTTTCGACCACCACCACCTGCAGGCCATTGGCCAGGGTAAAGGTTTTGGCGTCAAACAGCTTATGTACAGCAGGCGCCGGGGTGCTTGCCGCCGGAGCCGCCGCCATCGCCGGGAAGCCGCTGAGTGCAGCAGTTCCCAACAGGCCAACCAACAGCGTGGCAGTGGAAAGACGTCGCATGAAAAATCCTCTGTGCTTTTACCGTATTTTTTGCCCGCTTGCGCTGATGAAAAATACGCTTGTTTTTTTGCTTTTACCCAAATACGCCGTTGCGGCGATAAACCCTTTTCTCAGTGCGGCTTGTGAACTCCGCCTGATATGGGAGCATTGGATGCTAGGGGCAAGTCAAATGAAAGAGCTGTTATAGTCTGAAAATACATAAAAATATTTACCGTCGAAGATGACTATCAGCGATCATCCTGAGATGAGCACCATCGGCAACGCTTTCTTTACATATAAAAATAAGCGCCAACCTCTAAAAGCTGGCGCTTATTTGCTTAGTGTATTGTTTTGAAATCCTTGAACTCGTCTAAAAGATCCCTTCGAGGATCCCTTTTTCGCGGCGTTCGATCTGTGGGGTTTCCCCGGTGGTTACCGAATTGCCTAGCGCCTGATTGTTTTGAATCCGCTGCGCTTCTTTGCTGGCGTCAACCACAGTTCCCGAAGGCTCGGGGCTTTGCCAGAAAACCAAGTCATCGGTAAAAGACTTCGCTTCTTCGGCCAGGGCCGAATTTTCGCGCGTCACCAACTGGCGGATATTGGGGTCAGCCTGTCCAGCGCCTGCGGCTTGTAGCAAGGCGCTCTGTCCTGGGCTGAAACCCGCCGGAGCGGCAGGGGCGCCAAAACCGCTAACACCAAAGCCCCCCGAACCAAAGCCGCCGTTATTGGTGGTGCCCAGCACCGCCGCCCGTGCTTGCTCGGTGGGGTTTTGTTCCTGTGGGCGTTCCTTACCCGGTTCGGGCGGGCGCAGACGGAAGTCTGGCGGCAAAGCCAAAGGGGCGCGCGCCACCACTGCGAACTCGTCAGGTGGTTTCTTTTCTAAGCCCAGCGTTTTGCGTGCGTTGCCGCAGGCCGATACACTCAAGCCAAGGCACACCACAAGACACAGGGAAGCCACGAAGCGACGGGTCATAAGGTCCTCTCCACGATACGAGGCATCCTTTTTAGGTCAGGATGGACGGCGAAACAAGCTATCGACGATTAAAAGCATCGCGCCGATAGAAATAGCTGCATCCGCGACGTTAAATGCCCAAAAATGCCAACCAAAAGCATGCACGTCTAAAAAATCTGCCACCGCGCCCCAGCGGGCGCGATCAATGCCGTTCCCCAGTGCGCCGCCAATCATCAGGCCTAGGCCATAATGCAGCACCCGCGATGTGGAACGCCACAGCCAGACCCCTAAGCCTAAGGACAGGAGGGCGGCAAAGGCAAGGAACATCCACGGATGGATGGTTCCATTACCAAACATGCCAAAACTGACGCCCGGATTCCAGGTCATCACCAGATTAAAAAATGGCAAGACCTCGATCACCCGCCAGCCATCGGCCATCAGGGTATCGACCACCCAGATTTTACTCGCTTGATCGGCGAGTAAAATGACCGCAGCGAGGGCCAGTGCCCAGCCTCGGCTTTTCGAGGGTTTCCCCGGCAAAGCCGGGGAAGACTCGGGCGTCAAAGAGGGGATCACTCGGCAGCCTCCATGCGGGTCAGAACGTCGTCACAGCGGCCACAAACGCCGCTGTGACTATGGCTATCCTTGCCAACCTCGGGCAACACTTTCCAGCACCGTTGGCATTTTTCGCCCTCGGCCAAGGTGACGACCACCCCGACTCCGGCCACATCAGACAGGGTATAGGCCCCCTCTGGTGGCGTTCCAGCAACCACGGTCAATGACGAGGTGATGCAGATGTCGGCAAAGTCGGGCCCACTGATGGTATCAAGCACCGCTTGCGGCGCATAAAGGGTCGGGGCCGCTTGCAGGCTGGCACCGATTTTCTTTTCTGCGCGCGCCTTTTCCAAGCCACCAGTGACCACTCGGCGAACTTCGATCACCGTATCCCACTTGTCAGCCAGGGCCGCATCGGCCCAATCGGCGGGAAGTGTTGGGAAGGTTTCTAGATGCACCGACGTCGATTCGTCGGTCGGATGGCGGGCCAACCAAGCTTCTTCGGCGGTAAAGCAGATGAACGGCGCCATCCACTTGACCAAGGTATCATACAGCGTCGCCATCACCGTTCGCGTCGCTTTGCGGGCAATATCGTCAGGATGGCCGCAATAGAGCGTGTCTTTGCGGATATCAAAGTAAAAAGCTGACAAGTCAACCGCGCAGAACGCATGCAGCTCGGCAAACAGAGCGTGGAAATCAAAGTCGTGGCAGCATTGACGGACCAGCCCATCAAGCTGGCTCAGGCGGTGCAAGACCCAGCGTTCGAGTTCCGGCATGTCGGCGCGGGCAACGGTTTCACGTTCGGCGTCAAAGCCATCAACGGCGCCCAACAAGAACCGCAAGGTGTTGCGCAGACGGCGGTACATGTCGGCGGTCTGCTTGAGGATTTCTTTGCCGATGCGCTGATCGTTGGTGTAATCGGTGGACACCACCCACAACCGCAAAATATCGGCACCGTATTCTTTGACCACATCCTGTGGGGCAATGGTATTGCCCAGGGACTTGGACATTTTACGGCCCTGCTCGTCGAGGGTAAAGCCGTGGGT
>CEGC01000195.1_pt1 | contig 12108 bp, 13 predicted proteins | sample 302731 | NCBI WGS metagenome assembly CEGC01 (sample SAMEA2755656, study PRJEB7226) | microbial mat metagenome | biome: microbial mat; feature: hypersaline; material: grass silage | place: USA | collected 2014-02-19 | depth 0 m | reverse complement strand
CATACAGCTACAATGTCATTCCGCGCCTCGGCAGCCTCGTGGCGGGCGACCGCGAGAGCTATCAATATCTCGTCGAATCCATCCGCCAGTTTCCGGATCAGGAAACCTTCCGGGCAGAAATGGAAAACGCGGGATTTACCCGCGTTTCCGTCACCAATTTTTCGGGTGGCATCGCCGCCCTTCACTTCGGATGGGCGGTTTGATGCGGGGCAGGCTAGTTACCGTCGACCTTGATTCCATCTTCGCCAACCGAGATTTCGAGGTCTGCGTCGGCACTGTTGTCCTGCGTGAAATAGTAGACGCCAAAGCCTATGACACCGACGAAAAGTGCGCCGACCAGAAAGTACAGAAAACCGTTGCCATTTGAATTTGAACCAGCCATGTCAGGCCCCTTCTTTTGTTAATATCGCCTTCTAAACGCCCCGGTCTGCGGGATGGTTCCCGTCCGGATGGAATGGCCTGATGGGGGCTGTGTCTGATTATCTGCGACTGATGCGTGCGGGCACGGCGCTGGCCCGTCATGACGTCATACTGCCGGGCGCCTACCAATCGCGCCTGCCGCTGCCAGCGCGCATGGCCGGTGGTATTCTGCGCCTCTTCAGTGGCGGTGCCCGCGGCCGTCCCGGCGAACGCCTTGCCCGCGCCCTCGAAAAACTGGGTCCGGCCTATATCAAGCTTGGCCAGTTCCTTGCCACGCGCCCAGATGTCTTCGGCGCTGAAGTCACGATGGATCTCAGCCGCCTGAAGGACAAGCTGCCACCCTTCGACGTGAAGCTTGCCCGTGCAGCGCTCGTTGAGGAATTCGGTGCAGAAGAAGCCGCACGCCTCTTCCCTGATCTCGGCAAGCCCGTGGCTGCTGCCTCCCTCGCGCAGGTCCACCGGATGGAAACGGCCACCGGTCCGCTCGCCGTCAAGATCCTGCGCCCCGGCATCGAAGGCCAGCTCCTGCGCGAACTGTCCGCCATGAAGCGCGCTGCGCGGATGGTGGAAGGTGTTTCGGTCGAAAGCCGCCGCCTGAAGCCCGTCGCCTTCACGCAAACCATCGCCGCCGCCATGATGCGCGAAACAGACCTGCGCCTTGAGGCAGGCGGCGCCGACGAGATGCGCGCGCTCAGCGAGACAAGCGGCTACTTCCAGGTCCCGCCCGTCGACTGGGACAGGACAGGCCGCCGCATTCTCACGACCGGCTGGGTCGAGGGCATTCCGCTCACCCATCCGGACGCCCTCGCCAATCCCGCTATCGACCGTGTTGCCCTCGCCAATGACATCACGCGAGGCTTCCTCACCCATGCGATCGAGCATGGCGTCTTCCATGCAGACATGCACGAAGGCAACATCATCATCACGCCGGAAGGCAAGGTCGCGCTGGTTGATTTCGGTATTATCGGCCGCATCGGTCTCACCGAACGCCGCTTCTTGGCAGAAATTCTCTGGGGTTTCCTGAAGCGTGACTATATGCGCATCGCCGAAGTCCATTTCGAGGCAGGCTACGTGCCGTCCACGCAATCGGTCGGTGACTTTGCGCAGGCCCTGCGCTCCATCGGCGAACCCGTCCATGGCAAGCCAGCCGAGGAAGTTTCCATGGGCCGGGTCATCCTCCAGCTCTTCGATTATACTCAGACCTTCGGCATGGAGATGCGCCCGGAGCTGGTCCTGCTCCAGAAAACCATGGTCCAGGTCGAGGGTGTCGCTCGTGCAATCGATCCCGGACATAACATCTGGACGGCATCAGAGCCTGTCGTTGGCGGCTGGGTGCGGCGCAGCTTCGGGCCGGAAGGCGCCGCCCGTCTCATCAGCGGTAACCTGAAGGAAATCACCAATCGCCTGAAACGCCTGCCGGAAGTCATGGACCGGTTCGAAGCGTCCCTTGATGATCCCGGCAACACCCCGCCGACGGCCCCGCGCGCACCCTTCGCGCCTTGGTGGGGCTGGTTCGGGCTGGTCATAGTGCTGGCGCTGATAGCCTATGGGAGCATCGTCGCCCTCGCCTGAGACGACCGCGGTCCATGCGGCACTCCCGTGCCGGGTGTAAGTCCTTAATCCCCCTTTGCGATTGCCCTACGCTTGCCCTGTCCGAGTCGGAAGGGGCGTGCAATGAAGTCCATCCTGTTTGCTACGGCGAGCCTCATGTTACTCGCTCCCCAGGCACTGGCACGCGATTTTGCTTACATCTCGAAACCTGTCGCAGAGACGGGCTTTGTCCCGCAATTGGCAGGTGCGTCCCCGCGCGAGCTGCGAGGCGGTCCCGACCATTTCGGCAGCTCCGTTTCCAGCCCGACGCGGATCATCAGGGTCACACCGCGCCCGCAGCGATCCGGCATTCGCATCTTTCGCGGCAGCGTTGTCACTGAGCATGGCAGGTCACAGGCCCCAGCCATGGATGCGTCACAGGCCGGAAAGACCGTCATTCGCCTTAAGAAACCGCCGCGTAACCCCTACAAGACGGTTATCGTTTACGCACCCGCCTCGATACGCCCTGTCCAAATCGGCCGGAATCCTGAATAAATTCGGGTGAATCTTTACCAGTTGCTGCGGTTTCACGGGCTTTTGTGAGGCTTGTGCAAGGAATTTGCGCTAAGACAGCACCAACAACCTATCTGAAGGCCATGGAACAGAAACGCATCCTCCTCGTCATCGGCGGTGGCATCGCCGCCTACAAAAGCCTCGAGCTGATCCGCGAACTGGGCCGTCGCGGCATTGCCAGCCGCTGCATCGTTACGCGCGCCGGGCAGGAATTCGTGACGCCGTTATCTGTGTCCGCCCTCTCCGGCGACAAGGCCTATACCGAACTGTTCGATCTCGATAAAGAAGCGGAGATGGGCCATATCCAGCTCTCGCGCTCGGCTGACCTTGTTGTCGTCTGCCCGGCCACCGCAGACCTGATGGCCAAGGCCAATGCCGGCCTCGCCAATGATCTCGCCTCCACCATGCTGCTCGCCACCGACAAGCCGGTGCTGATGGTGCCCGCGATGAACGTGCGCATGTGGCAGCACGCGGCAACCATCCGCAATGTCGCCCAGCTGCGGGCTGACGGTGTGACCGTGATGGGGCCGGACGAAGGCGCCATGGCCTGCGGCGAGTTCGGCCCCGGTCGCCTGCCGGAGATTGGCGCCATCGTCGCAGAGATCGAATCCCGGCTCGGTGGCCAGGGGCAGGGGGCATTGTCAGGTGTCCACGCTCTCATTACCGCTGGCCCCACGCGCGAGCCGCTTGATCCGGTCCGTTACCTCTCCAATCATTCTTCTGGCCGCCAGGGTTATGCCATCGCTGCAGCACTGGCTGCGCAGGGCGCGGACGTAACGCTTGTCTCCGGACCCGTCGCTATCGCGCCGCCGCGTGGCGTCACACTGGTGAAGGTCGAAACCGCCCGACAGATGCTCAAGGCCTGCGAAGACGCGTTGCCGGCAGATGTTTTCATCTCTGTTGCCGCTGTTGCCGACTGGCGCCCAGCACGCGCAGCCACCAAGAAGCTCAAGATCAAGGCGACCGATGCCGTAGCTCCGGCCATGGAACTCGCCGAGAACCCGGACATCCTCAAGACGCTGTCCAACAAGCGCAAGAATCGCCCGCGCCTCGTCATCGGCTTTGCCGCCGAAACGCATGACCTGGAAGACTATGCCCGCGCCAAGCTCGCGCGGAAAGGCTGTGACTGGATTGTCGCCAATAATGTCTCCGGCGATGTCATGGGCGGCGCCGAGAACGAAGTTGTGCTGATCACGCATGACCGGTCCGAACGCTGGCCCCGCATGGGCAAGGAAGAAGTCGCGACACGGCTCGCCCGCAAGATTGCGGCCGAGCTTGGCGGCGATGATAGCGGGATCAAGCTCGCAGCCGAGTAGGGCCGTCTTGACAGTCCAGGCGCCATGGCGCACCCGCCCGAAATGATCATTCGCCCTTACACCCCGTCAGACCTGCCCGCCCTCTATGTCATCAATCAGGCGGGTGTGCCCGGTGTTGGCGATGAGACGGAGGCGTCGCTCGGCAAGTGGCTCAGTCTCTACGATGCGCGTGTCGCCACATCTGACGATGGCCTGCCGCTCGGCTTCATCAACCTCCTCCCGCCGGGTGAGATGGGCTATGACGAGCGCCAATTTGCGCTGGCTGGAGGCTTGGGGCGATGATTTCATCTATGTCGACCGGATTGCCATTGCCGAGGCGGGCCGGGGGCAGGGCGTCGGCGCGGCGCTCTATCAAGACGCGTTCCGGGCCTATGCCGGGAAAACGCCCTGGATCACCTGCGAAGTGAACCTGCGCCCGCCCAATCCCGGCTCTCTCCGCTTCCATGCACGCCTTGGCTTTGAAGAGATCGGGCGGCGTTCCTATGCCGAAAACACGAAGGAAGTTGTCTATCTCGCCCGCCAGCTTACTTGACTCTGCCATGCGACTTGAACACGGCTGCGCCCCATGAAAAACGTCACTGTCAGCGTCTGTCCACTCCCCCATTTCGAAGGCCTTGGCCTGCCGGCCTATGAGACCAGCGGGTCAGCTGGCATGGACGTGCGCGCGGCTGTGCCGGAAGGCGAACCCATGGTCCTGGCCCCCGGTGCCCGCGCCATGGTGCCGACGGGCCTCAGCGTTGCCATTCCGGAAGGTTACGAGATCCAGGTCCGCCCGCGCTCCGGCCTGGCCGCCAAGCATGGCCTCACCTGTCTTAATACGCCCGGCACGATCGACAGTGATTATCGCGGCGAAATCAAGGTCATCCTGATCAATCTCGGGACGGAACCTTTCCCCATCGCGCGGGGCGAACGCATCGCACAGCTGGTCTTGGCGCCAGTCACGCAACTTGGCTGGGCTGAGGTCTCATCGCTGGATGAGACCCTTCGGGGGGCTGGTGGTTTCGGCTCGACCGGGCAATAATAGGCCTTGCATCGGGCGGAGTGTTGCCCATATATCGACTATCGATAATGCTTGGAGGCACTAAAAATGGACCCATTCCAGATGGTCGTCATCATCGTACTGATTTCTGTCGGTGCGGGCGTGCTCAAGAACTATTTCAAGATGAAACATAACCAGCAGGTTGATGCGGCATCCGAAAAGGATGTAGCGCGCATGCAGTCCGATATCGACCGGCTCAAGGAGCGTGTCCACGTGCTCGAGAAGATCGTCACCGATAATGACCGCCAGCTGGCCGAGGAAATCCGCAAGCTCGCCTAGCCATATCCTTAACGCGGGGCAGAAAATTGTCCCATTAGAGTCCACCTGAACCTAAACTCCTGCGTGTAAGGAGATAGGCAAACGGAGGACAGCCGTATGGCGACTTTTGGCAAAAAGAAAGCGGGCGCCGAACAGGCCCCACGCTTTGGCAAACGCCCGGCTGCGACTTCATCGGCTGGCGTCTTTGGCATGCCAGCACATCCCAAGGGTGATCTCAGCCCTGAGGCCCGCGCCTTTCTAGAAGCCGAGCGCAGCATGCGCGGCCAAGGGGCTCCCGCCGCCCCATCCTCCATTCCCATGCCGTCTTACGCGTCGCCCAAATCGGACCAGACGCAGGGCAAATCAGTTGGCAAGCCTGTTTTCGGCCGCCGCATCATTGCGCGCATTTTCGATGAGCTATTCGTTCTGATCACGGTCGGTATCATTTTCATGCCTTCCCTCACCAGCGCCATCAGTGTTCTGGCCACCGCAGACGTTGGCTCGCCGGACGAGGCGCGCGCCAATCTTGAGCTGCTGAAATTTGGCCTCGTCTGCTTCCTGGCGCAGGCGCTCTACGGCATCCTGCTGGAAAGCTCTGGCCTGCAGGCAACGATTGGCAAGCTGATGCTCGGCGCCGTCGTGACAGACACGAACGGGCAAAAGCCGGCCCTTGGTGCAGTCATCATGCGCAACACGCTTGGCCGTCTGATCGTGAACATGATCCCATTTGGCGGCGGCTATGCTGTCGGCCTGTTCCGGGGTGACCGGCGCTGCCTGCATGACCTGATCGGCAATACGATGGTGCGCGCACGGGCGCCACAGGCCGAGTCATCCTATTCTCAGGTCTTCGCCTAGGCAGCTCTCGCGCTTCAGATCAGTGCGCTGTCATCGCGGGCGAATTTCGCCAGCAGATAGGCGTCCGTGTCCTCGATCGTTTCGAGTTTTCCGAACGCAAAGGCTTCCCGGTCCAGTACCAGATCGCGCGGGCGCAGCTCGCGGCTGATCTCCAGACCTTCAAGCGTCCTCGCCCGCGAGAAGGCGACATAGGCCTGCCCATGGGCAAACATGCCGCTGTCGAAATCGATGAACACCTTGTCCAGCGTAAGGCCCTGCGCCTTGTGGATGGTCACGGCATAGGCGAGGCGCAGCGGCATCTGTTTGAACGTGCCGACGACTTCGCGCTTCACCTTCTTGGTGTCCGGCTCCAGATCGTAGCGGTATTTCTCCCAGGCCGAGGGCTCGATGTCATAGGCCCGCCCGTCGATCGAGACGATCACGCCCTTGCCGGAAAAGCCTTCGACAATTGCCAGTGATCCGTTGACCCAGCGGCCTTCCGGGTCGTTCTTGATCAGCATGACCCGGGCGCCTTCCTTCAGTTCAAGGTCGGCTTCGGTCGGGTAGCTGCGCTCCTCGAATTGGCCCTGGATGTCCGCGGGGTAGACTTTGCTCCGCGAGGTCAGGCCTTCCAGCCGCGCCTGGTTGATCCGGTAGGCATTGGCATTGTTGGGTGTCAGCACGACATGGGTTTCGGACGCGTCCACCGCCGAACGGGACGAGACGATGCCGCGCAGAATGGCTTCGTCGTTCGGCGTCACCCGGCCTGTGCGCAGACGTGGCCGAGCAGAGCGAGGAAGCCCCTGTTACACTTCCGCTAATTCCGCCATCAGAGCATGTGCTTCAGGATTATCAGACAACCCGCCTCTCCCTCAAAAATCATCCCATGCATTTCCTGCGCACCCTGCATGAATCACGCAATATAATGAGCACGAAAGCGGCTATCAGCCAGCCGAATGGCAGACGTATCCAGACATCTGGCGTCGTCTTGGTCCGCCAACGCCCTGGCACAGCCAGCGGCACCGTTTTCATCACCCTGGAAGATGAGACCGGTGTCGCAAACCTCGTCGTCTGGCCACGGGTGATGGATCGTTTCCGCTCAGTCGTGATGCGCGCCCGCATAATCCACGTGAAGGGTCGCGTGCAAACCGCAGACAATGTTACTCACATCATTGCAGAACAGCTGATTGATTGTACGAGCGAACTGGCGCTCTTGTCCGAGGATCACCTGCAAGATCCCCTCAAGGGCATCCTCGCACGCCCGGACGAAGTCTCACGAGCGCAAACCGATGGCAGAGGCGTGGAAAAACGCAGGACCGGTGGGGGCCACCCCAGAGATATCCGCATCATCCCTCCAAGCCGTGATTTCCACTAGAAAGCTCTATTCGTCGAATTGGAAGGTGCAATTTTCGATAGGCTTGTTGTGATGCTGAGCATTATCAGCGCAACCTTATTCCGCACCATTGTGACACAGGCTTCCAGCTCTTTTTCGTCGTTGTCCGCAGTCCGCCAGAGAGCGTGGCGCCAGGCGAGAATTCCGACGAATCCTTCACCCAATGTCCGCTGCCATTTCGGGCCACCTCCCATAGACGCTGAACACATTTTGCCCTGATGGGGTGGACGGCCCCTCCCACCGGCATCGCGATGTGCCATGCTGGGTCTGTCATGAACCAGGCAACAGGAAGGAACCGTCCGCCATGACTCTTACCACACTAGGGATTGATCTTGCTAAGTCTGTTTTCCAGCTTCACGGCGTCGATGAGGCGGGCACCGTCATTATCAGGAAGAAGCTACGCCGCAGCGCCGTGCTCGACACGCTCCGGATGCTAGAGCCCTGCCTTATCGGCATGGAGGCGTGCGCCACGGCGCACTACTGGGCCCGCGAGATATCTGCCCTCGGGCATGAGGTGAAGCTGATGCCGCCCGCCTACGTGAAGCCCTATGTCAAACGCGGCAAGAACGACATGGCGGATGCTGAGGCGATCTGTGAGGCGGTGACCCGGCCGACGATGAGGTTCGTGCCCATCAAGAGTGCGGAGCGCCAGGGTGTTCTTGTGTTGCACCGGACTCGCGATCTTCTGATGCGTCAACGAACCATGCTGCTCAATGCGGTGAGGGGGCATCTGGCCGAGTTCGGCCTTATCGCACCGCAGGGGCCGCGCAAGGTGATGGAACTAATCGCTCAGATGCGCGAAGGCGCTCGTGCGGACCTGCCAGAAATCGCCCGAACGGCGCTTCTGGGGATCGGCCTGCAACTCGACGGCCTGGCGCGGCAGATCCATGCGCTCGAGCGACAGCTGCTCACCTGGCACCGACAGGATACTGCCAGCCAGAGGCTGGAGACCATACCCGGTGTCGGGATCATTACCGCGACGGCGCTGGCTGCCAGTGTGCCTGATCCATCCGTGTTCCGCTCCGGGCGCCAGTTCGCCGCTTTTCTCGGGCTGACGCCCCGGCAGAACTCGTCCGGCGGAAAGGACCGGCTCGGGCGTATCTCGAAAATGGGCGATGGCTACCTGCGCCGCCTGCTGGTCATCGGGGCGACATCCGTCATCCGCCGGGCAGAGACGAACCCGTCTGCGACCGGAGCCTGGGTGCGATCGCTGCTGACACGCAAGCCGCCGCGGGTCACCACTGTCGCCATGGCAAACAAAACCGCAAGGATAGCATGGGCCGTGCTGGCACGCGGTGAAGCCTACCGTGCGCCGGCCATGGCATAACCGAATACGAACCGCGGGCAGTCAAACCTGTTCGCTCCAGACTGTAAGGGCAGAATGTAGATGATGATGATCTAAAAAGGGACCGCAGCCGGAACACCCCGAGGTATTGTCAGGGCGTCATAGCCCGCTCCCCTGAGAGGGACCTGGCCAGCGGACTTCATCAGGGCCAGCGGTCACAGACCGCGCCAAAAGGCCGGACACATGACCGCATCCCCGCAGATCAACATTCCTCAAACTTTACTCTTGCAGAACCGGGGCCGTCCACACATGACAATACCCCCGCGCAGCGCCGGCAATTAGAAGTCGCGGAGCACACGTGCCGGTGAATGCGACAGGGTGATCAGCCCCACAAGCAGGCCGCCAATTGCAGCGACCAGTATAGCCGCGGCTGCAACGAGGCAGACTGCACCCCAAGGCATTGCCCATTGAGCCTCAAATTGCAGGGTGACGACTGGCCAGGCAGCCGCCACACCTATGGCCGATCCAAACAAGCTTGCCACTGCGCCAGAAACCGCAAACTCGGCCGAATACAATCCAAGCACTTGCGCCCGGCTGGCACCGAATGTCTTCAAAAGTGCAGCTTCGCTGCGTCTCTGGCGCGCCATAGCAGCAAAAGCCCCCAGCAGGACAAGGAGACCTGCCAGAAGGACAATGCTGGCCGCTGCAGTGATCGCAATGGAAATATTCCCGAGAATACGGCCGGCTGCCGCTAGCGCAGCCCGGGTCTGAAACACGACCACGTCAGGAAATGCCCCAGATAACGCCCGGATTATCTCGGGCTCCTGTTCAGGGTCAGTACGGACGATTGCAATATGCTGCGGCTGCGCAGCCTCGAGTGTTCCCGGCGACAGAATAAATGCCGAATTCGCGCCAAAGCTGCCCCAGTCGACCTTTCGGAGAGACACGATTGTTCCTTCAACATCCCGGCCAAAAACGCGAAACCCGATCGTATCGCCTATTGCAATGCCCAGGCCTCGCGCCGCATCGGCTTCGACGGAGACCAGAAGCGGTCCTGTATAGTTCTCCGGCCACCACTCACCCGCGACGAGTTCGGCCTCAGGCGGCTGGCGGGCGATATAGGGCATTTGTGTTTCACCCTCGACAACCCATCGTTCGGAACGGGCGACGCTATCTTCGTTAAGCGGCTCCCCTTGGAGGGAGACAACGCGACCGATAACGAAGGGGATACGGCGAAAGCTTTCAGGATCACCGATATCAACGCCCTGCCCCGCCATGAGCTTATCGAAAGCATCGATCCCGGCATTCGGTATCTGCGTAACAAAAAGCGATGGCAGGTTTGTCGCGGCAGTTTCATTGACCTGACGAAGAATATTCGCCTGGATGGTGACGACAAATACCAGAAGGGCGAGCCCGAGACCCAATGCGGGCGCGACTGTTGGCGCAAGCGACCCAGGCCCGCCAAGATTAGCCAAAACCAGTCTGGCAAAGCCCGTCCGTACGCCAACGAGCCGCCGGGCGCTGAATCGAATGAGCCTTGCAAGACCCAGAAAGAACAACCAGGCACAAGCAGCCCCGACGAGCAGGAGCACCGTGATGAGCGGCGTTGCACTCGTCATAACCGCAAGGGCGAACAAGCCAACTCCCGCGCAAACCGACGCGATCATTTCGAACTTGGGAACCCGTGCCTGGTCTTCGGCGCCAAGGGTCCGAAACAGTGCCGCCGGGCGGGTCGCCCGCGCGCGCCCAAGCGGCGGAAAGGCAAACATTGCAGCGGCCAGGAGGCCGAGCAAAACTGCTTCCAACAGTGGCCATGGATAGATCCTTAATATCGTCGGCAAGGGAATCCTGTCGCCGACAAACAGCGCCAGCATAAATGGCATCGCCGCGCCAAGAACCCCACCAATGAGCGCGCCGAGCAGTGCAAGCGATCCAAGTTGGATCAGGTAAGCCATGCGAATGGTGGATGCCTGGGCGCCGAGCGCCTTGAATGCGGCAATTGACGGAACCCGGCTTTGCAGGAATGCCGTGCTTGCCTGCGCAATTCCCACACCGCCGGCTACGAGGGCGGCGATGCCGATCACGGAAAGGAATGTATTCAACATTTCGAGCAGGCGCTGTAGCCCATCGATCGCTTCTTCGGGACCGCGATAACGAAGACCGCTTGTACCCCAGTCTTTCTCTGCCGCCTTGGAAATCTGATCACCCGTCTCACCTGCCGGAAGCAATAGCCGGTAACGCGATCTGAAAAGCTGGCCATCAGTCAGGCGCCCTGCCTCTTCAAGCGCCGCAATGCGGATCGTTGCTTCGGGGCCAAATGCTCCAGGCGTGCCAATCCCATCCGCCACACCATCAAGTCTCGCGCGAATGATCGCCGTGATACTCCCCAGCTGGATCTCGTCACCAATCTTGACATTGAATTCATCGAGGAGGGATGGCGTGACCGCTACACCCCAGCGCCCGTCTTGAAGGGCCAGTGCCTCATCCAGGTCGCGAGCGCCGGATACCGTATCGGCGCCGATCAGCGGATGGTTCGCATCGACGGCCCGGATATCAACCTGGCGGCGTAGCGCTCCGACCTCTCCCATGACATTCAGGCTAATGAGCTCAGACACTTTGGCGCGGGCGTCCATCCAAGCCTTCTCTTCAGGGTTCGCGCGCCGCTGGGCCGCTGTGAACATGGCGTCTCCGCCAAGCATTGTGCGCGCTTCGGATACCAACCCCCGGCTAAATCCCTCTGTAACTGACCCGGCCGCGGCAATCGCAAAAACGCCAAGCGCGATACAGGCAAGGTAGATTGCAAAGCCGCGAATCCCCCCAGCAAGTTCGCGCGCAGCAATCGTCAGGGCCAGCCTGTTCATACCAGCTGACCGTCAAGCATGTTCACCGTCCGGTCGGCGCGCGCCGCGAGGGCCGTATCATGCGTTACCAGGACAAGGGTTGCACCGCGATCACTGGCTATACGGAAAAGGAGATCAGCAACGGCTGCGCCCGTCTTGGTATCAAGATTGCCGGTTGGCTCATCAGCAAATACAAGATCGGGGCCGCAGGCAAGCGCCCGGGCCACCGCAACACGCTGACGCTCACCGCCCGACAGCTGGCCTGGATAATGCGTGAGCCGGGACGTCAGGTTGACCGCGGCCAGTGTCTCCGTCGCCCGTGCGAGGGCATCATCCATGCCGGCAATTTCAAGCGCAACGCGAACATTATCGAGCGCGGTCATGGTCGGCAGCAGGTGGAAGGACTGAAAGACCATGCTAACACGGCCCCGGCGCAACCGGGCAAGTGCATCCTCGCTCATGCCGGCAAGATCAGTGCCGAGCAGTTCAACCCGGCCCGATGTCGCCCGTTCAAGCCCCGCACCAACAGAGATCAAGGAGGACTTCCCTGAACCCGATGGACCGACGATCGCGACCGACTCCCCCCTGCTGCAGCCAAAGTCGACACCCCGCAATATATC
>CEGC01000032.1_pt1 | contig 12154 bp, 7 predicted proteins | sample 302731 | NCBI WGS metagenome assembly CEGC01 (sample SAMEA2755656, study PRJEB7226) | microbial mat metagenome | biome: microbial mat; feature: hypersaline; material: grass silage | place: USA | collected 2014-02-19 | depth 0 m | reverse complement strand
CAGCCTGGAAGGCCGGAATTGGCCTGACGTTAAAAATTGCCGCCCTGGCTGGCTTTGGTGGTGCGATCTCCTTTGTCCTCGGGCATAGCATGATTGGCTTGATCTTTTTACCCCTCGCCCAGGGGGCCAGCGATCCCCGCCGATCAATAGGTATGCTTTTGATTGTGCTGGGAAATCTGTTTATGGCCTTGGCGGTGCCGATGATGTCGGTCGCAGGCGGCAGCGGTTGGCAAGTCGCCCGCCGCCACGCCTGGGAAAGGGCACAGACGACGCACCCTGTTACGGGTTAAGCAAAAACACCACATAGCCGCGAAAATGTGGATTTTCCTGTAAACCTGCCGGCGGTTGCCACAAAGCCCCCTGAAGCAAACCAATGCGAAAATCCATCGGCAAGCGATCCAAAGAGCGTAGATACTCCCCGGCCTGGGCAATCGCCCGCCGCCCTTGATAGGTCTGGACCACCATCTCGTCGACAACCCCGGCCAAAGCGTCCAGGTCGTCGGGGGGAGCATTGGCTGTCCAGTCCATCAAGCCGGTGATGCTCAGGCGCAAGTCGGCAGGCAGCATCAAACGCACACGCCGCAAGAAAGCCGCGTAGTGCGCTAGATTTTTGGTGCCGGAATCGAAATCAATCTGTAATCCCTGCAAACGGTTTCCCGCCCGCCGCCAGCGTTTGAGGCCCCTTTGGATCGCCGCCGAAACCAGTGGCGACCATTCCAAAGTTTCCACCCGTACCACCATCCACAGATCGGCATGAGCGATATGGGGAATACCGGGACGCTGCGCCTCTAGGCGGTGGGGATTTTTCGCCAGCACTTCGCCATAGAGCAAGTACAGACTTTTAGCCTGCGCAAGAGCAGGCTGAGGCCGTACCCCAGCCCATAACCAAAAGGCGTCATAGGCCTCGGCCCGCACTTCGACAGGGTGTTCTTCTGCCTGCGCGGGCACAGTCAGATCAAGGACAGCAAAACCCATCAGCCAGAATAAGCCACTGACGACCAAGCCCCCCCACCACCATCGGCGTTTACCAGTAATATTTCAGCTCCTGCGCCCAGCGTGACGTGGGATAGCCTTTTTTCAAGGCGTCATACCAAGCTTTGCGCTGCTTTTGCGCCACATCGACCCCTCCGCAGCCATTGTTGCTTGACGGTGCATAACACTTCACCGCCCGATAGAGCGCATAGGCCCGCGCGGCGGCGGGAGCTTTGCGATTGGCAATGATCTGCTGATAGGTGCTTTGGCGATTATATCCCGTGCCAGGGAAAAGGCTTGGCCCGCCGCCCAGAACGGTTGCTTCTGGCGGATGCTCTAACACAAAGTTATCCAATCCCCCCCGACGAACAAATTCGGCGACGCATAGCTGCGCCATCGGATCGTTGGCATTTTTCTGTAACTCTAGGGCCGTCTTTGCGATCGGCGGGCAGGAAAAGCCTTGCTCTGTCGCCGCCGCCGTAAACAGACCTAACGATGGGCGCCCTGGCCCTTCGAGCATGTCATAGACCGCTTGGCTAGAGGCATCGGCGGGAACCAACGCTACATCAGCGATAAAGTCGGCGTAAAAACCGCGCGTCAGTTCTTTGTACAACAGCGTAAACAACGCCGCCTCACGCTCGCGCTGAGAGGCTGTGCTGTCTTGGGCTTGCTGTCGCAGCAAGGCTGCATCGGCGATAAAGATCAACAGGCGGCGGCGAATTTGTGGTGTCACCACCGGGCTATCCGCAGCAAACACGGCGGCAAAAGCAGCCCGAGTTGCCTCCGTTACTCCGTGTTGCACAAGGCTATTTTGTGCCTGAAACGCAACAGACAACTCGACCAAAGGCCGCTGGCCCGGTGCGGTGGTCTGCGCCAACAAGGCCAACCAATAGGCGTCTGCACGTTCATCGCCCGCCTGGGCCAACGCCATACCGCGCAGCATACGCAGGGTAAAAGTCACAGGATTTAGGGCCGCCGCCTCTTCAACAGTGTCTGTCAGCGCCAAAACCGCTTGCGGATCGTTTTGCACGTACAAAGCATGCGTTGCCTGTAGCATCTGAAACAGGTCTGGACGGCTGGCGAACAGCGGCGCTTGGGCCGCCAAAGCCTCCGCCGTCAGGGGCTGGTCAGACGCAGTTTGACCGCAGTACCATTCCACATCAGGGATCAACAGGCGCATTTGCATCAAATCGACCGTTGCCAGCAACAGCGGATTTTTTAAGCCCAACAACTGTTCTTTGCTAAAGCTGCGCAGGAGCCCGATATCAATTTCGCGCACCAAGGCTCCATCGTTGGTATAGCGCGCCGCAGCAGGCACAGAAAGCTGCTGCTCATAGGCTGCCGACAACCGCGCAATATCGTTCTGGAGCCAATAGACCCGCCGCAACAGATCGCTGGCCGACCCACGATAAAGCCCCTGCGGATAAGCGCTGATATAGGCCAATAACGCCGCCTCGGCAGTAGCCGTCGCCGGTTTATTCGCCGCCACCAAGTCGCGGTGAAAGGCACCATAGTTGTCATAGCCCAGAATCCTGGCCTGTTCTAAGGCTAGGCGGCCTTGCATATAAGCCGCGCTTTCCCGAACCCAATCCGCCCCAGCCGGAGGCGCAACGGCAGCCAGAGCATCAAAGCGGCTTTTTGCCCCCTCATCGTCAAAGTCATAAAACGCCCAAGCGGCATCAAGATAGCGAGCAAAGGCGATGCCAGCAGGACTCTTGACCAAAGCCGTTACTGTTTCTGGTTTCGGGACCCCTTCTGGATCATCACAAAACCGTTCTAAGTCTTGCCGGGCGGCTATGAGTGCGCCTTGCTCGGCCCCCGGCAGCGGCGCCGCCTGAACAGCGGCAGCAAAGGTGCGGCTGCCGCTGGCGCTGCTTTCGCACCGGTCACGGCCCCTGTATTCGGCCTCATCTTGATGACCCTCGCCCCTGTGAATAGGGGGGAGGACCGCTTCCCAGTCATAAAAGGGGCCTTCGATGGTTTCAGGATGCGCGTCGGGATAAGACAGTTTGGGCACCAGCGGCTGGCCGCTGGTTTCACTCAACAGCAGAGCCAAGTTTACCTGCGAGTCGTTTCCTGGCGCGAGCATCATCGTTGTTTCTGCGCCAGTGCGATCGGGATGGCGGATGCTCCATGATGGTAGACAAGTCATGTCAGAGCTTGCAAAAGCGCCGGGCACCGCCGTTAGCACAAAGCCCCCGACCAACATCGTCATTGCACCCAAACGCATGGGGTTCCCCTTTTTTTGGTTTGGCTAAATACAGCACCAATGGCCACTGTAGGTTTTAATAACAAGCGCCGTCAAAATCAAAACAAAGGACTTGTTCAAAGGGGATCATCTGCGGCCCCATTAGGGCGTGCAGGGTCCCATGGCGACACTTGCGTATTAATCGTAATGAGAGTATTTCATATTTAAAGCGCGCAAACATACGTTATGTTCTTGAAATGTTCCGTTGATGCCCTTATCATTCAACAGGTTGCTCCCTATTTTGAACAAGCAACCCCCTTGAGGGATTTCCGTGGGAGGATCGTCATGCGTAAAATTCTCCCGCAGTATATTTTACCTTTTGCGGCACTCTCCTTGCTTCTGCAAACGCTACCTTCCCCCGCGCGGGCTGGTGAGGCCGCAGAACAGGTGGCCCGCCTGCCGCTGGAAAGAACTCTCTCGGGTCCTATTCCTGCGATTGTCACCAGGGTCATTGACGGCGATACGGTACAAGTCGAAGCCCAAACATGGCTGAACCAGTCCATCATCACCTCGGTTCGCATTAACGGTATCGACACCCCGGAATTACGCGGGAAGTGCGACGACGAACGCCAAAAGGCGCGTCAAGCCCGCGCTTTGGTGGAATCCCTTGTCCCCGTTGGATCCAAAGTCACTTTGCATCACGTGGCAGCGGGGAAATACGTCAACCGCGTTGTTGCCGATATCTATGACCAGCAAGGCCAGCCCATTGCCGACGTCTTGTTAGCCTCGCAGCTCGCCCGTCCCTATGACGGGGGGCGCAGGCAACCCTGGTGCTCGGGCACTCCGTAAGCTCTGCCCTTTTTCATCCCCGACAGAGCAGTTTAGGGTGGCAATCCCACTTGCCTAAACCCCCCACCGTCAATACTATAAAGCGCTTCATTCATCCTTACTGTGATAAACCCCTCATGATGACACGCTGTGTCCGAGGGCACAGACAAGGGCCAATAAGAATGAGACTGTGACGGCGTGCTTTCCATTATCTCGCGGGTGAACGGCTTACCCCTGGATCGTCGACACAGATCGCTTTGGACCGCCAATCAGGGAACCTATTGGGCGCCATGTCAAAAAAAGATGAGGCCTAGGGTATGGGGCTTTGGGATGCGCTGCGGCGCTTGTTGACGACGAATACCACAACCAATGATCCCGCCGCTGTCGGCCCGGTGCCGAGCATGCCCGCCAACGAGCCCTTTACCGTGGCCCTGTTGCCCGTCTCAGGTGATGCGAGCGGCGCCATTACCCTATCTCTGGCCGAGGCTATTGGTGGCTATAGCGGTTTGGTGATCAAACGCATTGATGCCGAGCTTGGCCAAGCAGGGGATATGGAACCCTCGGCCTTGACCTTTGGCGCGGCTGTGCGGCAAGCGCGCAGCCTGCTCAATCAGGCCGACTGCCAAGTGCTGATTTGGGCTGACGTGCTTGACGGTAAGTTCTGCCGCATGCGTTTTATTCCCCGCCGGATCGAAGGCGATACCGCCTCGGGCGAATTGCTCGCCGGGGATTTGGTTGATCTGCCGATCCCGCTGGGCGATACCGCCGACATTGCCCTGGCCGGAGCCTTAGCCGCCCTGCACCTGCCCACCGACCGTGACCGCAAACGCCGCCTTGATCGTCTGCGCAGCTCGTTGAGCGCTGTTGAGCTCCTGCTGCAAGGGCCAAGTTCTATTTGGCCCCCAGGCGGCAAAACAAAAGCGGGGATTCTGTATGCGGTGATGCTGGCCGAAATGGGCTTTCGCACCGGTAGCGAGTCACTGCAAGCGCGCGCACTTGAAATCATCCGCACCGCCCTAGGCAAAGACCTGGGCGCAAATTTGATGCCTGCCTTACGTGCCGCCACCTTGGTGCACTTTGGCGACCTGCAGCTAGAAATCGGCACCCGTACCCAAGACAACGAAGCCCTTGACCAAGCCGTGCAGGCCTATCGCATGGCGGCGACGTTTTATTCCGCCAGCGACCTGCCCGAAGAACATGCCAACCTGATGAATCAGATGGGGCGTACCCTGCAACGCCGCTCGCGCTTGACCAATCGCATATCGGACATGAAAGAAGCCTCGCAGGCCTATCTCGCCGCCGCGCAAATCTGGACCGCCGGCAGCCGCCCCACCCGCTGGGCCGAATTGCAATACTCCGTCGGCACCATGCTCAGCCAAATCGCTGAGTTTTCAGGCAACAAAGACGCCGCTGAAAAAGCCGTTAGCTTTTACACCGCCGCTACCCGCGTCTGGAGCCGTGAAAAAGACCCCCGCCGCTGGGCCAACCTGATGAACAACATCGGCGCCGTCCGCTTTGCCCAAGGCAAACGATCAGGCGATGTTCCCACCCTGCGCGAAGCCACCGAATGCTTTTCTCGTGCCTTGGAAATTTATAGCGCTGCGGGCATGACTCGTAATGTCCACGTCACACAAAAGAACATCGCCCGCGTCGAACGCCTGATCTCGGTCCAACAGAGCGGCGGATAACAGTCAAAGGGCTTTTCTTTGGCAACCATTTATTGTTATAAGCGTGCTGCGTGTCTCCGTAGCTCAGCCGGATAGAGCACAGGATTCCTAATCCTGGGGCCGTGGGTTCAAATCCCGCCGGGGACACCATTTTTTTCCAAGATTACTTTTCCAACAAACCAATTTCTTAATAGGGTGCATTGAGTATTTTCCACCCACGCTTTCGTTCCGTCTAGAAAAGGCAAAGCAAGCTCCCCTACCAGCTTTTACAAGCAGGGGACACGCTAAGGAATTTTTCCTCAGTTCAATTCCGATGCGGAAAACTCAGTCCTCCACCCCATATTCCCACCACTCATTTGAGGCGGATCTATTTGTACCGTTCAGCAAGCTGGGGCCGGTAGAGGAATTTTGTTTTGCCTCAGAGGGGCGAGAAAAACTATAGAGCATTGTGCGCAAAAGGAAAAACGCGTTAAAACGCATTGTGGGGCCCAAAGGCCCCACAAAAACGCAGCAGATATTAGAGTATAATGCTCTAAACCTTAGCGAGCCCGGCGCTGCGGATGACCCCAGCCGCCACCATTACCGACCACATCTTTGCCAGCAGGGCGCGGCTTACGGTTGGTGTTGGCAGAGCTTTTTGCACCCGGACCAGCAGCGGCCTTGGGCTTGTTGTCGTGGCTGTTACGCGGCGAAGCACCATTGGCATCGCGAGCCGGGCGATCAGACCGCGGACGGTCGGAACGCGGACGGTCGCCAGCCGGACGGTCAGCGCGGGGACGATCACCGGTCGGGCGGTCACCACGGGGACGATCTGCACGCGGGCGGTCGCCGCCAAAGCGGTCAGCTTGCGGACGGTCACCAGCGGGACGATCACCGCGGGGGCGGTCACCGGCAGGACGATCACCACGCGGGCGGTCGCCAGCCGGGCGATCGGTGCGCGGACGATCATCCCCAAAACGATCAGCCTGCGGGCGATCCGAACGACCGCGATAGGGGCGGGCTTCACGATCCTGCAAGCCTTGGTCATTGGCCGGACGACCGCTGTTAAAGCGGCTCGGACCACGACCTGCATAAGACGGCGTCTGATCTTGATTATTACGATTGGTAGCACCACCGCGCTTGGGACGCGGGGCCGGACGCTTGGACTGGTGCAGATCGTGCGAGACCTGGCAATGCCACGGATGATCACCAACCACCGGCACAGACTGGCGGATCGATTTTTCGATGTCGCGCAGGTAAGCCACTTCTTCGAGTTCGCACAGGGAAATAGCAGTCCCATCGGCACCCGCACGGGCGGTACGGCCAATACGGTGGACGTAGCTTTCCGGTTCGTTGGGCAGTTCATAGTTGATGACGTGGGTCAGACCATCAACGTCGATGCCACGAGCAGCGATGTCAGTGGCGACCAGCGCGCGCAGCTTGCCTTCGCGGAATTCGTTCAGCGCCTGCTGACGTGCACCCTGGCTTTTGTTGCCGTGGATCGCCGAGGCGGCAAAGCCCTGACGGTCAAGCTGTTCGGCCAAACGGTTGGCGCCGTGCTTGGTGCGGGTAAAAATCAGGGCGCGTTCGATGCCATTGGCTTCGAACAGGTGTTCCAGAACGGCGCGCTTATCAGCGCGACCAACGAACAGCACCGACTGAGTGATGCGGTCAACGGTGCTCGATTCTGGGTTCACTTCGATGCGGTGCGGGTTATGCAGGATCGACTGCGCCAGCGAAGCAATCTGCTCAGGCATAGTGGCCGAGAACATCACGGTCTGGCGCTTTTCAGGCAGACGCGAAACGATCTTGCGGACATCTTGAATAAAGCCCATCGCCAGCATCCGGTCGGCTTCGTCGAGCACAAAGCGCTCAACACCGTCCAAACGTACATGGCCCTGGTTCATCAGGTCCAACAGGCGGCCCGGGGTTGCCACCAAGACATCAACGCCACGTGACATGGCGTAAATTTGCGGGTTATGGCCGACGCCGCCAAAAATATTGGCGCGCTTAAAGCGCATCTGACGGCCATAGGTCGCAAAGCTATCAGAAACCTGAACCGCCAATTCGCGGGTCGGGGTCAGCACCAGCACGCGGCAAGAGCGCGGGCGGGGTGATTGTTTAACAGTGTGAATATGGTGGAGCAGCGGCAAAGCAAAAGCAGCAGTTTTCCCGGTCCCGGTCTGGGCAATACCCAGAACGTCGCGCCCCTCTAACATTACGGGGATAGCACCAGACTGAATCGGAGTCGGCAGCTTGTAGCCCTCGGCATCGAGCGCAAGGGTCAAGGGCTCGGCGAGTCCGAGGTCATGGAACGAAGTCATGAAGTGTCTTTCAAAAAAACCGCGACTGCGGCCAAAGGTGGCAATCAGCACACCATAGGGCCGGTTAGGCACGGACTGCACCCGTCGGGCGCGCGGCCAGCGGGAACTATTGGGAGATTTATAAGCGGGTCAGGACGGGATAAAAGTTCCCTGCGCGCAGTCGCGGACCCGGATGCAGCGCAACAATTAGGGGCGATTGCCCCAGATGTCAAAGCAATTCTCTGACCCAGTTGTTTGCGTAAGGGGGAAAATTATAGAAAATCCCTGGCAGAACGCCGTGGAGAGGGCGGCATTGCTTTTTCCACATGTCCGACCCGCGCTAGCATCTGGACTGTTCCACCGCCTGCGGCGAGCAGGGCTTGGACATCGGCGCGTTGCTGGCGTTGGATGGCGACTTCTTGTAACGGCTGGCTGTGCGGCTGGATGGCCAGACCTTCGCTAGCGGCGGCCAAATCCAGGCGCATATAGGCTCGACCTGCGGCTAATTGGTCCTGGCGGCTGTTTCCTGGCGTGGTGATCCAGGAAAAACTGGTGGCGCTACTCAGCCATTCCGCCATGCGACGAAAGGTTTCGGTGACGACGAACGAATCGGGCGAACGAAAAACGTCGCGGCCAAACAACAGATGCATGGCTTCGCCCATCCAGCCACGCACCGGAACGATGCCATCACGGTGCGATAAAACCTCAGCGCTGCCCAGGCGGGTGACTTCGGCGAGTTCATTGAGCGCCGCTGGGTCGGCCATTTCCCGGCGAATCGCTTCGATAATGGCTGCTCGCAACCGTTCTAGGGCCGAGCCCCGATCAAGCGCACCATAGATAACGCCCTGACCATCCAAGGCCGCAGCCTGTAGGGCCTGCTGTGAGCGTTCGCTAACCGCCTGTTGTAAAAAGGTCATTCGCGCTGTTCGCCGCTGCTTAACGACGGCGAACAGCGCCGGAGGCACCGCGCTCACGTCTTCGACCACACGCATAACAGCCACCGGACGGCGGACCATTTCATCAACGGTGTTATAGACCCCATCGGGGAACGGCGCGATATCAAGGCGGGCGCCCATGGATAAGGCTGCCATAGTCATCAGTTCCAGAAACGTCCCCTGACTGATGGTCACTTGCCGCATATAAGGGTCGGTGGCGCCATGAACTCGGGTGGGGTCGGCGAACAACACCATGCGGTCACTGCCAATCAGATGAATCCGCCATGGCTGTAAATTGTGCGAGCTAGGCGCCAAACTGGCCCAGGCGATCAGGCGCAGGCGCATATCAGGATCAGCCACCGCGCCCTGCCAAGGTTGATAGGCGGATTCTGCCGATTCGCACCCCGCCAGCCCGCCGGCGATCCCGCCAAGAGCCACCGTTCCGCCGACCAGACCGCGGATCATTGTCCGCCGCGAAAACTCGCTGCCGCCCCGCATCCCGCCGTTCACACCCATCCCCACCTTATCGCGCTGTCCCACTACGCCCCATTCGCCGCCGGTCAGCATTACACAGGGGCGCAGTATGACAACCGAGCTTAAAGAAAAAATAAACCGCCGCTCCCTTTTTACCAGGAACAGCGGTTTCTTTTTATCACACAGGCCCTCTTCCCTTTCGGGGTAACGGCCCTGTCGTATTAGGCGCGGGCGTCGAGGGCTTTCAGCAGGGCGTCGCCCATGCCTTCGGTGCCAACCAGGGTGGCGCCGTCTTGCATGATGTCGCCGGTACGGATACCCGCATTCAACACATCTTGCACAGCACCATCAAGCATATCAGCGATATCGAGCTGACCAAACGAGTAGCGCAGCATCATCGAATAGGACAGCACACAAGCCAACGGGTTCGCTTTGCCCTGGCCGGCAATGTCAGGAGCAGACCCATGGACCGGCTCGTACATGGCGCGGCGCTTGCCACCACCGATATCGGCCCCAATCGAGGCCGACGGCAGCATACCCAGCGACCCGGTCAGCATGGCGGCACAATCAGACAAGATATCGCCAAACAGGTTGTCGGTGACGATCACGTCAAACTGCTTGGGTGTGCGCACCAACTGCATGGCGCAGTTATCGGCATACATATGTTCAAGCGCAATATCGCTGTACTTGGCATCGTGCAGCTTTTGCACTTCTTCGCGCCACAGCAGGCCCGATTCCATGACGTTAGCTTTTTCAACGCTATGGACCTTTTTACCGCGCTTGTAGGCAAGGTCAAAGGCGACTTCGGCAATGCGCACGATTTCCGAAGTGGTGTAAACCTGGGTGTTCAGACCCTGGCGTTCCCCGTTAGGCAGATCGGTAATGCCGCGCGGGTGACCAAAGTAAATGCCGCCGGTCAATTCGCGAACAATCATGATGTCCAGGCCCTTGACGACATCAAGCTTCAGCGACGACGCTTCGGCCAGGGCATCAAACACCAGCGCCGGGCGCAGGTTGGCGAACAGTTCCATTTCCTTCCGCAGGCGCAGCAGGCCGCGTTCGGGTTTCAGCGAGAAGTCGAGGTTATCCCACTGCGGGCCACCCACGGCCCCCAACAGCACAGCGTCGGCTTCCATGGCTTCGGCCATGGTTTCGTCAGCCAAAGGAACGCCATGGGCTTCGTAGGCGCAGCCACCGACCAGACCCTCGGAAACCACGAAGTCGGTCAGGCCCTTGTTGTTCATCCAGTCAATAATACGCTTGACCTGGGTCATCACTTCGGGACCGATGCCGTCGCCGGCCAGGATGAGGATCTTTTTGCTCATAGTAGAAGGTTCCCCTGATGGAAAGCCGTTAGAAAAGGAGGCGCGGATAGTACGGTCCCCATCCGCCCTCGGCAATGTTTAAAACCCGACAGCGGCCCCTTCGCGCCGGGGATCAGCCGCGCCAATCAACGCGGTGGTCGGCGGCGGAGCTTCCGGGGCGTGGCGCCAATCGAACTCGTCGGCTTTATCTTTTTTGTTCGCTTGCGCCGCTTTGGCCGTCACTGGAGTCGGCGTAAGGTGGCGCACCAAGATGGCATGCAGGCCGCTGGTCATCGCCTTAACCTCGACTTGATGGCCGCGGGCTTCGAGCGGGGCTTTCAGATCAGGCGTTTCCACTTCAGTCACCGCCTGATCGCGGTTGATCACATGCGGCAAAGACACCGCCATCTGTGGGTCTAGGCCTTGCCCCAGGGTGGCGAGGATGGTTTGTGCCACATAGCCAATGATCTGGCTACCGCCAGGACTGCCGACCACCAAAGCCAACTTGCCATCGGGACCAAAGATCAAGGTCGGGCTCATCGAACTGCGCGGGCGCTTACCGCCCTGGACTCGGTTGGCAACCAGCCCTTTGGCGTCCTTGGGCTGGAAAGAAAAATCCGTCAGTTGGTTGTTGAGCAAAAAGCCATCAACCATCAGCCGCGAGCCAAAAGAGTTTTCGATCGACGAGGTCATTGATACCGCGTTGCCCTTGGCATCAACAATTGCCAGATGCGTGGTTGACGGCTGATCAAGGCTTTTGCCTTCGGCGACCTGGGCAGCACCGGCGGGCTTGCCGGGCTGGGCATCTTCCATGGCGCGCAACGGGTTGATCAGGGTGGCGCGGTCTTTCAAATAGGTGGCGTCTAACAGGCCAGCGACCGGCACAGGTACAAAGTCACTGTCGGCCAAATAGGCGTTACGGTCAGCGAAGGCCAAACGCCCCGCTTCCGCAAGGTAATGCGCCGTCTGCGAGCCGGTGGCGGGCAACAACGCGGTATCATAGGGCTCGATCATTTTGAGAATTTGCGCCACCGCAATACCGCCGGAGCTGGGCGGGCCCATGCCGCAAACCGAATAGTTTTTCCACGGCACGCACAGCGGACTGCGGGAAATGGCCTGATAGGATTTCATGTCGCTGAGGCTGAGCAGGCCAGGGTTCAGGGTATGGCCGTGAACGGCGGCAACCACGTCTTTGGCAATCTGACCGGCGTAAAAGGCATCCGCCCCTTGGTCTGCGATGGCGCGCAGGGTCTGGGCGTAGGCCGGATTGCGCAAAATGGTTCCCACCGGCAGCGCATTGCCCGCAGCATCATAGAAATAAGCCCGCGCGGCAGGTTGGTTTTTCAGGTAAGGGTCGCTGGCCAGCAAGGAATGCAAGCGCGGGCTGACCGGAAACCCGCCTCGGCCAAGATGATCGCCGGGGCGAACAGATCTTTCCAGGGCAGCACCCCATGGCGGGCATGGGCGGCCTCGAGCATCCGCAACACACCCGGAACCCCGACCG
>CEGC01000511.1_pt1 | contig 12178 bp, 11 predicted proteins | sample 302731 | NCBI WGS metagenome assembly CEGC01 (sample SAMEA2755656, study PRJEB7226) | microbial mat metagenome | biome: microbial mat; feature: hypersaline; material: grass silage | place: USA | collected 2014-02-19 | depth 0 m | reverse complement strand
GGGCTGTTGGCCGCCCTGGGGACCGAGGCGGGAACCCGTTGGGCGGTGGAGCATGGGGTAGCCCTCAGCGCCGATGCTGGCAGCCCGGCTCAGGTGGCGGTGGGCGCAGTGTCGGGGTCTTTGCTCGGGCGCTTGGAACTGCGCGATGTGAGCCTTTCGGATGATAGCGGCGCTTGGTTGACGATTGACCGCTTTGCCCTGGAATGGCGTCCGTGGCGTTTGCTACAGGGTCGTGTGTGGATTGATGATCTCTCGGCGGGCACGGTGGCGGTGATGCGCGGGCCAGAAATGCCGCCTGCGCCACAGGTGGTAAGCCAACAGGCCTCGGGCGGGGGCTTTGATCCGCTGTTGCTCGAACGCTTGACCATACGCGGGATAAACTTGCAGTCCATTGAACTGCATGAAGGGCTGATTGGCCCGGCAGCAGCCCTATCGATCCGTGCGCAATCCATGGGCACTGCCCTGGGAGGGGTGGAGGCGAAAAGCGAAATCCGTCGCCTGGATGGGGAAACCAGCCTTACTACCGACATAGCCTATACTGCACAGCGGAGCTTGGCGGTGCACGCGGTGTTGCATGACGTGCAGGGCGGCCTGCTGGGAACGCTCAGTGGCCTAGAGGGAGCACCGGCAGTCAATTTGACCATTGATGGTGATGGACCAATTGAAAAGTGGACGGCGCAGTTATTTGGCGAGCTGGCCGAGGTGCTGACCGTTGACGGGGATCTCTCTTTAGCTTTGTCTGACGGGATGACGGTCAGCAGCCAAGGCCGCCTGTTGCCAGGCCCGGCGTTGGCCAGCAGCCTGGGCGAGGCGGCGGGATTGGCGATTGGATCGGGGATCAATTTTTCCCTAAAGGCGGCGCAGGATCCACAAGGAACACTGCGCGTTGACCAGCTTAGTGCCAGTGCCGATGCCTGGGCGGTGCAGGGGGCCTTGACCCTGGGGGCCGATGGAGCGCTAAAGGGCCGTGCCGATGTGGGCCTGTCTGATGGGAATTTGGTTACCGCCTTGAGTGGTGTTCCCCTGACGGATGCCGCTGTGGGCTTAAAAGTATCTGGGTCGCTTGACAGCCCGCGTTTGGCTGTCGATCTGCGCAGCAGTGGTAGTTATGTTGATCATGCGCTGCTGTCTTTGGCGGTTGATCCCGCATCGGGGGGCGCGCTGGCGCTTGATGTGACCGGCAAAATTGATCAATGGGGCAGTGCTGCGAAAGACTGGTCGGCTTTGATCGGGCCGCAGGTAACGTTGACCGTTAACGGCACTTTAGACAGCGCCGACAGCACATTTGCGCTGTCCTCGCTGGCAGTTAATACCGATGCGGCGGGGCTGAGTGCTGATGCCAATCTGTCATGGAAGCAGGGCGTGCGCGTTAGCGGGACGCTACGCGCCGATATGCCTACCCTTTCCACCCTGGCTCCGCTGACTGGCTTGGCGCTGGCAGGGGCGGGGCAGGTGACGGTGGAAATCACCGATCTTTTCCAGCCCCCCGATGGCCCCGCCCAGGCTGAAATTGCTTTATCCTTTGGCGTTGATGATTTCGCCTTGGGCATTCCTCAGGCCGATAGTTTGTTGGCTGGTGCGGTGCGCGGTCAGGGCGCGATTCACCTTAAAGATCAAACGGTAAACATTTCTGATCTTAGCCTGACGACGCCGGGGGTTAAAGTCTCGGGCGATCTGTCAGCGGCGGGGTTGGACCGTTCGGCGCCTGATTTGGCCGGGACGATAACAACGGTGGTTCCTGACCTTAGCCGCCTTGATGGGCGTTTGCAGGGAGGCTTGCGCTTTCCATTGCAGATTAGCGGCAGCCCGCAAACGGCGCAGGCCGCTGGGACGCTGGTTGGTGAAGGTCTGAAGTTAGACGGGACCCCGGTTGAAACGCTGTCGATCCCCCTCAGCGCAACAGCCTCAAGCGTGACCATTGCAGCGGCGCAGATCAAGGCCGCCGGGGCGCAGGTGCAAAGCGACTTGGTGCTGAATTTAGCGCCCTTGGGCGTGTCTGGTGCGGTGGCGCTAACGGTGCCGCAGCCCGCGAGCCTGGAAAAATTGATTGGCCTGCGTGTTGGCGCGGGGACCAGCCTTACCATACGCTTAGACCCGGCCCAGGGCCGCCAAGCGGCCAGCCTTGAAGGGCAAATCGCCTCCATCACCATGCCGGGGGTGAGCACGGGTGTTATCGCGCTTAAAGGGCGCTTTGACAACCTGTTGGCTCAGCCGGAAGGAACCGCGTCACTCAGGGCTGCGGCGATCAAGGCCGGGGAGGGGGCGGTGCATTTTGACACGCTGGCCCTCGATACGCGCCTGTTGGCAAAGGACGGCGGGCTGTTAGAAGTCACCTTGAACGGTGAGGGTGCTTTAGCCCAGCCCGTTAGCCTCATGGCTATGGCGCGGATGCCCCTGGGCGGGGGCGGGGTGAGCGTTTCGCTTGAACGGCTGCACCTGCATAATAAACAGCATAGCGTGGCGTTGACGCAGCCCCTGCGGATAACGCAGAACGCGCAAGGCTGGCGTTTGGAAGGTTTGAGCATCGCTGCCGATAAGGGAACGGTGCGCGGTCAGGCCAGCCAGCAGCGGGGCCAGCTTGATATTGCCTTAAAAGGGGAAAATCTATCTTTAGCCCTGGCCGATTTGGCGGTAGCGGATCTGCCAGTGCAAGGGCTCGTGGATTTAGACGCCTCGATTAAGGGGCAGGCGGGGGCGCTGTCTTTGGTGTTGCGCAACGTCGCCTTGCCGGAGGCCGACGTTAAGGGTTTGGGCGCACAGTTTCAGGCGGCTCTGGATCGTAAAAGCCTGCAGGCGGAGGGGAAAATTACTGGCTTTGGCAATCAACCCATGCTGCTGGCCGCCCATATCCCAACCCGCTTTGGTGCCGACGGCATTCCTCAGGTGGTGGGAACGCAACCAGCCTCGGCCAGTGCAAAATGGAATGGACCGGTGGCCAGCCTGTGGGCTTTGGTTCCCGCCGTTGGTCATCGCTTGACCGGGAATGTGGCCCTAGATGTGCGGATGGATGGTACTTTGGATGCGCCGATCATGGCCGGTGCGGTGACGCTGGCTGATGGGCGTTATGAAAATCTGGAATGGGGAACGGTTCTCGACCGCCTAACTGCCAAGGCCAGCTTGCAACCAGATGGCGCGGTTGATGTGAATGCCGAAGGCACCGATGGCGCTGATGGCGGCATTACCGCCCAGGTTAAAATGACGCCGCAGCCTGAACAAGCCCCCGACATTGCCGCAGTGCTGACGGTACGCATGGCATCGCTGGTGCGGCGTGATGACCTCAAAGTCAAACTTGACGGTGAAATTCGCTATCAAGGTCCGGCCGATAGCGGGGCTTTAACCGGGGCTTTGGCGTCAAAGGGTGTCGAGGTCAACCTAACCGATAGCCTGGGCGGCGGCGTCCAAACCCTGCCGGTGGTCGAGATCAATCGTAGCGCCGCTAATCTGCCGCCTAAAGACCAGCCCGAGGCAGAGTCTGAACAAGGGGCGGCAAAGCCGATTACGCTCGATCTCTCCATTTCTTTGCCCGGCCAAGTGTTTGTGCGTGGGCAGGGCTTGGATTCTGAATGGAAAGGCAAGCTGCATGTGGGGGGGACTGCGACAAAGCCCCTGGTGACGGGTAATCTGTCGGTGGCACGCGGTGGCTTTGCGGTGGTGGGGAAAGATTTTAGCTTAGAAAAAGGCGTCATTACTTTTAGCGGCGGCGAGCGGATCAATCCGGGTTTGGATATTAAGGCGGTTCATAGCACCGATGATTTGGTTGCGTCGATTATCGTCGGGGGAACAGCCAAAAAGCCTTCGTTGAGCCTGGAATCGACGCCGTCTTTGCCCAGTGACGAAATTCTCTCGCGGGTGTTGTTTGGAAGCTCGGTCGGGAAACTCTCTGCATCACAGGCGCTGAGCGTGGCGCAAGCAGCCGCCGCCCTCAGCGGCCAAGGCGGCGGAGGGCCGGGGATTAGCGATATGTTGCGTTCGTCTTTGGGATTGGACGTTTTGTCGTTTGGCGGCGGCGGAGATACTGGTGCAGGCGCCGTTGAAGTTGGTAAATATGTTGCCGAAGGTGTTTATGTCGGTGTCGAACAAGGCCTAACCCCCGAAAGCAGCGGGGTAAAGGTCGAGGTCGAGCTAACACCGCGTATTTCCGTGGAAACAAAGGCCACCGGCGCCGCTGGTGCCGACGTTGGGGTGAATTATAAGTTCAATTATTAGGACTGGCACAAATACGCCGTCGCAGGGGGTATCCCGCGACGGCGTATTTGTGTGCAAAGGAATAAAAGCCGCGCTCGGCATGAGCGGGCCAGCTATGCCTTTTTGACGAACTCAGACTTTAGGCCCATGGCACCAATGCCGGGGATTTTGCAATCAATATCGTGATCGCTATCAACCAAGCGGATGTTGCGCACTTTGGTGCCCACCTTAACCACCAGTGACGAGCCTTTGACCTTGAGGTCTTTAAGCACGACCACGGTATCGCCATCGGCCAAAAGGTTGCCGTTGGCATCCTTGATCACCAGCGCGCTATCAGATGCGGCGGCAGGGTCCCATTCGTGGGCGCATTCGGGACAGATCAGCATCGGGCCGTCTTCGTAGGCGTACTCGCAGCTGCATTTGGGGCAAGGAGGCAAGGTGTCCACGGGGTGGGTTCTCTCTTTCTTGGTGGTGGCGGGAAGCAAATACGGCATCGCAGGCCACATAGTGTGTGTGGCCATTGCGCAAACCGATATACCCCAAGCGCGTGATGAAAGCTACCGGCGCAGGCTGAATGAAGGGGGGGATCGCCATCTGCACACCGCAAAAGAAGCATTTTAGCGATGACCTAAAGGCCCATCGCCGACGTGGTTGCAAAGGCGAGTGTCTCTACGAATCTTCCTGGAACCATGAGCATCAAATTGAATGCGGAAGCGCCCAAAAGGGCGGCAACGATGCGGCGAGAGGTTAGCATTCAGGCGGTCCTGAAGGGGAGGGGGATCTGGTCTTTTGCGTATTTTGATGTCCTGCGACCGGGGAAAGCATCGGCGCAAGGCCGGGCTGTAGGTGATGAACATACAGCCCGACTTTTGTTGTTCTTATTGCTTCAAGCCGAATGCCGGGTGGTGAATCAGGTCCCCGCAAGGCTGATTCCCGTCAAAGGGGAAGGCCAGGACGACTTCGGGGGGAAGCCCAGCCACGACTAGGCCGGGAAACGGGCGAAAGCCGAACCGGCAGTAATAGGCGGGGTCGCCCACCAGCGCCGCGCCCTGGTTTGTCGTCCGCAATCGGCGAAGGGCTTCTTGCATCAACGCCGTGCCAATTCCTTGATGGTGTCGGGATGGCAAGACGGCCAGCGGGCCGATCAACCCCCAGCGGTCTTGTGTGTTAACCTTAGCCATCGAGACAGCCAAGTAACCGATCACCTCGCCCTCATCCTCTGCCACCAGGGAGAGGGTGAGGGCGCCATTGTTTCGTAGCGTCTCGACGATGGCGGCTTCGGTTCCTGTGGATTGTGCAAGCATTTTAAGGGCGTCGGTGACGACGCGGCGAATGGCCGGGATGTCATCGGCCGTTTCGTTACGGATAAACATGCCGCTTTCTTTTATCTATTGTCGAGTTGAGCGCGAACGGAACGGCGGCCTTTGTCGGAAATCCGATAAGGGCTGGACGCTTTGGATTCGATCAGACGCTTACGCCGGAGTTTGGCAAAGACTTCAGCTGTGCAATCGGCCAGGATATGGCCGTCGCGCGTGAAGCAGAGTGCGTCTGTAATACGACCGTTATTGGCCCGTTGGTGACGGATGTGTCCACCCTGCGCCAGCACGTGTAGAACGCGCTGCTCACTGCGTGAGATGTTCATGGATAAGCCTGTGTATAAAAATCACCCGCGCATCATCAAGCCCCGACAAAATACGCCGGTGCGAAACGATGCGGCTAGATGTCTCGATCAACCGAGACGATTAGCGGGTGGTCACAAGCTCCAACATCTACAATTCCTATACTTAACTTTGGCAAGAACACGGTGCAGGCACATCGGTGCCAACGCGAGTTCCGTGGCCGATATCTGTTACAAAATATTCAATGTCAGGTGTGACGTTTGTTTTCACAAATGCCAGTGGCAGTTTGAAACTATTGGGATGAGGGCGCAAGCAGCTTTTGCGATGCCCGGCCAGTTTATCCCGCTGATTCAAGTTAGATGGTGCTAAGGCGCTAAAAACAGCGGTTTGCTATCTTACTTGTTGTCATGCGATCGGCCTATGCGATATCGCATCAGAGATGTCGTTGAGGGAAGCTGGCGGAGCGGGAGTCCGCCGAACTGCTGTTTTTTATGTTCCAAGGCTTTCTATAAAATCTTTTTATTTCAATGTGATATGAATATACCTATTCCGATATGTTCCATTATATGCCACCCTTAGCCACGTTTTAAAGGTGGGTAGAAAGGTGGGTAGGGAATGGCAGGTGCAAGGGTTCATTCCAAACTAACGGCCCTTGGCGTGAGCAAACAAACAAAGCCCGGCATGTATGGCGATGGGGGCGGGCTATGGTTGCAGGTAACGCCGTCCGGGGCGAAATCATGGCTGTTCCGTTTCCAGTCCCCCATTAGCGGAAAACGTCGGGAAATGGGATTAGGGCCTGTGGCGTCCTGCCCCTTATCCGAAGCACGGGACCGGGCGCGGGATGCCCGTAAATCTGTTGCTGCTGGGCATGATCCGGTTGAGGAACGCAAAGCCCAGCGCCAAAGGGCAAAGGTTGATAGCGCTAAAGCGATGACCTTTGCCGAGTGCGCAACGGCCTATATCGAAGCCCACCGGGCAGGATGGAAGAACGCAAAACATGCCTCTCAATGGCAAAACACCCTAACCACCTATGCCGGGAAGACTATCGGCGGCTTACCTGTCTCTGCGGTTGATATGTCGCTGGTGCTGAAAGTCTTAGAGCCGATTTGGACCACCAAGACGGAAACAGCTTCGCGGTTGCGGGGCCGGATTGAGCAAGTCCTAGACTGGGCAACAGTGCGAGGATACAGGACGGGCGATAATCCGGCTCGCTGGAAAGGTTTGCTCGATAAGGTCTTGCCCGCGCCGTCTAAGGTGCAAAAGGTGCAGCACCATGCCGCCCTGCCATATCAGGAAGTGTGCGGGTTCATGGAAGACCTAAAGCAACGCGATGGGTTCGCCGCGCTGGGCTTGCGGTTCCTGATTCTAACCGCCTGTCGGTCTGGCGAGGTCAGGGGCGCACGGTGGGATGAAATAGACCTAACCGCCGGGGTTTGGACCATTCCCGCTGAACGGATGAAAGCAGGCAAGGAACATCGCGTTCCCCTCTCTGGCCCTGCTATTGCCCTTTTAAAGGCCATTCCGCGTCTCTCTGGTGTGCCTTTGGTCTTTCCCTCGGCGAAGGATACCCCGCTCTCAGATAACGCATTCACAGCGCTTTTAAAGCGCATGGAAAGGGCAGACCTCACCGCACACGGGTTTCGTTCCACCTTTCGCGACTGGGCAGGGGAGACAACGGCCTTTCCCCGTGAGGTGATCGAACATGCCCTAGCCCACCAATTAAAGGACAAAGCCGAAGCCGCCTATGCGCGGGGAACGCTGTTTGAAAAGCGCCGTTTGCTAATGGACGGATGGGCGCGGCATTGCGAGGTGCAACCAGCGACGGGTGAGGTTTTCATGTTCCGAGCGGGGGAGAGTTAAGTATGGTCAACGAACCCAAAGATAATGAAATACACCTTCGGGAGTTTGTCGCATGGGCGCGCTGGCGGCGAACACACCGTAAGGACGCCCAAGTTTGTGAGGCGTCGTTTGAGTATGTTGTCTCAGAAGTTGAGAAACTTCTAAATGGTGAGGCGGCATTTCAGAAGAAACGAGGAAGGCCCGAAAAACGGGAACTCATGTGGGAATGCTTTTGGCGAGTTTTTTTCTCCCCCATAGGGCAGGGTCACATGCCACGCCACAAAGGCAACGAAAACGGTGCATTTTCCATAGTCGGCAAGGAACTTATGATAAGTCCCAGCGGCGTTGAGGCCCATTACAACAAGGCTCTAAAGCTTTATGAAACGCCAGAGGGGCGCTTAGAGCTCTGTGATTGGGTTAGGCGCAAAAAAGGGGTGAATTATGTGGAGATAATTCGAAACACGGACCACTTGAACAGCAAAGAAAACGACGGTTCGGACAAAACAGAACTTTATCCTGAAAAATAGGGCCAAATTAAAAGGACATACGAGGCTGTATCTAAAACCTACCGTGAAGGCGTTCCGGTGATTGCCGGTTTGATCTTCACAAGGCTTTTTCGCTATGTCTCAGAACTCACTGAAAATTCTTCGCCGTAAGCAGGTTGAGGCCCGGACGGGGCTTTCGCGTTCGACAATTTATGCCCGGATTAACCCGAAGTCTCGCCAAGGGGATTATGACCCGACGTTCCCCAAGCCCATTGCGCTGGGCACAAAGGCGGTGGGGTGGATTGAGAGCGAGATAGAGACTTGGTTGAATAACCAAGCCGCCAAAAGCCGCAACGCCTGAGAGGTGCGGCATGACATACCTTCCGAAAAAACGTCCCAAGGTCGCCCAGGGAGGGAAAGCCCTTCAGGCACCCGTGGCACAAAATGATGATGGCCTCCCCCCACAAGGGGTTCAGAATGGAAACCCCTAAACCTTACGCCGATGCCGCCCAAAGCCTTCGCCTATATGGCCTTGTTCCCATCCCCACTGGGGGCGATGACGGCAAAACGCCTCTGGTTAAATGGCCTAAACACCCCTATGGGGAAAAAGCGGTTTCGAGTTTGGTTGCCAAACATGGTTCGGCCAATGTGGGCATTCTTTGCGGTCTGTCTGGTGTCACTGTTGTTGATATTGACGATCCTGCCCTTGTGCCTGCGATGTTGGAGCGGTTCGGGGAAACTCCATTGCAAATCCAAACGCCTAGCGGTGGGGTTCATTTGTGGTATTGCGCCAATGGAGAAAGCAATTCCCAGCGCCTTGACGGCCTTGCGGTGGATATTCGGGGGAATAACGGCTTTGTTGTGGTGCCACCATCGGTTCGCCCTTCCGGGCCGCACGCGGGGAAGCCCTATACGTTCCTCACAGGGGGGTGGGATGATTTGGCCCGGTTGCCGCAGCTAAAGCTGGATAGCCTTGCCCCCCAGGGGGGGCAGAGCAGGCTGATTGCACAGCAAGGCCAACGAAACAGCACCCTGTATAGCTTCTTACTCAAAAAAGCCCGCGCCTGTGATGACCTGGAAACCTTGATCGACGTTGCCAATACCCTGAATGAGGGGTTAACCCCGCCTTTATCCGACGCCGAAGTCCTTAAAACGGCGATCAGCGCATGGGGCTATGAACAGCGTGGAGAAAATTGGAGCGGAAAACAGGCGCGGGCTATCGTGACCGAGCAAGACGATGCCCTGTTATCGGGGCATCCCTATGCGCTGGCCTTGCTCGTAAAGCTTCGGCTTGCCCACGGGGCACGAACGGAGCCGTTTGCCATATCAGCAAAGGCGATGCACAGGGAAAACGTGATCCTTGGATGGGGGATGGCCCGTTACCGCGCGGCGCGGGATGTGTTGTTAGCTAAAGGGTTCCTCACCTGCACATTTCAGGGGGGATACAATAAGCATTCACCATCCCTGTATGCCTTACGCTGCGCCCCCCTAGGGAGTGAAAAAAGGATCGCAGCCCCACCGCAATGGAAGCCCGCCGGAAAGGTTCATGGCTCTAGGGGTTCAGTATCGAAACCCCTCGCTAGGGGTGCAGGAACTGAACCCAATATAACTAAACACCCTTCCCCTTTAGAGACGGCTTCAACAGCACCCCCAACAGCACCAAAGCAGGCAGAGCTATTCAGTCAGCCCGATTTGGGTAACAGCGCTGAAAACCAGAGCTTTGGCGTCCTGATACAACAGGCATGAACACAAAATGGCCTGATACAGCAGCACCATTCCGCCCTGCCGTATCAGGACGTATGCGGGCTCATGGAAGACCTGAATGAACGGGAAGGCTTTGCCGCGCTGGGCTTGCGGTTGTTGATCCTAACCGCCTGTCGCTCTGGCGAGGTTAGGGGCGCACGGTGGGATGAAATAGACCTTGATGCAGGAGTCTGGACTATTCCCGCCGAGAGAATGAAGGCAGGCAAAGAGCACCGCGCCCCCCCTTCAGGTCTAGGACGTGCTCACACAAGGCACGAGTCCCCCACGGTGGCGTCGGAAAAAAGTCAAGACTGTCAGATGGCTCATCACGGGATGAGCGACTCGCCGGTCGGTATGGTAAAGCCATTTTTCGATTTCCTAAAAACGCGATCAAACGCTCTATGGTGTCGAGTTGCCTGTTTAATGCTATGCACGTACCAGAATGCACCCTATCGCTCACCAGCAGCGATCTTTTGGGTCATAGCGGCGCCCCTAGCCTCAAGCCGGGGGACGGCATCAGCAGAACTTAACGCGCGGGCCTCTAACTTTCTTCTCTTTCTTCTTCTCTTCTCTCTTCTCTTCTCTTCTCTTCTACTGTGACACTGTGTGACATCGTGTGATACTGGTATCGAACCCCCTCGCTAGGGGTCCAGGAACTGAACCTAATATGACTAAACACCCTCCCAGCACTAGAACTGTCAATAGCCCTCAAGGTTGGAATAGCCGATACGTCCACATCACGGGTGGCGTGCCATGCGTCATAGGCACCCTGCATTCTAATCCACAGCAAAGGCTCGGTGCTGAATAGCTTGGCGAGGCGAACAGCAACCTCGGGGCTAACGGGCTTTCGTTCGGCAAGAATGTCGTGAAGGTGCTGGCGGGAAATGCCGAGCATCCGGGCAATCTCGGCCTTTGCTTTGCCGACGGCGGGAATAACGTCTTCTCGCAACACTTCACCCGGATGTGCCGGGCAACGGTTGGGGTTACGGCTCATGGGTGAGGCCTCCTAGTGGTATTGTTCAAAGTCTAGGACGTGGGCATCACCATCCCTGAATTCAAAGGTGATGCACCACGGACCATTGACATGAACAGTGTAACGGGGCGGCGTCTCGCCCTTTAGGCTATGAAAGTCGAAACCGGGAAGGTTCATATCCTCGGCTACGGTCGCCGCGTCTAAAACATCCAGCCGCCGCAAGATGCGTTGGTGCATCCGAGCATCAATCTTGGACTTACCAGTTTCCCACAGGGCTTTTAGCTGTTTGTTGGTAAAGCTCTTGATCATGGGAAACTGTAGCCTTATTGCTTACATGTGTCAACTATTGGCTTACATATAACAAAGGAAAGCCGCCTCTCTGGCCCCTAAATCTCCAGCTTCGGCAGAGCGTTCACAATGGCCTGTGTTTCCAGGCTAACGGTGATGACGCGCAAGAATAGCTCTAGCGGGTAACGCGGGTTGCTCATGGTGTCGTTCGCCCAATCGTTGGCATCGTTGACAATGCCGCTGTCTTTGTCGGTCTTGACGCATTGGCGTTCCACCACCCAATCCAGGGCCGGTTTGCCGTTCACCACATAGTCATAGGCGGCAAGGGGGATGCCGGAAACGGTGATGGCGGGGTTGTAGTGTAAGATGGTCTTGTCTTTGCCGCCCTTGCCGCCATAGCGCATTTTCTCCACCCGATAGCTGACGCTTTCGGTTTCGCCGGTGAGGGTTACACCGTCATAGGCGGGCACCGTTTCATAGTTCACATGCAAATCAGCCAAGGCCCGCCCAGCGCGGGAAAAGGCCCAAAAGTCCGCTGCCTTGGTCACACGCGGAATGCGCGGAAGCTCTTTGCTGAGGTTATCGGCAAAGCGGGCGCGGTAATCGGGCGAATGCAACAGGCCGTAAACGTAATAGAACAGGTCTTCCTTACTGATCGTTTCCCCCGGATAGGCCGCCTGGAAATGGGCTAACCCTTCGTCGGTGATGGCATCGCGCCGTTGATAGCCCTCGGCTTCGGCGGTGTCGTTGGGGGTGGCGGTGGCAAACAGGTCGCCCGTGGTGCCCTTGGGGGCGGTTTTGGCGTCTACCGGGTCATAGAGGTAGAGGGGGAAGCATTGGCCTCCGTGCAACAAATGCAGGTCAGGGACAACCTTTGCCATCATGGTGGTGAATGGCAAAACCTCGCCAGGACCGTGGATGGTAAAATAAATATTTTCTGCCCCTGCATAGGGGAAGATACGGGGCATCTTTCCAACGCGATGCACAAGTAATGAATCGAAGTGTACGTATTGCTTAGAAAATGGTCGATATATAGACTGCATTAT
>CEGC01000286.1_pt1 | contig 12589 bp, 14 predicted proteins | sample 302731 | NCBI WGS metagenome assembly CEGC01 (sample SAMEA2755656, study PRJEB7226) | microbial mat metagenome | biome: microbial mat; feature: hypersaline; material: grass silage | place: USA | collected 2014-02-19 | depth 0 m | reverse complement strand
CCCGTTCTGTTTAGCCACCCCTGCTCCGACCGAGAGGTTTCTCAGAGGGGTGGCTAAACAGACCGGGGTGTGGGGCCCGTGGCCCCACAAAAAAAAGCTGTCCGCAGGACCTGCCCGTCAGGGCAACACACTCCCCTCACACGCCTATCGTTGTTTTAGTGGCGATGGGAGATGCGTTCGGTTCCCATTACGGTTACGGATGCCAGGGGGTGGTGGTGGCAATAGCGAGAGAGGGCGACGGGATCGGTGATCCATTGGACGGAGGTTAGGCCTGATACGTCTTGATCTTCGACCCGATAGACGAGGGCGGGGGGGAGATCAAGCGGGCTCACCTGATGCGGGGTCAATAAGTGCAGGTGCGGTGTGCCTGGTGCTGCGGCAACGGGCTGGCGTACGGTGACGCAGCGGTTCATGGAACCTTTGTTGGCTGTTTGGTCGGACATCATAGGCCTCCTGTATCATATCGGCGTATTGTTTTTGTTGATTGTTTCAGTGCTGTTTTGCCCTGACGCCGCAGGGTTGAGTGGATCTGTTTTCAGATCGTCGCATGCGATAATAATGGGCACTCCGTGCGCACTTTGCAATGATGAAACGCACACGGTGCGCATTTTTCTTGATTTTACCCCCTGCAGGATGTCTAGTAGTGCTATCGCACGCTGTCGCACCATCGGTGCCCCCATGACGGGGCTGTGCGATGCATTTGCCCCCGCTGCGCGGCGGGGCACGGGCGAGAGGAGGCCGCGATGCCAGGCATCATGACGCACAAAGATTTCCGTCAGTGGCGGAAGTCGCTGAAGCTATCGCAAAAAGAGGCTGCCGAGGCCTTGGGCCTCAAGCGCCGTGTTGTTCAGTATTATGAAAAAGGTGAACGGGACGGCGAGAAAGTCGAGGTCCCCAAGGCGGTGCGCTTGGCCTGCTATGCGCTTTCCGCCGGAGTCGCCGATTATCGCGGTCCAGGCCACCTCCATCAGCCCTTTATGGCCCATCCTGACGCCGAAGACGGTCCTGGGGCTGTGGCGTTGGTTGACGAAGAGGCCGCAGATTTTGAGGGCGATGTGCTCTCTGACGCGCCGAAAGCATCAATCGGCTGAGCAAATGGCGCTGATTTCGTCGATCTGTGCTGAAAATGCAGCGCAGCTAAGCGAGCCGGGCGGACTCTTTTGCGTTCCGCCCATTGTTTGGCGGGCTGACACCTGCTATACCACGGCGGAATCAGGAACGCGGACGGTCTGTATTTCGATGCAGCACCGCGTTTCGTCTTTCCACCATCGGTCCTCGGGCAGGTCTTGATCCTGGTCCTGCGGATTGCAGCGGATAGCGTTCCCATGGCACGACGCAAGCAAATTTACGAAGGCAAGGCTAAGGTGTTGTTCGAAGGCCCCGAACCCGGGACCATTGTGCAGTACTTCAAAGATGATGCCACTGCCTTTAATAACAAGAAAAAGGGCACGATCACCGGTAAGGGCGTGCTCAATAACCGCATCTCGGAATATCTGTTTCAGAAACTGGCGGAGATCGGGATTCCGACTCACTTCATCCGCCGTCTGAACATGCGCGAGCAGCTGGTCCGTGCAGTGGAAATCATTCCGCTGGAAGTGGTGATTCGCAACGTTGCTGCCGGATCGCTGTCAAAGCGCTTTGGTATCGAAGAAGGCACTCCGCTGCCGCGTGCTATCGTCGAATATTACTATAAGAAAGACGAACTCGACGATCCGCTGGTATCCGAAGAGCATATCACCGCCTTTAATTGGGCCACCATCCAAGAAGTCGACGAGCTGCTGGCTTATGCCTTGCGCATCAACGACTATCTGTCGGGCTTGTTCCTGGGGATTGGCATCCGTCTGATCGACTTCAAGCTGGAATTTGGCCGCTTGCAGCACGAAAATGGCGAGATCCAGATTGTTTTGGCTGACGAAATCAGCCCCGACAATTGCCGTCTGTGGGACCTCAAGACCAACGAAAAGATGGACAAAGATCGCTTTCGCCGCGATCTGGGTGACGTGGAGCAAGCCTATCAGGAAGTGGCCCGCCGTTTGGGCATCCTTCCCGAAGGTGGGCCGAACGACATGCCCGGCCCGGCAACGATGCAATAAGCCAGATGTCAGGGCGCCCCAACCGGGCGCCCTGCGCTGCTTAAAGGCTTGTTGCCCATTGGTGCTTAAGCTACGTCTTTGTTTTCTTAAATCCCCCGTTTACTTTTGTAAGAGGAATGGACTCGTGAAGGCCAAGGTTCACGTCACCCTCAAGACCGGTGTTCTCGACCCCCAGGGCAAGGCCATCTTGCACGCGCTGGGTTCGCAGGGCTATCAGGGCGTTTCCGACGTCCGCCAGGGCAAGTTTATTGAACTGGAACTGGACGAAACCGACCCCGTCAAGGCGCGCGCCAGCGTCGAAGCCATGTGCAAGGATTTGCTGGCAAACACGGTCATCGAAAACTTTGCCATCGATATCGAAGGTTAAGTTTATCCCCGTCCGCCGTTGGTGCAGCCCAAATCGGGACGTACCACCGGCGAGCCCCCTTTTGTCGTGGAGTTGAGGCGTCCTCATGAAAGCCGCCGTCATCGTCTTCCCCGGCTCGAACTGCGACCGTGATGTCGCCGTCAGCCTAGAGAAGAGCATGGGCTCAAAGCCCCTTATGCTGTGGCATCGCGCCACCGAAGTTCCCGCCGACCTTGATCTGATCGTCGTCCCCGGAGGTTTCTCCTACGGCGACTATTTGCGCTGTGGCGCCATGGCCGCCCATTCGCCGGTCATGCAAGAGGTCAAAGTCCGGGCCGCCAAGGGTACCCGCGTGCTGGGTATCTGCAACGGCTTTCAGATCCTCAGCGAAACGGGCCTGTTGCCCGGCGCTTTGATGCGCAACCGGGATCTTAAGTTCTTGTGCAAGGACGTTTACCTGTCCGTTGCCCGCAACGATACCGACTTTACCCGTGGCTATGCGCAGGCACAGACCATTCGCGTTCCGATTGCTCACCACGACGGCAATTATTTTGCTGACGATGCCTTGCTCGAGCGTATCGAAGGCAATGGTCAGGTGGCATTCCGCTATTGCGACGCGCAAGGGCAGGTCAATGATGCGACCAACCCCAACGGCAGCCGCAATAACATCGCCGGGGTGTTTAACGAGGCCGGTACCGTTTTGGGCCTGATGCCGCACCCTGAACGTCTGGCTGATTCGCAGCTAGGTGGCACCGACGGCAAGCCGTTGTTTGATTCGCTGGTGGAGGCCCTGTGCAAATGAGCGCGATAACCCCCGAAGTCGTAGCCCAACACGGCCTGAGCAAAGACGAGTACAAGCTGGTTCTCGACATTATGGGCCGCGAACCCAACCTCACCGAGCTGGGTATTTTCTCGGTGATGTGGTCGGAGCATTGCTCGTACAAATCGTCGAAAAAGTGGCTCAAGACCCTGCCGACCGAAGCCCCATGGGTGATCTGTGGCCCGGGTGAAAACGCCGGTATCATTGATATTGGCGATGGTTTGGCGGCTGTCTTTAAGATGGAAAGCCATAATCACCCGTCGTTCATCGAACCCTATCAGGGGGCGGCAACAGGGGTTGGTGGCATCTTGCGCGATGTTTTCACCATGGGCGCCCGCCCGGTGGCTAACCTGAATGCCCTGCGCTTTGGCAGCCCCGACCATCCGAAAACCCGCCATCTGGTGTCGGGCGTGGTGGCTGGTGTTGGCGGTTACGGCAACTGCGTCGGTGTTCCCACCGTCGGCGGCGAAGTGAATTTCCACAGCTCGTATAACGGTAACATCTTGGTGAACGCCATGACCGTTGGCGTTGCTAAGGCTGATAACATTTTCTATTGCGCGGCTGCTGGTGTGGGCAATCCGGTGGTTTATGTGGGCTCTAAAACCGGGCGTGATGGCATCCATGGTGCCACCATGGCGTCGACCGAGTTTAATGCCGACTCCGAAGAAAAACGCCCCACCGTTCAGGTGGGCGACCCGTTCACCGAAAAGCTGTTGATCGAAGCCTGTATGGAACTGATGGCCACCGACGCCATCGTTGCCATTCAGGATATGGGCGCGGCTGGCCTGACTTCGTCGTCCTTTGAAATGGCATCTAAGGGTGGCATGGGCGTCGAGCTGGACCTGGATCAGGTGCCGATGCGCGAAGAGGGCATGACCCCTTACGAGCTGATGCTGTCCGAATCTCAGGAACGCATGCTGATCGTGCTCAAGCCGGGTAAAGAAGAGATGGCCAAGGCTATCTTTGACAAATGGGAACTCGATTTCGCCATCATCGGCACGCTGACCGAAACAGGCCGCATGGTTCTGAAATGGTATGGCGACGTGGTGGGCGATCTGCCCATTGATCCCCTGGCTGCTGCTAGCCCCGAGTATGATCGTCCGTGGGAACCGACCCCAGAACAGCCGGTGATTGCCGCTGCTGATGTCGAGAATAAGCCCTGGGGCGAAGCCCTGACCACCTTGATGGGCAGCCCCGACATCGCGTCGCGCCGCTGGATCTATGAACAGTACGACCATATGGTGATGGGCGATACCGTTCAGCGCCCCGGTGGGGATGCTGGTGTGGTGCGTCTGCATGGGTCAAACCGTGGCTTGGCGGTGACCACCGATTGCACCCCGCGCTATGTGCAGGCCAACCCGGTTGAGGGTGGCAAGCAGGCGGTGGCTGAAACCTATCGCAATATCTGCGCTGTTGGTGGCCTGCCGTTGGCCATTACCGACAACATGAACTTTGGCAATCCAGAAAAGCCGCGGATCATGGGCCAGTTCGTCGGTGCCTGCCAGGGCATGAGCGAAGCCTGTATTGCGTTGGATTACCCGGTCGTTTCCGGCAACGTTTCGCTGTACAACGAAACAGCGGGTCAGCCGATTCTGCCGACTCCGGCTATTGGTGCTGTTGGTACCATCGAAGACGTTGATCGCATGGCCACCGTTGCCTTTAAGGCGCCGGGGCAGTCGATTGTGGTTCTCGGTGGGGTTAAGGGCGAAGCCGGTTGGTTGGGTCAGTCCTTGTACCTGCGCGAAATCTGTGGCCGCGAAGAAGGCGCTCCGCCGCCGGTGACGCTGGCCGTTGAACGCGCTGCCGGTGACTTTGTGCGCGGTCAAATCCGGAGCGGTTTGGTCAATACCTGCCATGACATCGCCGATGGTGGTTTGCTGGTGACAGTGACTGAAATGGCCATTGCTGGCGATTTCGGTGCCATGCTGTCACTGCACAGTGCAACCCCGCACGCTGATTTCTTTGGTGAAAACCAGGGGCGTTATGTGGTGACGGTTAAAGAAGACGATCTGCCGACCCTGCTCGCTGCCGCTGCGGTGGCGGGTGTGGAAGCCGAAAATATCGGCACCACCGGCGGCGCGTGCATCATGATCAATGGCGAAGAGGGGCCGACTTTGGCCGCCCTGCGCGACGCACACGAAGGCTGGCTGCCGTCCTATATGGCGGTCGGCAGCTAGGGTAAATCCTTGCATTTGCGATGACGTCTCTACGATGAAGAAACACGAATCCCCGCTCAGGCGCCTGAGCGGGGATTTTTGTTGGTTGCGGCCTTGTCGGCGAGTGCCTATATCGGCGCAGGGATTGGCGGCAATTTTCCTGATCTGTGTTTTTAGAACCAATAAAAACAGCACGCCGATTGACACACCCCCCGGTGCGGACTATCACCGAAGGCACGCTACGGCGTACTGATTTTGCGGATACAACAGGAGAAGCACCATTATGGCTATGCAAGCTGGCGAAATTGAACAGATGATCAAAGAAGCCTTTCCCGATGCTGACGTGACCATCGAAGACCTACGCGGCGACGGCGACCATTACGGCGCTATCGTTGTTTCTAGCGCTTTTGTTGGCAAAAGCCGGGTGCAGCAGCACCAGATGGTTTATGCGGCACTTAAAGGCAAAATGGGCGGTGATTTGCACGCTCTTGCTTTGCAGACACAGGCCCCCGAGGCCTCGTAAATATGGGCTGTTGAGTGCCCGTGCTTTAAATCTTTAGGACTGCTCCCCCTGTATGTCCCGCTTACAAGGCCCAGCCAGCCCACAGGCTATGCGGCCAGAGCAGCAAGGTTTTCTTGCCGCTTTGGCCGCCTATTTGATTTGGGGGTTTTCCCCGATTTTCTTTCATGCCCTGGGGGCCTTGTCGCCCTTTGAAGTGGTTGCCCACCGTGTGGTGTGGGGGGCGCTGTCTATTGGTGTGGTGATTGTTGCAACCGGGCGCGTGGCGCCAGTTGTGGCCATTTTACGCAGCCCGCGGAAAACACTGATCTTTGCCGGTAGTGCTTTGGCGATCACGGTCAATTGGGTGGTGTTCGTTCATGCTGCCACCACCGGTCATGGCCTAGAGGCCAGCTTGGGTTATTATGTTTTTCCCTTGCTGTCGGTGCTGCTGGGGGCGGTGGTGCTCAAAGAAAGCTTTAGCCGCCGTCAAGGGGTAGCATTGCTGGTGGTGATCGGTGGTGTGAGCATTCTGGTGGTTGGCCAGGGGCATTTGCCATGGATTACGCTGGCTTTAGCATTTTCTTTTGGCACCTATGGCCTGCTGCGCAAAATAGCGCCGGCGGAAAGTTTGGTCGGGCTGTTCGTTGAAACCTTGTTGTTGACTCCGATTGCGGTGGCCTATTTGGCCTATCAGCATTTTTCAGGCCAGGGGCTGACTCATCTTGCCGACAGTGGCTCTTTGTGGTGGCTGTTAATTATCGGCACCCCAATTTGGACCGGTCTGCCACTGTTTTTGTTTGGTTTTGCCGCCCGACGCTTGCGATTGTCGACGGTGGGGCTGATGCAATATATCAACCCGACCTGTCAGTTTATTATCGCCACCCAGTTCTTTAATGAAACCCTGACGCCAACGCATGCCGTGGTTTTTGCCATCATTTGGTTGGGGATTATCATCTACGCTGTTCCGGCGCGTAAACGGCAGGGTGTTTAATCATGCGCACGGTCAAAGACCGTATTCGCCACGCGATTAGCTTTGAAATCATTGCCCTGTTCATTGTTACCCCAGCTGGTGCTTGGGCCTTGGGGTTGCCGCTGTTCGATATTGGTGTGGTCGCTATCGGTTGTGCCACCATCGCTGCGGGCTGGAACTATCTGTATAATGTGTTGTTTGATAAGGCGATGATGCGCTTTTGTGGGCGGGTGCAGAAAACGGTGCGAATCCGTTTGCTGCATGCGGTCCTGTTTGAGATGGGGCTCATGGTGGCGTTGGTGCCGTTGATTGCTTGGTATCTGGACATCCCATTGCTCGAATCCTTGCTGACTGACATCGCCTTTTCAGTTTTCTATGTCGTCTACGCACTGCTGTTCAACTGGGCCTATGACCTGATCTACCCGTTGCCAAATCCCGAGCCGGTGACTGATTTTGGTCCTTGAAGGCGGGGGAGGTGTTGCCCTAACGGGCAGGTCCTGCGGACAGCCTTTCTTGGGGCCTCGGGCCCCAAACCCCGGTCTATTTAGCCACCCATCGCGATGCCGAGAGGCTGCGTAGAGGGTGGCTAAACAGACCGGGTGCGGGGCCGTGCCCCGCGAAAAGGCTGTCCGCCAGGACATTGCCCGTTAGGGCAACGCCTCCCCCCCCTTCAAAGGCTCAAAGTTAGGCCACAAGTTAGGCCACCCGTCGGCCTTGGCGCCAGACGTCGCGGACGATGGGGACGTGGTCGGTGTGGCGGACGCGGGCGAGATCGGCGCGCAGGCCGGGGGCAATGCGGCCCCGATCTGTGAGACCGACCATATTGGCGACATTGGCGGAAACACAGGCGACGGCCTGGGGCAGGGGCATGATGTCCTTTTCTGCCATAATGAACACCGCCTGGATCAGGGACGAGGGCACATAGTCTGATGACAAGCCCGAAAGTAAGCCTTGGGTGGCGAGCTCAAGGGCGGCGATATTGCCCGAGTGCGATCCTCCGCGCACCACGTTTGGTCCGCCCATAATGGTTGCCATGCCGTGGGCGCGTGCGGCGCGTGCGGCCTCGAGGGTGATGGGGAATTCGGCAATGGAACAGCCATCGGCTACGCTTTCAAGGATGTGGGCTTCGCAGGCGTCGTCATGGCTGGCCAAGCGTAAACCGTACTCTTGGCTTAGGGCGACGATTTGCGCCCGGTGGTCACGGGCGTAGCGGGCTTGATTGTCCAGGCGCTCGGCGAGGATGGCATCAAGTTCGGCTGGGCTCCAATGTTCGCCCTTGTGGTATTGGACGAACTTGGACACATCGCTCCATTGGCGCTGTCCGGGGGTGTGATCCATGACGGAAACCAACCGCACCAGGGGGTTTTCCAGGTGCGGAGCCATCATTTCCACCACGCAGGATTCCGACACTTCGCAGCGCAGGTGTATTAGGTGTTCGGCGCGCAGCAGGTCGTTGGCTTGGGCGTGCTGAACGGCGCCGATGGATTGGGCGAGGATTTCGCGGCGAATGCCTTTGGTTTTGTATTCGCCAATCGAGATGGCATCGAAAACCGTTGTAATGCCCGCGCCAGCGATTTGCAGGTCATGGGCAACGACGGCCCCCATGGCACTGGGCCAAATGACACCAGGGCGGGGTTCGAAATGCTTTTCCATATTGTCGGTGTGCATTTCGATCAGGCCGGGCAGCAGGTAATCACCGTCTAAATCCTGCGCCGAAGGCAGTGCCGTGCCGCCAGCGTCAATGGTGGTGATCTGGCCATCGCGGACTTCGACAGTGCCGGAAAATACCGCGTCAGCGGTGACAATGCGGGCGTTGGTGAGCAGCAGATTGGCACCGTTAAGGGCCGGAGTTTGCGCCGGGGTCAGAACAGTCATTGTTATGCTGCCTTTTTATAGGGATCGAGGGGAAATAAGCGATCACAAACGCTGTTGCGCACATCGGCATCGTGGAAAATACCCACCACGGCGGCGCCTGCGGTTTTGGCTTCGCTGATCAGCTCCATCACCACAGCGCGGTTGGTGGCATCAAGCGAGGCGGTGGGCTCGTCAAGCAGCAATACCGGGTAGGGGTGAGCAAAGCCGCGTGCGATGTTGACCCGCTGCTGCTCACCGCCGGAAAAGGTCGCCGGTGCCAACGACCATAGACGCTGGGGGATGTTTAGCCGTTCGAGCAATTCGGCGGCACGCAGGCGCGCCTTGGGGGCCTCAACGCCTAGGGCGCGTAAGGGATCGGCGACGATATCGAGGCTGGAAACGCGTGGAATGACGCGTAAAAACTGCGACACATAGCCCATGGTCTGGCGACGCACGGCCAGAATATCGCGTGGCGGTGCGGTGACCATATCAATGGCCTGTCCCTGATGCTGAACGATAATATGGCCCTGGTCAGCTTTGTAATTGGCGTAGAGGGCGCGCAGCAGAGTGGACTTTCCGGTTCCCGAGGGGCCGTGCAACGCGATGCATTCGCCGCCGTGAACATCGACAGATAGATCATTAAATACCGGCAGGTGAACGCCGTCTTGGGTATGGAGCACAAAGGTTTTCGACAGGGTGCGGACGGATAACAGCGGCGGGGTTGGTAAAGATGTCTGGCTCATCATCACACCTGTAGGACCGAGGAAACCAAAAGCTGCGTATAGGGATGGTGCGGATCATCAAGCACCTGATCGGTCAGGCCGCTTTCGACCACTGAACCGCCCTTCATCACCATCAGGCGATGGGCGAGCAGGCGGGCGACGGCCAGATCGTGGGTGACGATCACCACCGCGAGGCCCAGGTCATGGACCAAGCCGCGCAACAGATCGAGCAAGCGCGCCTGTACTGAAACGTCCAGGCCGCCGGTGGGCTCGTCCATGAATACCAGGCGTGGCTGAGTGACCAGGGTGCGGGCGATCTGCAAGCGCTGCTGCATACCGCCGGAAAAGGTGCGTGGCAGGTCGTCGGTGCGGTCGGTGTTGATCTCGACCCGGCCTAACCAATCCTGTGCTGTGCTGCGGATCTGGCCATAATGACGGTTGCCCACCGCCATCAGCCGTTCGCCGATGTTGGCCCCGGCAGAAACCCCCATCCGTAAGCCATCGCGGGGGCTTTGATGGACCACGCCCCATTCGGTGCGTTGTAACAGGCGACGGCGCGGTTCGGACAGGGCGTAGAGGTCAATTTCGCCCTGCGAAAGGGTTTGATAGCGCACGCTGCCCGCGCTGGGGGACTGCTGGCCGGACAGGCAAGATAAGAGGGTGGATTTTCCAGACCCTGACTCGCCGACGATTCCAAGAACTTCGCCCGGCCAAAGGTCAAAGCTGACATCACGACAGCCCAAACGGTCGCCGTAGTAATGGGTTAGGCCAGAGACACTCAGCAAGGGGGATGGGCTGTCGTGCGGGCTCATTCTGCGGCCTCCTGCTGGCTGAGGCGGTCGGCGCAATATTCACTGTCCGAGCAAACAAACATGCGGCCGCCGTGGTCGTCGGTGATGACTTCGTCAAGGTAACTGTCGTGGGCACCGCAAATGGAACAGCTTTCGTCCCAGCTTTGCACTTCGAATGGATGATCTTCAAAGTCCAGGCTGCGCACCGCAGTATAAGGCGGTACGGCATAGATGCGCTTTTCACGGCCTGCGCCAAACAGCATTAATGCCGGGCTATGGTCTAGCTTTGGGTTATCAAATTTCGGGATCGGCGACGGCGCCATCACATAGCGCCCATGCACCAAAACGGGATAATCATAGGCAATGCCAATCCGTCCCATGCGGGCGATGTCTTCATACAGTTTGACGTGCATCACCCCATAGTCGGCCAAGGCGTGCATGCGCTTGGTTTCTGTCTCGCGCGGTTCCATCCAGCGAAGAGGTTCGGGGATGGGAACCTGATAGACCATGATTTGCCCCTCGCGCAGGGGTGTTTCAGGGATCCGGTGGCGGGTTTGGATGATCGAGGCTCGGCCCGTTTGTTCTGTGGTTTGCACCTGGGTGGTGCGGGCAAAGAACCGGCGAATAGATACCGCGTTGGTGGTGTCGTCGGCCCCTTGGTCGATCACTTTGAGCACGTCATCATGACCAATAATGCTGGCGGTGACCTGAATGCCGCCGGTTCCCCAGCCATAGGGCAAGGGCATTTCACGCCCGGCAAAGGGGACTTGGTGGCCAGGAATACAAACCGCCTTGAGAATTGCCCGGCGGATCATCCGCTTGGTCTGTTCATCGAGGTAAGCAAAGTTATAGCCGTCCATGGGTCAGGCTCCTTTGGGCGTCTGGGTGCGCGCGGCATGGTCGCGGCGCAATTGGCGCACGGTGGACAGTTCGCCTTGGAAATCGACGTAATGGGGCAGTTTTAGGTGCTGAACAAAGCCCGAAGCCTCGACATTATCGCCGTGCGAGAGGACAAATTCTTGATCTTGCGCCGGGGCAACGATGTCTTCGCCCATTTCTTGGGCTTTGAGGGAGCGGTCAACCAATGACATCGCCATGGCTTTGCGTTCGGCCTCGCCAAAGGCTAGGCCATAGCCACGGGTGAACTGTGCAGGCTGGGTTTTTGATCCGGTGAACTGGGTCACCATGTCGCATTCGGTCAGCTCGATTTCGCCGATGCAAACGGCAAAGCCTAGTTCTTCGGGGATGATTTCCACCTCGACAGAGCCGGTGCGGATTTCACCAGCGAAGGGGTGGGTTTTGGCATAGCCGCGCTGGGTGGAATAGCCCAAACCCAGCAACCACCCCTCGTCAGCCCGCGCTAGGGCTTGCAGGCGTGCGGCGCGGTTGGCCGGATAGCTGGGGGCGGTGCGGGTGATATCATGGACCGGGGTTGTTGCCTCGGTCGCAGGGTCGGTGTGCTCGACGTTGATTAAACCTTCGTCGTTGAGCGAGTCGGCAACGCGGGGGATTGAGGGCGGCGGATCTTGTCTTTCGGCGATGGCGGCGGGGGGCGGCGTGTCTGCCTCGGCCATCAGCGAGAAATCGAGCAAGCGATGGGTGTAGTCAAAGGTCGGCCCCAGGATCTGCCCACCGGGAAGATCCTTAAAGGCAGCGGAAATGCGCCGCCGCACGGCCATGGTATCGGTCTTAATCGGTTCGGACACTGCCAAGCGGGGCAGGGTGGTGCGATAGGCGCGCAGTAAAAAGATGGCTTCGACCATATCGCCGCGAGCTTGTTTGATCGCTAAAGCGGCCAGGTCGCGGTCATAAAGCGAGCCTTCGGTCATCACCCGGTCTACTGCCAGGGCCATTTGTTGACGGATTTGCGGCACGGTGAGGGCAGGCACCGACGGATCACCCCGGCGGGCTTGCGCCATTTGGCGGTGGGCGGCATCAATGGCCTTTTCCCCGCCTTTTACGGCGACGTACATGGTTGGTGTATCCTAGTTTTGTGGGGTTAGGGCCGTGGTACGGGACAGGCCGCAAAGGGTGTTTTCGCCAAGGAAAAGGGCATCTATCCCCTGGGGATAAAAGGCGGTGTTTTCCGCCCAAAGATCGGCAAATCCGGCGGGCAAGGGGCTGGCGCTCAAGGGGGTACGGTCGGCAATGCCGGGGCCGCGCAGGCTCCAGGGGGCGAAGGCCGTGTCGCCAAAATGCACCCCTTGCATCAGAACAGTGGTGGAAAGCTGCGGGGCTTCGGCAGTGCCCAGGCCAAAGGCATCAAGCGCGGGCAAGGGATCGTGTACGGAAAACACGGCATAGGTTGCTTGCGCCGGAGTTTCTGCCCACGGAG
>CEGC01000450.1_pt1 | contig 12653 bp, 10 predicted proteins | sample 302731 | NCBI WGS metagenome assembly CEGC01 (sample SAMEA2755656, study PRJEB7226) | microbial mat metagenome | biome: microbial mat; feature: hypersaline; material: grass silage | place: USA | collected 2014-02-19 | depth 0 m | reverse complement strand
CGCAAAATCATTTGGTCTGGCCATGGCGCCGACGGCCAATCCCCGCACTGGGGGCAGAATAACAGCTTCTGTTCCCCGAAAGCGAGACGGCAGACAGACAAAAATGAAATATTTTTTAGATTTTCCTAGGCCGCAACCAACAGCAAAGCCCCCCTTTATTCGTAAAGACCCGCCGCCGCCCGCGCCGCCTGACCATACAGCCCCGACAAAGCCCGCAACTGCCCCGACAAAGCCCCCACCGCACGCAAGTCAATCCCCATGGAAACGCAGGCATCAATTAAGCATTCTTCGCGTACATCACGGTAACGCTGGCAGGACTCTCGCCCCTTGTCCGATATAGAGAAAAAAACCTCTTTGCCCTTACGCGTGCGCAGGACCAAACCGCGTTCTTCCAACCGTTTGAGGGCGTAATTGACCACGTGCGTATCTTCAACGTTCAGGACAAAGCAAATATCGGCCAGCTTTTTATCCCGCGCTTTGTTAAAAACCGTATGCAAGATAATTACATCTAACGGATTCAAATCACCGTAACCGGCCGCCGTCATACAGCGCACCATCCAACGGTTAAAGGCATGACCGGCAATAATCAAACCGAACTCAAACTCGGAAAGCTCAGCCGCTCGCTGGCTGACCAAGTGGGTAGACGACACAATGCGCCGTGCCTCGTTAACCGCACCCGGCACCGCTTCGGTCGGGACTTCGGGCGTCGGTGTGCTTTTGCTCATGGTCGTTTCCCTTTGGCTAACGGACATCATCCAGGCCCCTCCCTGGGATCTAAAGCAGATCCTTGGCAAAAGATGGCAGGCCTTTGCCCTTTATCTACCTTTTTTTGACCTGCGTGCTCGTTTCAGAGCAAAGCCTCCCTGTTAATCAGGCTATCGCGCCGTCAGGAAAGACCGACGCGATAGCCTATAACCAATTGATTTATATTAACTTCATCACCGTCTAGCTTACACTAGACCCGCCAAAGGCGCCCTAACTGCGAACAGAACCAAAGCCGCCACCGCCAGGGGTGGCAACAATGATCTGATCACCAGCATCCATTTCGATGGAATCGGTCGATGCCAAAGCCACCTGCTGACCATCGGCCCGTTCCACCCAGGTTTGCCCCAGCGCACCAGGCGCCCCCCCGGCCATACCATAGGGCGGCACGATACGATGGTTGGACAAGATCGCCGCTGTCATCGGTTCTAAGAACCGCAAACGGCGTACAACCCCATTTCCGCCAGGCCACGCGCCAGCACCACCAGAGTTTTGCCGGATGTGAAAATCCTCCAGCCGCACCGGAAAGCGCCATTCCAACACTTCGGGGTCCGTCAGGCGGGAATTGGTCATGTGGGTATGGACCGCATCGGTGCCCTTAAAGCCATCGCCTGCCCCAGAGCCACCACAGATGGTTTCATAGTACTGATACTGAGCATTGCCAAAGGTCAAATTATTCATCGTCCCCTGAGCCGCCGCCATCACGCCCAGCGCCCCATAAAGGCTATCGACCACCACTTGCGAGGTTTCCACATTTCCCGCCACCACCGCCGCCGGAGCCCGCGGATTGAGCATTGATCGTTCTGGAACAATCAATTCAATGGGCTTTAAACACCCCTCGTTCATCGGAATGGCGTCATCAACCAAAGTCCGGAAGACATAAAGCACCGCAGCCCGGCACACTGCCAAGGGAGCATTAAAGTTATTGCTCAACTGTGCCGATGTTCCGGTAAAGTCCACCCTGGCGGAGCGGTTTTGCGCGTCAACATCAATGCGCACCACCACCTGCGCTCCATTATCCATCGGATAGGTAAATGTCCCGCTGCGCAGGTGGCCAATCACCCGCCGCACCGATTCTTCGGCGTTGTCTTGGACATGGCCCATATACGCCCGCACCACCGGCAAAGAGAAATGCGTCACCATTTTGCGCAGCTCGCGCACGCCCTTCTCATTGGCCGCCACCTGCGCCTTGAGATCAGCGATATTTTGATCTGGATTGCGCGCCGGCCATCGGCCTTGTGACAAAGCAGCACGGATTTCGGGCTCTAGAAAGCGATCTTCGGCCACCAAGGGCAGGACATCTAATAAAATCCCTTCCTGATCAACAGTTTCGCTGTTGGGCGGCATCGACCCCGGAGTAATCCCGCCGATATCAGCATGGTGCCCGCGCGAGGCGACAAAGAACAAAATCTCCTGCCCATCATCGGTAAAAACCGGCGTCACCACGGTAATATCGGGCAAATGGGTGCCGCCATTATAGGGGTTATTGAGAACCCAGGTATCGCCGGGCCGCAACTGTTCGCCCTTGGCGCGCACCACCGCGCGCACGCTTTCTCCCATGCTGCCCAGATGCACCGGCATATGCGGCGCATTGGCCACCAAAGCCCCTTGGCCGTCAAAAATAGCGCAGGAAAAATCGAGCCGTTCTTTGATATTTACCGAATGAGCGGTGTTTTGCAGGGTCGCGCCCATTTGCTCGGCGATTGACATAAACAGGTTGTTGAAGATTTCCAACATCACCGGATCAGCGCCATCTTGGCCGCCCTTGCCGGTGCCAATCGCCGCTAGGCGCGGCAAAGCCACCACCCGCTCTAACAGCAAATGCGCACGAGTGGTAAAAGTCGCCTGCCAACCGGGTTCAATCAGGTTAGTGCCCGTGCTTTCCCGGATAATCGCCGGCCCAGATACCCGATCCCCCGGATGTAAACGCTCCCGGTCATAAACCGGGACATCGGTCCAAGCCCCCTCGGTAAACAGCGATACACTATCGATCACCTGCGGTTCTGCTGGGGCATCCTCGGGGCGCGTTACGTCTTCTTCGGTCGCCACAGCCGATGCGCCGACGGCTTCAACGGAAACCGCCTCAACGATCAACGCCCGGTCGGGCTGAAGGAAGCCAAACTGCTGGCGGTGCTGATCTTCAAACACCACCCTCATTTCGTCCATGGTGCCGTAAGCTACGATCAAGGCGTTATCGCTACCTTCGTAGCGCACATGCGCACGTGACAAAAGGGTGACGCTGTCAGCCTCGAAACCCTGTGTCCGCAGCTCTTTCACCGCTTCGGCAGTCAGGGCATCTAAGGTCGCCTTGATGCTGCCTTCGGTTTCTTGGCACAACTTGGCCTCGACCGACATTTCGCGCAGCGCCCGCACATCAGCCAGCCCCATGCCATAGGCCGACAAAACCCCGGCGAACGGGTGTAGAAACACCTTACTCATCCCCAACGAGTCCGCCACCTTACAGGCATGCTGCCCACCGGCACCGCCAAAGCTGACCAACACATAGTCCGTGACATCATAGCCGCGCTCGACCGAGATCTTTTTGATCGCGTTGGCCATGTTTTCCACCGCGATGCGCAAAAACCCTTCGGCCACAGATTCGGCGGTCGCAGCTAACCCCGTTCCCTGCTCCACATCCTGGGCCAAGGCGGCAAAACGCTGACGCACAACCTCGACATCCAAAGGCTGATCACCGTCAGGGCCAAAAACCGCAGGGAAATGTTTGGGCTGCAAGCGCCCAAGCATCACGTTGGCATCGGTCACCGTCAACGGACCGCCACGGCGATAACAGGCCGGGCCAGGGTTTGCCCCGGCGGATTCAGGACCAACCCGGAATCGTGCACCATCAAAAAACAGCACCGAGCCACCGCCCGCCGCCACGGTGTGAATCCGCATCATCGGCGCACGAATGCGCACCCCCGCCACCGTGGTTTCAAAAGCGCGCTCGTACTCTCCATCATAATGGGAAACGTCGGTGGACGTGCCGCCCATATCAAAACCGATCAGCCGCTCAAAGCCCCCCATGGCCGCGGTGCGCACCATGCCAACCACCCCGCCGGCAGGGCCGGACAGAATGGCATCTTTACCCTGAAACAGGCGGGCATCGGTCAGCCCCCCCGACGACATCATGAACTGCAAGCGCACATCATGAAGCTCGGCGGCCACCTGATCGACATAGCGGCGCAACACCGGGCTGAGATAAGCATCGGCCACGGTGGTATCACCGCGCCCAATCAGCTTCATCAGCGGGCTGACCTCGTGCGATACCGATACTTGACTAAAGCCGACCTGCCGCGCCAAATCCGCCAGGGCTTTTTCGTGGCTAGGATTGCGATACCCATGCATCAAAGCAATGGCGCAAGCATCAATTCCTGCCTCTAAGGCCGCCGTCAAACCCACACGCGCGCTTTCCAGATCCAACGGAGAAACGACTTCCCCCTGCGCATCCAGGCGCTCCTCAACCTCGAGCACCTGTTCATAGAGCATTTCCGGCAGGACAATCGCCCGCGCAAACAGGTCTGGGCGATGCTGAGAACCAATGCGCAGGGCATCAGCAAAGCCCTTGGTTGTCACCAACACCACCCGATCGCCATCGCGTTCAAGCAAAGCATTGGTGGCGACCGTGGTGCCCATCCGCACCACCTCGACCAGATCGCCAGAGATAGGGTCTTTGGGGCCGAGTCCCAACAGATCTCTAATCCCCTGCAAAGCCGCATCCCGATAGCGTTCAGGGTTTTCCGACAGCACCTTATGGGTGAAGCGCTGGCCGTCTGGAGCTTGGCCGATGACATCGGTAAAAGTGCCCCCGCGGTCAATCCAAAACTGCCAACGGCCAGAGGAAACATGCACTGATTCAGGCACTTGAGCTGATGTCTGTGGGGATTGGATCATTGGGAATTTGGCTCCGGGACGAGAATGTCTGGGACTATGTTTATAATTTGTTGATAATTTGTCAACTTCATGTCACGTTTTTTCTGCACAGGGTTTGAGCTATTGCTGCACATGCGCAGTTTATGTGCAGTGCACCACCCCCTTTTCTCAGGCGGGCCGATGCGGCCCTCCCCATTCGCGCGCTTTATGGAGGCATTCTTTATGGGTATTCTTGCATCCACCCGCTCTTTGATGATGGCTGCTGCCGTTGCATCCACCAGCCTGATGGTGGCCGCCGCAGCCCAGGCTGAAACCTGGGTCATGCCAACGCCTTATCCCGATAGCCAGTTTCACACCGTCAACATTCTGAAATTTGCCGAAGAGATCAAAGCCGCCACCAATGGCGATCTGGTGATCGAGGTTCACGCTGGCGGTTCTTTGTTCAAGCACCCGGAAATCAAAAACGCCGTGCGCAGCGGTCAGGCGCAAATTGGCGAATTCCTGCTGTCAAACATTGCCAACGAAAACGCTGTCTTTGGCATTGATTCGGTGCCGTTTTTAGCCACCGACTATGACAGCGCCCTCAAGCTGTGGCAGGCCTCTAAGCCGGTCATTACCGAAGCCCTCGACAAACAAGGTCTGGTGCCGCTTTATGCCGTCGCTTGGCCACCACAGGGGCTTTATTCTTCCAAGCCTCTGACCTCTGCCGATGACCTCAAGGGCATGAAGTTCCGTGCTTATAACCCGGCCACCAGCAAAATTGCTGACCTGCTGGGCGCGGTTCCGACCCAAATCGAAGTCCCCGATCTGGCCCAGGCCTTTGCCACTGGCCGTGTCGAAGCCATGATCACCTCCGCCTCCACCGGCGTTGGCGCCAAAGCGTGGGATTTCGTCCACCACTTCTATGACGTTCAGGCCTGGTTGCCCAAGAACGTCATCGTGGTCAACAAGCGCGTTTGGGCCAAACTGTCGCCCGAAACTCAAGCCGCTGTGTTAAAAGCCGCTGCCGCCGCCGAACAACGCGGTTGGGCGATGAGCCGCCAGGAACGCGATGACAAGAACAAAATCCTCGCTGATAACGGCGTTCAAGTGATTGCCCCCAGCGATACCCTGATGGCTGGCCTCACCAGTGTCGGCCTGCAAATGGTCGATGAGTGGAAAGCCGCAGCCGGTCCCGACGGCGACCGCATTCTTGACGCCTATCGTAAATAAGCCTTTTGCCTTTGCCACCCGGAGCCCCACGCTCCGGGTGGTTTTTACATGCTGATAGATGGGGAAAAACTTGCCCCCTCCATCGCAACCGACATCCGACCCAATGCATCTTTTGGTTTTTGCGGGCGACGTTTCTGCCTTCTCCGCCAGGATTTTTTCTCCATGACAGATACCCCCCTCCCCGCGCAATCGCTGCTACGCCGCGGCCTAGAGCGGTTTTACCTGCTCTGTGGCCTGCTGGCTGGCCTGTTCATTCTGGCCATCACGGTTTTGGTCATCCTGCAAGTCGGGGCCAATGCCATCGACAAGATTTCCGAGGCCATCACCGGCTCGGCCTATGGCTTGATCGTGCCATCCTACGCAGAATTTACCGGGTTCTTTTTGGTTGGGGCATCGTTTCTCGCCCTCCCCTATGCCTTTCACCACGGCGCCCATATTCGTGTCGGCCTAATCTTAAGTCATCTTCGCCCCGAAATGACCCGCTGGCTCAACGCAGCATGCCTGACGTTGGCCTTAGCCCTCAGCACCTTTGCCGCCTGGTACGCGGTAGAGCTGGTGGTTGAATCGCATGAATTTGGCGATATGTCCTCGGGGCTCATTCCGGTGGCATTATGGATTCCCCAGTCTGGCATGGCCCTGGGATTGATCGGTTTGGCGATTGCTATCCTTGACGACCTTATTGTCGTTCTGGCTGGCAAAATCCCATCCTTTCAGGCCGCCGAAGCGGATGCCGATGCGGCATCTTCCTTTGAACGATAGGTCAGTCAGGGGCAGATCGTGGACCATCAAATTTATATGCTGATTACCATTTCCGTCGCCCTGCTTGCGCTGTTAGCGGGCGGGCTATGGGTGGCTCTTTCCTTGGTTGCCGTTTCGGTTTTGGCCCTGGGAGTTTTTACTAGCGCGCCGGTTGGCCCGGTGATGGCGACCACCTTTTGGGGGGCTTCTAACTCTTGGGCGTTATCGGCCCTGCCGCTATTCATCTGGATGGGGGAAATCCTTTTTCGCTCCCGACTTTCCCAAGACCTTTTTTCCGGCCTTTCGCCGTGGCTGTCGCACATTCCAGGGCGTCTTTTGCATGTCAATATCCTAGGCTGCGGGATTTTTGCCGCCGTCTCGGGATCTTCGGCAGCGACCTGTGCCACTGTAGGCAAAATGAGCCTGCCAGAGCTGAAAAAACGCGGCTATCCGACCGACTTATCCCTGGGCACTTTGGCCGGTTCGGGGACCTTGGGCCTGTTGATCCCGCCGTCGATCATTCTCATTGTCTATGGGGTGAGTGTCGAAGAAAGCATTTCCCGTCTATTCATCGCCGGGATTTTGCCCGGTTTGATGCTGATGGGATTGTTCATGGCCTATGTGGTGGTCTGGAGCCTTGTGAACCGTAGCGCCATCCCCAACGAGCCCACTGTCACATGGGGGGATCGTTGGCGCGGACTGGGGAAAATCGCCCCGGTGGTCGGGCTGATCAGCGCGGTGATTGCCTCGATTTATAGCGGTATTGCCTCGCCAACCGATGCGGCGGCGGTGGGGGTGTTTTTATCGTTGGTTCTGTCCTGGGCAACAGGAACCTTAACCCGTGCGGCATTTATTGACGGGCTGCTAGCAGCGACGCGCACCTCGTGCATGATTGCTTTCATCCTGGCCGGGGCAGCCTTTCTTACCGTCGCCATGGGCTATACGCGCATTCCCGCTTCGCTTGCCGCCTTTATTGGCACCTTGGACCTCTCGCCCTATGCGCTTTTGGCCGCGCTCACGGTTCTGTTCGTGATTTTGGGGTGCTTTTTAGACGGAATTTCTATTGTCGTCCTCACCACCTCGGTGATCATGCCGATGGTTGAACAAGCCGGAATTAATACCCTGTGGTTTGGTATTTTCCTGGTTCTGGTAGTAGAAATGGCGCAAATCACCCCGCCGGTGGGCTTTAACCTGTTCGTTCTTCAAGGGTTAACCCGCCATAGTATTGTGCGCGTCGCCCGTTCGGCTCTGCCGTTCTTCTTTCTGCTGGTTTTGGCCCTGGTGCTGCTGGTGCTGTTCCCCGGTTTGGCCACCTGGCTGCCCGCCAACATCAAACTATAGAGCGCCCCCATGGCCCCAGTGCAGCGCCTGACCGCAGCCCTAACCCGTCGCTCACGCCTGATCTTGGCGCTGAGCTTAGGGGTTGGTCTGGCGTTGCAGCCTCTTGCCGCCACCCTTAAACCGGCCCTGCCTTACGGAGTGATCGGGCTGTTGTGGGCAGCGATGGTACGGCTTGATATCAAAGACGCCCATAGCCACATCCAACACCCCCGCCGCCTGATACTGGCCCTGATCAGCATTATGCTGGTAATGCCACTGGTTTTATGGGGCCTGGGGCAAGGGCTGGAACAGGGATCGGCCCTGCTGCCTGTCGGGCTCGCCTCTGCCCTATTGGTGATGGCGGTTGCCCCGCCTGTAACCAGCGCCCCGGCGATGGCTCTGTTGCTGGGATTAGATGGGGCTTTGGCCCTGTTGCTGTTGCTGGGGGGAACCGTGATGGTGCCCCTGATCGCCCCGCTGCTCCTTGGCCAGTTCAGCACCTTGGCCCTCGGCCCCTTGTGGAGCTGGGACGGCTTGGCCGGTAAACTTGCCTTGAGCGTCGTTGGCACCACCGCTGCCGCTCTTTTGGCCCGGCGCCTTTTAACCCTTGGCGCCCCCCAAGGGCGACAAGGTGCCTTTGTCGCCTTGGATCTGTTTAGTTTGGGATGTTTGGTAATCTTTGCCATCGCCATCATGGACGGCATGGTTGCTGTTCTTTGGCAACACCCCAGCACTGTCGCCCTGATGCTGGCGCTGGCCTATGGCATTGCGCTTGCCGCCCTGGTGATCACCGCCGTGATTGGCAAGGCCTGCGGCCTATCGCGGCAAACAGCGGCAACCATCGGCTATTGCCTGTCAAACCGCAACATGGCCTTGATGATGGCCACTCTCCCCCCAGCAACCGCCGCTGCGGGGGGAGATGTTGACAGTGCTGTTTTAGGAACGGTCTGGCTGTGGTTTGCCGTCGTTCAGTTCCCCATTTATACCCTGCCGATGATCCTCTCCCGCCCCTTGAACCACTGGATGGGCGCGCAAGCGAAGAGAAAGCGGAAACCGCACCAGGGAACTGCCCAAGGCGGCAAGGATCAGCACCAGCGCCAATAACAAAGACGGCGTCAGCTCTTCCCCCAACAATAGCAACGACCCACTGACCCCAATCACCGGCACCAACAAGGTGCTGATGGTGGCCTGCACAGCCGTCGCCCGGCGGATCAGTTGATAATACAAGATCTGCCCCATGCAGATCGACAGCACGATATGCCAGGTTAAAGCCCCCCACGCGAGCGGGCTAAAGCGTTCAAGATGCGGCATCGGGTCAAATACGCTGGCCAAAATCAGCATCGGAATAGCGGCAAGAACATACTGCCAGCCGACAATCACCAAGGGCGGCGTGGTCCAAACACGCTTTTTCATCACAATCGTGCCCAGCGCCCAAAAGACCGCAGCCCCCAGCATATAGAGCGGCCCAACTCCCTGATCCCAGCCCTTTGGCCCTAGCAACACCAAAAGCCCAGCCATACCACAAACCAAGCCAAAGGCCTGACGCCATCCCGGCGTTTCTTTTAACAACGGAATGGCCAACAGCGTAGTCCAAACCGGCATGGTAAAGGCAATCACCGCCGCCCGTGAGGTCGCCATCGACAACTGACCAAAAGCGGTACAGAGGTTAAAGAGAAAGATAATAAACAGCCCCCCGCCAACCACCGCCAAGCGGTCGCGTTTGGGCACATAGAGCGATGCCCCCGATAGCCGCGCCATGGTCAAAACCACCACCGCCCCGGCCACAAAGGCCAGGGCACGCAGGGTGAACGGCGGGATAAAGCCCAACAAGATTTTTACCGCTGGCCAGTTCATTCCCCAGCAGACCCCAATGGCGACAACCATCGCCAAAGTGGCCCAGGACCGGCCCGCCGTTGGTGCGGCGGTCATGCGGTCCTGCCGTCAGCAACGGGCTTTAGTTCCACTTCAACAAAGGCAAACGCCTGATCACCACCGTTTTTGACGTTATGTTCCACTCCGGCTTTACGAAAGTAGCTCACCCCTGGCGTAAGCTCGGTGTAGGTGATGGCTCCGTCCGGCCCGGTTAATTCCATCCGTCCGCTGGACAAGGGAACAATGGTGTAATCCATTTCGTGGCGATGAAACCCGGTTTCTGCGCCAACGGCAAAGCGCCATTCAGTCACTTTCACTTGATCATTTTCCAAGTGCACAATTGGCTCGGCCATCCCGGCACCACAACATGAGTCCGACATCACTCTCTCCCTAGAAAATTCAGCGCCGGCACGCTTACCGGCTGCCCCTGATTTACGAACAAAACACCGGGTTAAAGCGCGGTATCAACGCCCTGAAAGCCATCAAGAAACGCGCCCAAATTCGCGGTCAAGTGATCGACCGCATAGCCACCTTCTTGAACAATCAAGGTCGGGAGCTTGGCACCGGCGATCATCGCCCCCAGCCGTGAAAAGCCCGGAGTGGTAACGCCAAAGGTAGCCATCGGATCACCAATAAAAGTATCAAACCCCAGCGAAAGAACCATCAACGATGGGTCAAAGCGTTTGATATCACTCAAACTCTCGGCAACGGCCTGCAAAAAGGTTTCCTCGTTGGTGCCAATCGGCAAAGGGCGGTTGATATTTGCCCCCAGACCCGGCCCAGCGCCGCGTTCATGCTGATAGCCTGAAAAGAAGGGATAAAAGGCGCTGGGATCAGCATGAACATTGACCACCAACACATCACCGCGCTGGTAAAAAATATCCTGCGTCCCATTGCCATGGTGCAGATCAACATCAAAGATCACCACCCGTGGCGGCAAACCACGCGCGGTTAAAATCGGCAGAGCCGCCTGTGCAGCAATGGCGGCGTTGTTGAGGTAGCAAAACCCACCCGCGCCCTGGCTGGTCGCATGATGCCCCGGCGGACGACAGAGAGCATAGGCGGCATCGCTTTCCCCCCCAGCCACCACCTGGGCACCATAGACCGCGACCGACGCCGACGCATAGGCGGCGTCCCAAGTGCCCGAGGCAACAGGGGCTGCGGTATCATAAATGTGATACCCCGCCTGCCCCACAACCCCCGTTGGATAAGAGGCATGATGATTAAAGGGGTGGGCATTGGGGATGACCGCCTCACTGGCTCCGGGCAGCTCTGACCATCGCCGATGAGCGCTTTCCAAAAAGGCAATATAGTCGGGGGTATGGACATCCATCAGCGGCCCATTCCCACACAGGGGCGCTTGTTCGACCTTTGCCCCGCGTTGCCTGAGCTGCTCGACCAGCGCCAAGGCACGTTCGGGCACTTCGGGAACAGGTTTAAGCTCGCCGCGCACCAAATAGCGCGGCGGCTTATGGGCGACAGACTGGGGGTGGTGGATAAAACGCATCAGGCAATCTCTCCATTGGCTGCGGCCAGGGCGGTTCTATAGAGAACGGCGGCCCCATGGGCGGCGTCTTGCGGGGTGATGTCCTCGGCTTCGTTGTGGCTGATCCCCTCGATGCAGGGGATAAAGATCATCGCGGTGGGAACCTTCCGGGCGATATAGACCGCGTCATGGCCTGCCCCCGAAACGATCCGACGATGACTCAGGCCCATCTTTTTAGCGCTGGCTTCGATATAATCGACCAGCGAAGGAGCAAAGGGTGTCGCTGGAAAGTCCCAGAACGGCGCAATAGAAACGCTGCACCCGGCCTGTTCGGCAACCTCGGCGACCATGGCCCGGAACTGGGCTTCCATTTCAGCGAGCACAGAATCCTGAGGGTGACGCAGATCAACGGTGAACCATACCTTGCCGGGGATTACATTGCGCGAATGCGGCAGAACATCCAAAATCCCCACCGTTGTGCAGGCGTCTCCGCCAATGCTATGGCCCAACTGATGTATCCGGTCCACCATCCGCGCCGCCGCCACCAGCGCATCACGGCGCAAACGCATCGGCGTCGGTCCGGCGTGGGCTTCTTGGCCAATCACGGTGACTTCAAACCAGCGCTGGCCCTGGGCGCCACTGACCACGCCAAGCAAGACCCCTTCGACTTCAAGAACTGGGCCTTGTTCGATATGAGCTTCCAGATAGGCCGCCATCGGGTGATCGGTGGCCGAAGTGGTGCCGGCATAGCCCAAGCGTTCGAGTTCATCACCCAAACGCGCCCCATCCTGGGCCTTGGCATCAAGGATTTCTTGCAAGGAAAAAACGCCTGCAACCACCCCCGACCCCATCATCGGCGGGGAAAAGCGTGATCCTTCTTCGTTGGTCCAAACAGCGACTTCAATCGGATGGCGGGTGGTAATGCCGTGGTCGTTGAGGCTGCGCAGAACTTCTAACCCTGCCAGCACCCCATAAACGCCATCAAAGCGCCCGCCCGTAGGTTGGGTGTCAAGATGACTGCCCATCACCACCGGCGGCAGGCTGTCATCGCTGCCCGCTCGACGGGCGAAAACATTGCCCACTTGGTCGATATTGATGGTGCAGCCTGCGGCCTGGCACCATTGAATAAAGGCTTCACGCCCAGCGCGGTCTTCGTCGGTCAGCGCCAAGCGGCGGCTGCCGCCCTGATCGCCGGGGCCAATGGTTGCCATCTCCATCAGGCTATCCCACAGGCGGCTTTGCGATATCGGCAGAGTCATGGCGTTCCTCGGAATTTTTTCTTGAAAAAAGAAAGGGGTATTGTGCCGATCCGGCCTAGAGCGTTTTTGCCTTTAATCTGAACCGCAAAAACGCTCTAAGATCTTAAGTGGTCGCATTGTTTTTGCGCAAAACC
>CEGC01001605.1_pt1 | contig 12750 bp, 9 predicted proteins | sample 302731 | NCBI WGS metagenome assembly CEGC01 (sample SAMEA2755656, study PRJEB7226) | microbial mat metagenome | biome: microbial mat; feature: hypersaline; material: grass silage | place: USA | collected 2014-02-19 | depth 0 m | reverse complement strand
ACGACGCATTTGCGTTTGAACAGAGTCAAATCCCGAGGTGGTGAAATCATCATCTCGGGATTTTTTTTCGCTGATCATCCTGCCGCCATTCTGGGCAACAGGCGCATTTCCCAGTACAGACAACAAAAAACCCCGCATCGCAAGGATGCAGGGTTTCCGTCCCCCGAGGGGAAAATATGGGGCGAGTGATCGGGATCGAACCGACTACCTCCTGAACCACAACCAGGCGCTCTAACCGAGTGAGCTACACCCGCCACATTGTGTGAGCGGGTTTGTATCGCCGTTGCAGGGGTCCCGTCAAGCATCAAAAACAGAAATTTCGTTTTTTTTTCACCAACACCCCCACAACGAGATCAACGGAATGTTTTCGCCAGCAGGTCTAACGCCTTATCAATCTCGTGATCGGTTTTTGCAAAACAAAAGCGAATGGTCGATGTCGGCGTCTGGGTCCCAGGTCGCGGCGCATAAAAGGCCGAGATCGGTACCGTTGCCACCCCAACTTCGCTCACCAACCACTGACAGAACTCGCTATCCCCCAGATCAGACAGCGCCGAAAAATCAGCAGAGAGGAAATAAGTCCCCTGGGCAACTAGGGGCTTAAAGCCAATGGACGCCAAACCGTCCGATAAATGATCACGACGGCGAACCAGCTGCCCCGCTAGCCCGGTGACGTAATCATCGCGATTGGCCAACCCCCAGGCCACCGCCATCTGTGGGGCAATCGGCGAGGTAAAGGTCAAAAATTGATGCGCCTTGGCCACCGCCTGCATCAGCTCGGGCGCGGCAACGATATAGCCGACCTTCCAATTGGTGACCGAAAAAACCTTGCCGAACGAGCCAATGCGCACACAGCGCTCCCGCATGCCCGGCAGGGTCATCATCGGCACATGCTCTAGGCCATCAAAGACCAAATGCTCGTACACTTCGTCGCAGATCACCGTGGCGTCATAGCGCTCCGCCAGGGCGGCAATGGCCGTCAGTTCTGCACGGCTAAACACCTTGGCGCAGGGATTGGCCGGCGTGTTGATCAACACCAACTTGGTGCGATCGGAAAAGGCGTCTTTTAACGCTTGCTCAGGAATCTCCCACTGCGGTGGCGCCAAGCGCACCAGCTTTGCCACCCCACCAGCGCGGCGAATAATCGGCAGATAGCTATCGTAAAGGGGCTCGAACAAAACCACCTCGTCACCGGGTTCGATCAGGCCGAACAGGCAATCTGCCAAAGCCTCTGTCGCACCGGCGGTGACCATCACTTCGCGCTGCCAATCCACATCAAGGCCGTAATAGGCTTTTTCATGGGCCGCAATCGCCTGGCGCAGATCTGGGATTCCCATCATTGAGGGATATTGCTGCGGCCCGTCCCGCATCGCCAAAGCACCCTGTTCGATGATATCACGGGGTTCTAACCCCTCGGGCGTACCCTGCCCCAGGTTTACCGCTCCGTGTTTTTGCGCAAGCTGGCTCATCACCTCGAAAATGGTGGTGCCATAGGATGATAAAATGCTGTTCGCCGCCTTCATTCTCCGCCGTTCTCCGCCGTTGGTACTGCGTTATGGACCATCGTCCTGCTAACATCAGGCTTACCATGGGCGCGACCTTTGCGCAAAAGGCAGCTTTGGTGCGTTTTATGCATAGACTGAACAACGACCACCCTATGGATCACGACAAACCGCCCACCCAAAGGGGTAAACGCAAGGCCACACTCTTTTTGTGCCTAAATTCAAGGCAGCACATGCCACATTAGTGGGCAAAAAACTGCCGTTTACCGTTGAAGTGCAGCACCGAACTGACGGAAAATATGGTATTTTCGCCACATTGTGCGGTTGGCACGGGGCGTGATAGAGAAGAACAGGGCAACCACAGACGACACCCCCAACGGCGGTCTTTTAAAACCCCCGTTTGGGTAGCGTCAGGACAAGGGAAGAGACACTCGGCTCATGAAGAAGATCGAGGCGATTATTAAGCCGTTCAAACTTGATGAAGTAAAAGAAGGCCTGCATGAAATCGGCCTGCAAGGGATCACCGTTACCGAAGCCAAAGGCTTTGGTCGCCAGAAAGGCCATACCGAGCTTTATCGGGGTGCCGAGTACGTGGTCGACTTTCTCCCCAAGGTGAAAATCGAACTGGTGGTCGAAGACGGTCTGGTTGAACGGGCCATCGAAGCTATTTCCCAGGCTGCCCATACCGGTCGCATCGGCGACGGAAAAATTTTCGTTTCCCACATCGAAGAAGCGGTGCGCATCCGTACCGGCGAACGCGGCACAGAAGCCGTCTAAGCCGTTAACGGCCCGCTTACGGCGTGGCCGGTGGATGATCGCGGGTGGCAGAAAACAAAACTGCTTGCCTTTATCCGCCGAATATCGGCCTGTTCGTCAAACGCAAGGGAAACGCCCTGGCATCGACGGTCAGACCACCCCTCGCGTTAGTTTTTAGTCACATAGACGGGATTAGGGATCATGTCCGACGTCAATAAAGTTCTCGAGATGATCAAGGAAAACGACGTAAAGTACGTCGATTTTCGGTTCACCGACCCGCGCGGTAAGTGGCAACACACCGCCCAGCACGTCTCCACCGTTGATGAAGACCTGCTGACCGAAGGTGTCATGTTTGATGGTTCGTCGATTGCTGGTTGGAAAGCCATCAACGAATCCGACATGATCCTGATGCCGGACCTGTCCAGCGCCGTGATGGATCCGTTCACCGCCCAGCCGCAGCTGATCTTGTTCTGCGACATCCTAGAGCCGTCCACCGGGCAGCCCTATGATCGCGACCCGCGCTCGATCGCCAAAAAGGCCTTGGCCTATATGGACAGCGTCGGCATCGGCGACACCGCGTTCTTTGGCCCCGAAGCCGAATTCTTCGTCTTTGACGACGTTCGCTTCAGCGTGCAGATGAACAAGGTCTCCTTTGAACTCGATTCCGAAGATGCCGCTTGGGTGACGGATAAGAGCTACGAAGAAGGCAACTTTGCCCATCGTCCGATGGTCAAGGGCGGCTACTTCCCGGTTCCCCCGGTCGATTCGGGCACCGATATGCGCGCCGAGATGGTTTCCGTGATGCTCGAAATGGGCATTCCCATGGAAAAGCATCACCACGAAGTGGCCTCGTCGCAGCACGAACTGGGCGCCAAGTTCGGCACCCTGATTCAGGCCGCCGACTGGATGCAGATCTACAAGTACTGCGTCCACATGGTTGCCCACTCCTATGGCAAGACCGCAACCTTTATGCCCAAGCCGCTGGCTGGGGATAACGGCTCGGGCATGCACGTTCACCAGTCGATCTGGAAAGACGGCAAGCCGCTGTTCGCTGGTTCGGGCTATGCTGACCTGTCGGAAATGGCCCTGTACTACATCGGCGGGATCATTAAGCATGCCAAGGCGCTCAACGCCTTCACCAACCCGTCGACCAACTCCTACAAGCGTCTGATCCCCGGCTTTGAAGCCCCGGTTCTGTTGGCCTATTCGGCGCGCAACCGTTCGGCCTCTTGCCGTATTCCTTACGTTGCTTCGCCCAAGGGCAAGCGCGTGGAAATTCGCTTCCCGGATCCGACCGCCAACCCCTACTTGGCGTTCACCGCCATGCTGATGGCTGGCCTCGACGGTATCCAGAACAAGATCCACCCCGGCGATCCGATGGACAAGAACCTGTACGACCTGCCCGCCGAAGAGCTGGCCCAGGTTCCGACCGTTTGCTGTTCGCTGCGTGAAGCCCTGGAATCTGTCAAAGCTGACAGCGACTTCCTGACCAAGGGCGACGTCTTTACCCCTGACTTCATCGACGCCTATGTCGATCTGAAGTGGGAAGAAGTCTATGCCTATGAACACACCCCGCACCCGATCGAATACCAGCTGTACTATTCCTGCTAATTAGCAGGGCAGCGAACCTTGGGGCGTCCTGCGCCCCAAGGGGGCGCGTTTGAAAAACCCCCGTCAGGACACTGACGGGGGTTTTCTTATGCAACCGCCCCCGCACATGGCGGGGACACCCTAAAAAAGACGCCGCAAGGCTACGCCCCTACTCCGCAGGGATCCGTAGAACTTGACCAGGATAGATTTTATCCGGGTCGGTCAACATAGGCTTATTGGCCGTAAAGATTTGCGGGTATTTGCTGGCGGAACCGTAATGAGCCTTGGCGATAACCGATAGGGTGTCACCCTTTTGGACGGTGTAGAACGTTGCAGCAGGCTCGTCAGAGGCAACCTCGATGGTTTCCTCGACCTTTCCAATGCCTCTGACGTTGCCAGTGGCCAGAATGATCTTTTCCTTTATTTCCTGGCTAGCGGCTTTCCCGCTCACCTTCACTGTGTCGCCATCAACCACGATGTCTAAGCCTTCGGCCTCTAGGCCCAGGTCATCGACAGCAGCTTTAATAGCGCCGGCATCGGGTTCTGCCGAACCGCCGATACCGATCATAGCGCCAACATCTTTGATGAAATCAAACATACCCATAGTGTTGCTTCTCCAGAATAAAATGGGAAAATGACAATCAAAGCCTTTGATTGCAGAATCAGCGACCATCGAACTATTACCGTCTTTGTCAAACATCGATGCCAGAAAGTCGCCTGCGTCATCAATGCTTGATTTGAACCTACACTGTTTTTGTTCCGGTCAGATCCCCATGTTAAGCGGCTCTCTGTTCGAAGACCACAGGTGATTTTCCGCCGAAGGGGCAGTGTTTTTGAACCCGCTATGACTGTGACAGACCCTAGAGCGTTTTGCCTTTAATCTGAAACGCAAAAACGCTCTAAGACCTCAACGCCCTTGACCGCACCTCTGCCCAGGTCAATTCCCCTATCCCTAACCAAAAAAATTGCCCTCCCGTTTTATCCGGAAGGGCAATGAAGCTGTTTTAGAGCATTCTTCGTTCTCTTATCCAGCGCGAATTTGGGTCAAAAAGGCTTCCATCTCGCGGTTCAAACGATCGGTTTCTTCATTCACCTTTTGCGCAGCATCCAAAACGTGGCGTGATGCGTCGCCGGTCTCTTCAGCCGCTTCGTTAACAGCCTGGATGTTATCAGAGACCCCTTGCGTGCCATGGGCCGCTTGGTGGACGTTATGGGTAATCTCGCGCGTGGCCGCGCCTTGCTCTTCGATAGCCGCCGCAATCGCCGAGGCAATGGCATCAATACGGCCAATGGTTTCCCCAATGCCGCGCAGCGCCGACACCGCGTTTTGGGTTGCCCCTTGTACCTCGGTAATCTGTGCCGAAATTTCTTCGGTGGCCCGGCCCGTTTGGCTGGCTAAGTTTTTCACTTCGTTTGCAACCACGGCAAACCCTTTGCCTGCATCACCGGCGCGGGCAGCCTCGATGGTAGCATTTAGGGCGAGCAAGTTCGTTTGATTGGCGATATCAGTGATCAGAGCAACCACTTCGCCAATTTTTTGTGCACTGTTTGCCAACCCCTGCACCAAGGCATCGGACCGCTTCGCTTCCTCGACGGCGGCGTGGGCGATCTCGGACGACTGCGTTACTTGGCGGCCAATTTCCAAAATCGAGGCTGCAAGCTCTTCGGCAGCGGCAGCAACGGTCTGCACATTCGATGATGCCTCTTCCGAAGCTGTTGCCACCATGCCCGCGCGGTCAAGGGCGTTTTCCGCCGTTCCGGCCATCCGCTGGGCCAGGACCTGCATCTCCTGCGATGACTTGCCAACAGACTCGACAATACGCCCGACATTGGTTTGAAAATCATCAGCCATGCCGATCATCAGTTCATGCCGATCGGCCTCGGCACGTTCGGCCATATCGCGGCGCTCTTGTTCCAAACGCTGATTCGCCTCGGCATGATCTTTAAACACTTCCAGTGCCGCCGCCATCTGACCAACCTCGTCATGACGTTCACGGGCCGGGACGACGGTGCTCAAGTCGCCATTGGCAAGGCGCCCCATTGCCTGCGCCAAGGCCAAGATGGGCCGGGACAAGCCATTCCCCATGGTCCAGGCCATCAAAGCCCCACCCAAAAGCCCCATAATGCTGACCACAACGATCAGGGTTTCGCTGGCCTGCATCCGGGTCATCATATCGGCTTGGATGACTTTGGTATGGCCCGATGCCTCGGCAACCAACATATCAAAACCTTCGCTCAGGCTGCTGGCCTGGGTGGCCATCGGACCATCAAATTGACCGCGTAAATCAATCAAGATGGACTGTGCGCTGTCAAAAGCGCGGCCAAAAGCACCCATCTTCTTTTTCGCATCGTCATAGAACAAGCGCGCATCTGTTTCAGCGGCGCCTTTCTGTGCTTTAGGCAGGTCATAATCTAGCAGCTGCAAGGGCATTTCCATATCGGCCACCAGCGAGCGGGTTTGATCTGCCAGCGCCGGATCAAAGCGGCCTAAGTACATATAAGCCGCCAAACGCGCCTGCAAAGCGTGGTCACGAGCGGTCCGCGCATAACTCAGAGAATCGTTACGGTGGGCGGTTTCGAGTTCGCTGATCAACACGCTGAGCCCATCGACCATCATCTGCCCCGACGGATCCAGGGTCTTTGCCACCATCAGATCCAGGCGACTGCGCATGCTCGCGACATTGGCAAAGCCAACCAGGTAATCTTTCAAGGTCACCGACAGGCGCTTGAGAGTATCGGTTTCGTTCCCCGGTGCTGCCTTTTCTAAGGCTTTATCAAGATCACCAACCAAGGCGCCACCAAAAGCACCGGCGGCTTTAGAATCAGCCTCCAGGCCCGAAGAGACAAAGCGCGCGACCATCACCTGTAAGGTCAAAAAGCGCTGTTTTAGCTGACCCACCGATAACGCACGTTCGGTATTAACGGCATAGGCATCAACCGAGCTGCTGGTGCTGCGCGATCCAATGACTGCTGTGGCGGCCACCACAGCAACCAAAAACAGGACCGACGCAAACCCGGCCAAAATACGTTGCCGAATAGATAAGCCTGACAACCGGGATAACAGGCCGCGCTGGGGGCGCGTTTGTTTCAAACTTGATGGGGCGCTCACGTCTCTCTCCGCAGCAAAGGAAGCCTTTATTGGCGCGGCTTTATCCAACCGCTTATATCAGCTTCCTTTGTACAGGACTGAACGAATGATCGCTAACGAGAAAACGTCTAAGGTGCCCCCGTTCTTTAGATAAAAAGGAACTTATATATCAAAGAGTCCCCATGAACATTGGTATAATTATATTGCAGCGCCGAAATAACTTTCGCACCTGCTAACAATACTCATCTCTATCTTTCCCCTAGGGAAGTAGTCCGACTTATGTGCAGATTTATTGTGGCGGAATTGAGTAAGTCCCGGTGACATGGGCAACCATATTTTCCTCGTCCCCATCGGAGTAAAGTTCGACCTCGACCACCGCCAAGCGCTTACCGGCTTTTAAAATCCGCCCGACGGCAATCATATCCGACTGACCGGGCTTGCGCAGAAAATTAACGTTGAGGCTGGTGGTCACTGCCAACTCAACCCGCCCAACCAAGCTTAAGACCACCACGAACATTGCCAAATCCGCCAACGCCATGGTCGCCGGGCCTGCAATGGTGCCGCCAGGGCGAATCAGCGAGGGCTTAAAGGCCATGCGCACTTTGCATTCGCCGTGGCGCACGTCTTCGACCTGAATGCCCAAGATATCGACCAAGGGCAATTCGGCATCGAGAATTTCTTGGATCTCAGCAATGGTAATCTTAGACATATGACGTCACCTCGTTTGGCCAACACCCTATCAGGAGTTTTCCCCAGACGGTGCGGCTCTATTTTTTCTAACAGGTGTTCAGATTACCGTTATCGTCGCTGAATTCAAGTCCACTTTATGGGTCTGCGTTCGGTCGTTCCAAGGGTGCTGCCGCAAACGCTAAAACCGTCCAGCCTTCTTTAGGGGTGACAGAATGCTCCACCGAGTGCAATCGCAGCTTTCCGCTCGGATTAATCCCGCCGAGAAAAATCCATTCCCGATGTTCCCGTTGGAATTTATCCTTCATCATCGCCCAGCCAAAGGCCGCCGTCAGGCGCGTTGCCTGAAAGGTCCAGCCTTGGTTCAACCGCTGGTCAAGATCAGAAAAGGTTGCCTCAGCATCAAAGGCCGTGTAGCCGCGCTGCTGCAAGGCAAGACGGCGCTCTTTTTTGCTCGGCTCGCCCTGGATCGGTAATTGAAAGGTACGATGCAAACCAAAATCAGATCCCTTTGCCTTACAAATCAAAGCATTATAGTGATCATTATCCGTTGCACACAGCATATAACTCAGATGCTGAGCCTCAAGGGCGTGCTCGGCCTCGTCGGACAAAATATCGCCGAAATAGATCTCGCTGCCATCCATACGCGGGCCTTTTAAGCGCTCGTAGCTGGCGTCAGCGATCATCACATTTACTTTTTCCTGCCGCAGCATCTTGGCCAGCGCGCGGCTCCAGGCTGATGCGCCAATGATAAGCAAACCGTTATTGCCGCTAGCCGATAGCCCCAGACGGCGCGCAAGGAAACCAATGCTCAAGCCATGGGCGAGAACGGTGGCAAGGATAACCAAGAACACCAACGGCAACACCTTGGCAGCCTCGGGATAGCCTGATGCGACCAACGTCGGCCCGAACAGGCCCGCCGTTGCCGCCGCCACAATGCCGCGCGGGGCAATCCAGCCCAGCAATACCTTGTCTTGCCAACGCATGGGAGCACCAATTGTCACCAGGGCAATGGTCAAGGGCCGCACCAGGAAAATCACCCCGACGAACAACAGCATCGGCAGGTCGACGAGACTGAGGTGCTCGGGCTCCAGCCCTAAGGGAATGACGATAAACAGCACCGACAACAGCATCACGCTGAGGTTTTCTTTGAACGCGACCAGGGATTCACGCTCCACCAGCCGCATATTACCAACCACCAGCCCCATCACCGTAACGCTGAGCAACCCGGCTTCGTGCTGCACCAAATTACTCAGCCAAAACACACCCAACACCAGCACCAACAGTAACGATGGCTTTAAACGATCAGGCACCGCCCCCGCGCGAAACAAACGCCCAATGACCCAGCCCCCGACACCGCCCAGAACCAAAGCGGCCACCATAGCGCCAACGATGCTAGCGACGATTTCCCACGGACCGGTTCCGGGGCTGGTGAAGTATTGAAAGACCAGCACTGCCAGCAAAACGCCGACCGGATCGTTGACGATCCCCTCCCACTTGAGCAGGGATCCGCTTTCATTGTTCAGCCGTGCTTGCCGTAGCAGGGGAATAATCACCGTTGGCCCGGTGACCACCAAAATCGCCCCCACCACCAACGCCACCGGCCAGCCCAGGCCCGCAACATAATGCGCAGCCACCGTGCCCAAACCCCACGCCACCGGAGGCCCCAACAAAGTAAGCCGACCAATGCCATGGCCAACCCGGCGCGCCTCGTCAATTTTCAGGTCCATGCCCCCTTCAAAGAGAATCACAGCCACCCCCAGGCCAATCAGCGGGATGACCTCGCTTTGTGGCATGGCAAGGGTCAGGACACCGCTGACTGGCCCCAACAGCAAACCGAGGCCAATCAACACAATAATGGCTGGCATCCCCAGACGGGACGCCAGCCATTGGCCGCCAAGACCAGCAACCAAGATCGCCAAAATGAATGTTGCCCCGTCCATGGTGCTCCCTTTGCTTGATTCAGATACGCATTCGCTGTTGTTACAAAGGACAGAGCGCAGGCCCCTGCCCCAATGGGAAAGGTCCTGCGCTCTGGCAAACATGACTTTGCTAAATCGGTGCTGCGACCTTTACGCCGCTGTTCCACCAACAGTAAGACCACTGATTTTCAGCGTTGGCTGACCAACGCCACAGGCGACCCCTTGGCCTTCTTTGCCGCACGTCCCGATGCCGGGGTCGAGCTGCATATCGTTGCCGATCATCGACACCTTGGTCAAAACATCAGGGCCGTTACCGATCAGGGTGGCGCCTTTGACGGCGGGACCGATCTTGCCGTTTTCGATCAGATAAGCCTCGGTGCAGGAAAAGACGAACTTGCCCGAGACGATATCGACCTGACCACCGCCAAAGTTCACCGCATACAGGCCTTTTTTAACGCTACGGATGATTTCCTCGGGGTCTTTATCGCCGCTTTCCATAAAAGTATTGGTCATACGCGGGATTGGCTGGTGAGAATAGGACTGGCGGCGACCATTGCCGGTTGGCTCCATCCCCATCAGGCGGGCGTTCATCCGGTCTTGCAGGTAGCCGACCAAGATACCGTCTTCGATCAGGGTGGTGCGTGACGATGGGGTGCCTTCGTCATCAATGGTAATGCTGCCCCGGCGGTCGGGCAAGGTCCCATCATCAACCACAGTGACGCCGGGGGCGGCAACGCGCTTGCCCATCAGGTCAGAAAATGCCGAAGTCTTTTTGCGGTTAAAGTCACCTTCTAGGCCGTGGCCAATGGCTTCGTGCAGCAAAACACCGGGCCAGCCAGCACCACAAACAACTTCCATTTCGCCAGCCGGGGCGTCGATGCTTTCCAGATTGACCAGGGCTTGGCGCAGGGCTTCATCGACGCAGCCCTTCCAAACATTATCAGCAATGACGCCATCATAGGACACGCGCCCGCCCAGCCCGTGCGATCCGGTTTCCATCCGCGTGCCATCGCTGCAGACCACCGCGACGTTCAAACGCACCAGGGGGCGGATGTCGGCAGCTACCCCATCGGGGCGGATAATGTGCACCGCCTGCCAACTTCCGGTCAGCGAGGCCATGACCTGAACGACTTTCGGGTCTTTGCCGCGCGCATAGCTATCGATGTCAGACAGCAATTTGACCTTGGTTTCAAACGATACGGCAGGCAGCGGGTTGGCGTCGGTGTAAAGGGTGGTGTTGGTCCCCACTGGCCCACTGGAAAAGGTACCCGAATTGCCCCGACGCACCGCCTTCACCACCTCGGCAGCGCGGGTCAGGCTGCTTTGTTCCAGGGTCGAAGCCTGCGCAAAGCCTGACATTTCGCCGTTTACCGCCCGCAGGCCAAAGCCCTGGTTGGTATCAAAGCTGGCCGAACGAATGCGGCCATCATCTAACGAAACGGCTTCGGATTGACGGTATTCCAGGAACAATTCGCCGTCATCGGCGCCGTCCAGGGCATCGCGGACGGTCGCCATACAGGCGTCGCGGTCCAGACCTGCGCGGTTGAAGAAAAGGTCTTCGGTGACGGAAATATCGGCCATGAACGATTCCTACTCTTGCGGGCGGTTGGCGAAAGGGCTCGTCCAACGCATCATAGAACTCCCCCAATATGAAGTCCAAAGGGCGCTCTGTCAGCAGGCCATGCAACAGAAAGTGCGTCTTATTTTTTCCAAGCGATGCCAAAGGGCAGAGGAGAGACGACGGTGAGCGAATTAATGGCGACCGAAATCGCCCGTGACGGAGTCCCCGACCGCGCCGGACGGGGGCGGCGGGTGGTGCTAAAAGAGCACGGATTGCGCGCGGCCCTGGCCCACGAAGTTCATGCCCGCCCCTATGAAATTTTACAGCAGCCCGTGCGGGCCTCGCATCTGGCGATAGTCTCGGGCGAACGCCGTCAGGATGAAACCGATCACGATCTAACGCATTTATTGGATCTGTGCGACCGCTTTGGCATCGAACCACCGCCGCCGGGCGTCAATCACTATGCACAAATCCTCTGGCCCGATGGGGCTAGTGCCGTCGCCGGTGGTGGCCTGCGGGTGCGCTGGGAACGCCATACCGAATTTTCCACCTACACCTTTTACCGCTTTGATCCCTTTCGCCCAGACGCCCCCTTTTTAGAAACGGCGCTGGATTTGGTCCCTGCCGATTGGCTCGCCGATCTGCCAGGCGAAGCCTTGGTCGCCCTGCATGCGGCGGTCTGCCCCCAAGACGCCGACCCGCCGCTCACGCAGATCTTTGGCGACCACTTGGTGGTGGGGAGCATGCTCGGTGATGGCGGCGGCCGCGCCTGGAGCGATTTCCGCCTGCAAAGCGACGGTTTTGGCCGCATCCTGGTCAATGCAGGCACCCTGTCTCCCGGGCAGATCGGGCGGATGATGCAACGCCTGTTGGAAATGGAAACCTATCGCATGATGGCGTTGCTGGCCTTTCCCGTCGCCCGCGATATGGCCCCGCGCCTGACCGGCCTAGAAGCCGAGGTCGCAACCCTGATCGGCATCATGGCCGATGGCAGCGAAGACCGCCTCGACGGCCCCAATGCCGACCGCAGTTTACTCGATCGCCTGATTGACGTTGCCGCCGAAACCGAAGGCCTCATGGCAGCCTATAGCTATCGCTTCGGAGCCGCCAAGGCCTATCAGGCATTGGTCGATCGCTGCATTCAGGAAATGCGCGAAAGCCGCCTGCCAGGCAGTCAAACCTTTCGCGAATTCATGGATCGTCGCTTTGCCCCCGCCATGCGCACCTGCCAAGCCATGGCCGAGCGTGCCGACGCCCTGGGGCGGCGCGTCGCTCGCGCCTCCGACATGCTGCGGACGCGCGTGGACGTCAGCCTAGAAGAAAATAACCGCGACCTGCTGCATTCCATGAACCGTCGCGCCGATACCCAGTTGCGCCTGCAAGAAACCGTCGAAGGTTTATCCGTGGTCGCAATCAGCTATTACCTATGGGGCTTGCTCGCCTATCTCCTCAAAGGCGCTAAAGCCGCTGGCCTGCCCATCAACCCCGAACTCGCCGCCCTCGTCGCAATCCCCCTCGTCATCCTCATGGTCTTCATCGGCCTCAAACGCCTCAAAGCCGCCCTCAATGGTGCCGATGATCATTAAAAGACGGGGGAGAGGGAGGGTTTGCCCTGGCGGGCAGGTCCTGCGGACGGCCTTTTCGCGG
>CEGC01002428.1_pt1 | contig 12831 bp, 9 predicted proteins | sample 302731 | NCBI WGS metagenome assembly CEGC01 (sample SAMEA2755656, study PRJEB7226) | microbial mat metagenome | biome: microbial mat; feature: hypersaline; material: grass silage | place: USA | collected 2014-02-19 | depth 0 m | reverse complement strand
GCACAGATAAATCGAAGGACGCCCTGTGGAACGTGGCGGCGGTGGGCCTACCATATTGGGGATAAAACTTTTAAAGTGTGCGGTTGACAGGGGGGCATGGGTGGGGGAAATCTGAGGGATGAACAGATCTGATGACACTCCTGCCACCGTAGCCAGTGATCCCGCCTGTTTGGCGCGGGTGGAAGCCCTGTGGCGCTATCCGGTCAAGGGCTTGAGCCCCGAGCCTTTGATGCAGACCATCGCTTTGGCGGGCCAAGGCCTACCTGGTGATCGCCGCTATGCCTTGGCCCATGGCAACACGCCTTTTGATTCGGCCAAGCCCGAATGGTTGCCCAAGCATAATTATATCATGCTGGCTCGGAATCCGGCTTTGGCGGCACTTACCACCCGTTGGATTGAGGTTGCCCAGACTTTGACCATTGAACGCAAGGGGCGGCAGGTTGCGCGCGGGGATTTGAGTACGCCGGTGGGCCGGGCGATGATTGCAGAATTTATTGGCGCTTACTTAAAAGACGAAGTGCGCGGAACGCCGCATTTGGTCGAGGCGCCAGGGCATATGTTTTCTGACCATAAAAACAAGGTTCTGTCGCTTTTCTCCCGCGCGAGCTTGCATGATCTGGAACGGGTGGTTGGTGAACCGTTAGATCCGCGCCGGTTTCGTGCCAATGTGATGGTGGATGGGGTTGCTGCCTGGGAAGAGTTTTCCTGGGTCGGGCGTGAAATAACCATTGGAGGTGCGCGTTTGCGGATCACCGAACGCATCGACCGGTGTCCGGCAACCAGCGTTCATCCCGACAGCGGTAAAGTTGATATTAATATACCCCGAGCTCTTAAGGGCGGTTTTGGACATATCCATTTTGGCGTTTATGCTCAGGTGATCGAGGGAGGGCCGATGGCCGTTGAAGATGGGGTGACGCTTTTTTAGGGTTTCACGCGGTTTTTTTGCGTAGCGGCGGCGATAGGGTTGTATTTTTTGCTATAGATCCTATGCCAAGGTGTAATCAGCGTTTGGTTTTGCAAAAAAAGTAAATTCGGATGAAAAGATAAAAATACCGAATTTTTCGCGCAAGCATTGACAGTTTAGTTACATTAATTTCGCCATAAAAGTGTTTTCGTTTTCTCTCTACCCGGTGGCTGATGGATGGAGTTCCTCCCTTTATTTTCTTTAAAGGGAGGAGGAGAAACGATTATTCTCTTATTCAGGGTGTAAATCGTCAATTTTTTACATACAACATATACTTTTGGATGGAAGCGGCTCTTTGGATGTAATACGCTTTCAGCTGCGGTCACAGGCGAAAGCGGTGATCCCGTTGCCGTTCCCTAATCGCAGCGTATATTTCCTTGTGTTGGCGGACCTTGTGCTGTGAACGTTTGCTCCTTGGTAACAGGGCCAAAAGTTCAGGGTTAGGTGTAGATACGCCAGATGGGGCCTTGTTAAATCTTTCGTATGGAGTGGCCAGCGTCGTGCCAGATACTACCTACCTTCGGGGCAATTTGACAGGGGTGGCCTATGCCGCCGATGGCACTGATCGGAATGGATCAAGTGACGGCGAAACTCTGTTAGAGCCTCGTCGTTCGGCTCGTGGCCGTATGCCTTCTGGGAAGCCCAATCCGGTTGATGTTCATGTGGGTGCGCGGGTGCGCTTGCGCCGTACTTTGTTGGGCCTGAGCCAAGAACGTTTGGGCGAAGCGATTGGCCTGACTTTCCAGCAGGTGCAAAAATACGAGCGTGGAGCCAATCGTATTGGTGCCTCGCGGTTGTATGATTTGTCGCGGGTTCTTGATGTACCGGTGTCTTTCTTTTTTGAAGATATGGACGATCAGACCGCAGCGATGTCACCGCGTAACGTGACAACCGATGTATCAGATCTGGAAACCACGGATGCGGACCCCATGACCAAGCGCGAGACGTTGGAATTGGTGCGCGCCTATTATCGCATTACCGACCCCACCGTGCGCCGTCGTATTTATGAGCTGGCAAAGGCTGTTGCTCAGGCCGGCGAAGAAATGACTGCGTTGCTAAAAGAGCATGCTTAAAGCAAATCCCGAGGAGCCCCGTAAGGGGCTGCGACGACGCATTTGCGTATGAACTATGTTTTAGGCCTTGCTGCACAAAAATTTGTCTGAAAAGCGTTCTTTTCCGTGATGGGAGAGAACGCTTTTTTTGTCGGAAAGACTCTTCGGCTCCTTTTTTGTGAGCCGCCCGTAGGGCACCCTCCTGCGACGAGGACGTTGCTTTATTATCATCGTGCTGCAAAAAGAGGGGGCTTGGGGCCGATTGGCCCCAAAAAAAGGCTGTCCGCAGGACATTTGCCCAAAGGGCAAACGGCTTTAGTGCCTTAGCCCATGGGTGCCAGGGGGACTGGCCCTGCGCCAATCATGGCGGTTTGATCTTTTTGCGCAATCTGTTGCAGCCAATCCATGAACACTTGAATGCGTGGATTTTCCGCGCTGGCCTCGGGGCAGACCACGTAATAGGAAAAGTCAGCGGGGCGGCGGCAATCAAACAGGCTAACCAACCGCCCATCGCGTAAATGATGGGCAACCAGGGCCGAGCGTCCGATCATTACCCCCATGCCGGCGATAGCGGCTTCGACCATCATGGCCGAGTTGTTAAAGCTGACGCTGCCCTTTGTTATGCCTTTGATAGAAAGCCCCTGGGACTGCAGCCAGGGATGCCACGTGATCCAATATTCATCGGGCAGGGCGGTATAGTCATCAAGCAAGGTGTGGTGGCTTAAATCTTCCCATTGGCGAATGGGAAACGGCCCGGACAGCAGGGCAGGGCTGGCGACGGGAAACAGTTCTTCGGTTAAAAAGCGGATTTCACGCATCCCTTTGTAATTTCCCCGGCCATAACGAATACCAACATCGACTTGGTCGCGGCCAAAGTTCGACATTTCTGGGTTGGCATCCAGGCGGAAATCAATTTGTGGGAAGCGTTGGCGGAAATCAGCCAGCCGTGGCACCAGCCAACAATGGGCAAAGCTGGGCAGGGCGCTGACGGTTAAAAGACCGGCCAGTTCGCCGCCTTGCAGGGCATCAGAGGCCTGCGCTAAGCGATCAAAGCCGCGTGTGAGGTTGGGGAGATAGGCGCGGCCTGCCTCGGTGAGCATCAGGCCACGCGGTAGGCGTAAAAACAGCTCTAGGCCGAGTACGTCTTCTAGGCTTTTGACTTGGTGGCTGATGGCGGCGGGGGTGACGTTCAGCTCGTCGGCGGCGCTTTTAAAACTGCCGAGGCGGGCTGCGGCCTCAAAGGCACGAAGGGCGTTTAAGGGGGGCAAGCGGCGCACCATTGAGGTCTCTCCCGGCAAGGCTCAAATTTTCTCATCTATTATATGAAAAAGCTTCGTTTGTGCTGCCTGTTTTTTCCGCGCATGGTGATGACGTCGCAAACATATCGGCCTTTGTGCCGCTAATAGAGGGCATGTATCATGTCTATTCAGGCTTTTCAGCGTCGTTCGCTGGTCTCTGTCGCCCAAAATAACACCACAGAAAATCTGACCCTTAAGGGTGCTCTGGGGCGGTTTTCGGCGCTGTTGGTCGCTTTCTTTGATCAGATCATCGATTCCCGTGAACAGAGCCGCACCCAGATGCAGCTGGAATCCTTAAGTGATCGTGCGCTTGACGATATCGGCTTGTCGCGTGGTGATGTGGTGTCGATGGTGCGGAAACACCGTTAATGGCGGCGCCGCATCGCCGACCTAATGCTGACTTAGCGCGGGTCGAGGTCTTCTTCGATCAACGCCAAAAACAGCGCTTTGTTGCGCCGGTCCAGGCCTGACCATGCCCGCCAAAAGTCGGCGGAAACCGTACAGGCTTGGGCTGCATAATCTGATTTCATAAGCAGTGCCGCTAACATTAAACGTTCACTTTTATTTCCCGGAAAGCTGAGCAGGGCGTCAATTTGGCCCGATAAAGCTTCGCAAACGTCCCACCAATTTTTTGCCTGATCAATGCTTGGCGCCACCGCGCGCAGGGCCTTGGCCACCGCTGGGTTATGGGCCAACACCAACGGCAATAAAAAATCGCCATCGGTGGTCATAGAAGGGCTGTTGCTCATGGCTCGGTCCTTTTCGCAATAAGGGGCTGGGCGATTATTTTTGCGTTATAGACGGCGCAGCAATGCCATGCCCAGTGGCCAAGGGCCAAAACCAGACTCGACGTTGATATGGCCCGCATCCCCAACATTACAGAGCGATGCCCCCCAAGCGTCAGCCATGACGCAGGCGCGGTCATAGGCACAATAGGGGTCGCTGGTACTGGCCACCAGCAGCGCTGGAACCGGTAAGGGCTGTAACTGCAGCGGCGCAAAGGCGCGCACAGTTTCCGGCGTGTGATCCGGGCTTTCTACGTCTGCCGGGGCGACCAACAGCAAACCTTGTAAGTATTGACGGGCTTTGTCTGGGTTTGTCAAAGCCCAATGGGCAGTCAGGACAGATCCCAGGCTATGGGCGGCAATCAACAGCTTTTTCCCCGCATGGGCGGCAGCCTGTTGGCTGATCGCTGCGTCTAGGGCACTGGTCCAGGATTCGGGGGTTGGGTGATCCCACGAGTCTTGGGTGACGCGGGCTGCGGCTAAAATCCCTGCCATATGGCTTTGCCAGTGCAGGGGGCCGCTGCCCCCTAGGCCGGGAACAATTAAAACAGGAGCGGTGGGATAGGCGGTTTGCTGCATCATCAGGTCTATTTCCTGCGCCTTTGTCGTCAATCCCGCCCAACACAGGGAGCTGTGTATTGGGATAAAAAGACAGGGCGGCTTGGATCTGCAAGCCGCCCTGCTCTCGGAGTACTGTTTGCGAGAGCATTTTTCCGGGCCGTAAGAAAAGGAAAAACACTCTCGCGTAAAGCAGTGTTAGGCACGGGCCTTTTGGCTGGTTGCTGCCGACACCGGAATGTCGAGCTTGTTGAGCATTTCCTTGGGCACCACCTGCCAGAACTTACCGACTTCGCTGCTCCAATTGGCGAGCAGGCTTTCGGCAAAGGCAGATTGGGTTTCAGCGACATGCTCTTCGACCAGGGCCTTGAGGATCCCTTCGTAATGCGGCACTTCGATGCGCTGCCAGATGACCGACTCGGGGTTGACGCGGGCGTCAAACAGGTTTTCGGCATCATAGACATAGGCCATGCCGCCGGTCATCCCTGCGCCAAAGTTGGCGCCGACGCTGCCTAGGATGGCAACCAGACCGTTGGTCATGTATTCGCAACCGTTAGAGCCGCAGCCCTCGATCACCACTTGGGCACCCGAATTCCGCACTGCAAAGCGTTCCCCAGCCTGGCCCGCAGCAAACAGCTTACCAGCGGTGGCACCGTACAAAACGGTGTTGCCGATAATGGTGTTTTCGTTGGACTTCAGCGGGCTGTTGACCGCCGGACGGACGACGATGGTGCCGCCCGACAGGCCCTTACCCACATAGTCGTTGCTATCGCCAAAGACTTCGAGCTTGAGCCCCTGGACCGCAAAGGCACCCAAAGACTGGCCCGCCGAACCGCGCAGGCGGATGGTGATGTGGCCGGGTTGCAGGGTCGATTGGCCGTACTTTTTGACGATCATATGCGACAGCTTGGTGCCAACGGCGCGGTGGGTGTTGCGCACGTTATAGGCCAGTTGCATCTTTTCGCCGTCTTCCAAAGCCGGGCGAGCATCCTCGATCATCTGTGCATCAAGGGTTTCGGCGACTTCGTTACGGCCTTCGGTCATGTTGATGGTCGGCAGGCCCCCAGAGTCGGCCTGAACCAGCAGTGAGTTCATGTCCAGATCGTCAAGGTGGGCGGCACCACGCGACACCTGCGACAGCAGATCGGTGCGACCAATAACCTCGTTCAGCGAGCTAAAGCCCAGATCGGCGAGGATTTGACGCACTTCCTCGGCCATAAAGGTGAACAGGTTGACCACCTTTTCCGGCGAGCCGGTGAATTTACCGCGCAGGGCCGGATCTTGGGTGCAAACCCCCACCGGGCAGGTGTTGGAATGGCACTGACGAACCATGATGCAGCCCATGGCCACCAGGGAAATGGTGCCAACGGCGAATTCTTCGGCACCGAGCATGGCGGCCATGACGATGTCGCGGCCAGTTTTCAGGCCGCCGTCGGTACGCAGCAGAACCTTGTGACGCAGGCGGTTCAGCGTCAGCACCTGATGGACTTCGGACAGGCCCATTTCCCACGGCAGACCGGCGTATTTGATCGAAGTCTGCGGGCTGGCCCCGGTGCCGCCCGAGTGACCCGAAACGTGGATCACGTCGGCCTTGGCCTTGGCGACACCGGCAGCGATGGTGCCAATGCCCGAACGGGCGACCAGCTTGACGATTACGCGGGCCTTGGGGTTGATCTGCTTGAGGTCATAGATGAGCTGCGCCAGATCTTCGATCGAATAGATGTCGTGGTGCGGCGGCGGCGAAATCAGCATCACCCCGGGGGTGGAGTGGCGCAGCTTGGCGATTTCCACCGTCACCTTAAAGCCGGGCAACTGCCCACCTTCACCGGGCTTGGCACCCTGGGCGACCTTGATTTCGATTTCGCGGCACTGGTTTAGGTATTCGGCAGTGACACCAAAGCGACCAGAGGCTACCTGCTTAATGGCCGAATTGGCATTGTCGCCATTGGGGCGCGGACGATAGCGCGAGGGATCTTCGCCGCCTTCACCACTGTCAGATTTGGCACCGATGCGGTTCATGGCAATGTTGAGCGTGCCATGGGCTTCGGTGGACAAGGCGCCCAGCGACATCGCCGGGGTGATAAAGCGCTTGCGAATTTCGGTAACGCTTTCGACTTCGTCGGACGAAATCGGATGGTCGGCGGCCTTAAAGTCCAGCAAATCGCGCAGGTTGACCGGCGCCATTTTGCGCAAGCCTTCGGAATAGCGCTTATAGAGGTCAAAATTGTCGGTCGCCACCGCCTGTTGCAGGGTGTGGATCAACTGGCCATCAAAGGAATGCGGTTCAGTGTTGTGGCGGCGGAAACGATAGAAGCCACCAATCGCCAAGGCTGGAGCATTGGGGGCAAAGCCCACCGCATGCTGTTCGATGACCTTTTTCTGAATACCGGCCATCCCCAGGCCAGACAAGCGCGAGGGCATGCCGGGGAAGAATTCGGCCACCAGGGAGCGCGACAGGCCGACGGCTTCAAAGTTCAAGCCACCGCGATAGGATGACACCACCGAAATGCCCATCTTGGACATGATCTTACGCAGGCCGTCGTCGATGGCCTTTTTAAAGTGCTTCAGCCCAACTTCAAGCGATTGATCGCCAAACAGGCCGCGTGCATAGCGGTCTTTGATGGCGTCTTCGGCCAGATAGGCGTTGACGGTGGTGGCACCGACGCCGATCAAAACCGCAAAGTAATGGGTATCAAGGCATTCGCCCGAGCGGACGTTGAGGCTGGTGAAAGTACGCAGCTGTTGTTTGATCAGGTGGGTATGGACCGCACCGGCTGCCAAGATCATCGGGATCGCTGCCCGCCCGGTGGAAGCGGCTTCGTCGGTCAAGATAACATGGGTGCAGCCGCCACGAATGGCGTCTTCGGCATCGCGCTGAATGGCGGTGATCGCATCGCGTAGGGCGTTTTCACCGCCATCAACGGCAAAGGTGCAATCAACGATCGCTGCGGTGTCTTTCATATAGGCCCGCATGGCGTTGAATTCGTCGGTCAACAGCACCGGGCTTTCCAGTTGCAACAGGTCGCACTGGCTGGCGTCTTCGTCGAGGATGTTGCCCAGGTTGCCGAGCCGGGTGTTCAGGCTCATGACACGGGTTTCGCGCAAGGGATCAATCGGCGGATTGGTCACCTGCGAGAAGTTCTGACGGAAGAAGTGGTGCAGGCCGCGATAGTTGTCCGACAGCACTGCCAGCGGGGTGTCGTCGCCCATTGACCCCAGGGCTTCTTTGCCATCTTCCACCATCGGGTGGAGGATCATTTCCATGTCTTCCATGGTCATGCCATGGGCGGCTTGACGACGGCGCAGGGCTTCGGTGTTTAGGGCCACTTCGCTGCTGATCGAGTTTTCGATCAGGCTATCAAGCTGGGTGATGCGGGCGGTCCATTTGCCGTAATCTTGGCGGTCGGCCAGCATGTCTTTCAGGTCGTTGTCGTGATAGAACTTGCCTTCGGCAAGGTCGATGGCGATGCATTCGCCGGGGCCAACGCGGCCCTTTTCCACCACGTCAGCATCATTCAAACGCACCATGCCGGTTTCTGAACCGATCACCAGCAGGCCGTCCGAGGTGCGCGAATAGCGCAAGGGACGCAGGCCGTTACGGTCAAGGCCAGCAACAACCCAACGGCCATCGGTGGCGCAGATGGCCGCCGGGCCATCCCAGGGTTCCATGATGCAGTTGCAATAGCTAAAGAACTGACGGTGAGCTTCGCTCATTACCGCATTGGCACCAATCGATTCGGGGATCAGCATGGCCTTGACCACCGGGGCGATACGGCCCGAACGGGTCAGCAGCTCAAACACTGCATCCAATGCTGCCGAATCCGAACTGCCGGGTTGAATCACCGGCTTGAGGTCGGCGATGCGGTCACCGAACACTTCGGACGCCAGGCGGGTTTCGTGTGCCTTCATCCAGTTGGCGTTGCCGTTAACGGTGTTGATTTCACCGTTATGGGCCAGGGTGCGGAACGGCTGGGCCAAGCGCCAGGTGGGGAAGGTGTTGGTGGAATAGCGCTGGTGATAGATGGCAAACGACGACACAAAGCGTTCGTCGCGTAGGTCGGGATAGAACACGTCGAGCTGCTCGGCCAGGAACATGCCCTTATAGATGATCGAACGGCATGACAGCGAGCAAATGTAGAACTCCATCAGGTTTTCTGACAGAGCCTGGCGTTCCATGCGACGACGCAAAACATACAGGTCGGTTTCGAACTGTTCGTCTGACACACCTTTGGTGTTGGCGATCATAATCTGTTCGATTTCGGGGCGGGTGGCGTTGGCCTTTTCCCCGATCACGTCGATGTTCACCGGCACCTGACGCCAGCCATAAATGGTATAGCCGTAATGCAGGATTTCCGACTCGACGATAGTACGGCAGCGTTCCTGTGCGTCCATGTCGTTCTTGGGCAGGAAGATCATCCCCACTGCCAAACGACCGCCTGCCAGATCATGGCCGGTGCGGGTGACGTGTTCTTTAAAGAATTCCTGCGGAATTTCAACGTGGATGCCCGCGCCGTCACCGGTCTTGCCGTCGGCATCGACGGCGCCACGGTGGAACAGAACCTTAAGGGCATCAATGCCAGCCTCGACCACCTGACGGCGGGGTTTGCCGTCAATGGCGGTGACCAAGCCGACGCCGCAGTTGGCGTGTTCATCGGCGGGGTTGTAAAGGCCTGCGGCTTCGAGCTTAGAGGCGTTGGCTTGCCAATCGGCAACGAACTGTTCGCCAGCCGAAAGGGCGCTGACCGGAGCGTTGTTTTCAATCTTGGTCATGGTCAAAAATCCTTATTCGGCGGCCTGGGTAGCGCCAGCTTTTGCGGTCAGGTAACGGCCAATGGAGGCGGCAGCGTCGCGACCATCGCGAATGCCCCATACCACCAGCGATGCACCACGGACGATGTCACCAGCGGCGAACACGCCGTCAAGGTCGGTCATCAGGCTGCGCGGATGTGCTTTGACCGTGCCCCAGCGGGTGACGGTCAAATCGGGTTCGCCAAACAGGGCTGGCAGGTCTTCGGCTTCAAAGCCAAGGGCTTCGATGACCATATCGGCGGGCAGGGTAAACTGGCTGCCGTCGACGATCTGCGGCACTTGGCGGCCCGAGGCGTCGGCAACGCCCAAGCGCATTTGCAACGAGCGCACGGCTGATACGGTGCCGCTGGTGCCTTCGTTGAGCAGCGCCTCGGGGGCTGCGAGCCAAACGAATTCAACACCTTCTTCCTCGGCATTGGCCACTTCGCGCTGCGAGCCGGGCATGTTTTCGCGGTCACGGCGATAGAGGCATTTGACCGACTTGGCACCCTGGCGGATGGCGGTGCGCAGGCAATCCATGGCGGTATCGCCGCCGCCGATCACCACCACATCCTTGCCAGCCGCGTTCAGTTCGCCGCTGTCATAGGCGGCGATGCTGTCGCCCAACGAAACCTTGTTGGCGGTGATCAAGTAATCTAGCGCTTTGTGCACGCCCTTTAGGCCGGCGCCGGGGATCGAAAGCGTACGGGCTTTGTAAACGCCGGTGGCAATCAGCACTGCGTCATGTTTGGCGCGCAGGTCAGCAAAGGAAATATCGCCGCCGATATCGCTGTTGGGGTGGAACACCACGCCGCTTTCAGCCAGCCAATCAATACGGCGGGAAATGACGTCTTTTTCCAGCTTAAAGCCGGGGATCCCATAGACCAACAGGCCGCCCATGCGGTCATAGCGGTCATAGACATGGGCCTGATAGCCCTGTACGCGCAGTTGTTCGGCTGCGGCTAAACCTGCGGGACCGCCGCCGATGATGGCAACGCTTTCGCGGCGTTCAGCGGTGGGAACGATCGGCTTAATCCAGCCTTTTTCCCATGCGGTATCGGTGATGTATTTTTCGACGGCGCCAATGGTGACCGAACGATGGGTGCTTTGTTCAAGCACGCACGATCCTTCGCACAGGCGGTCTTGCGGGCAAATACGTCCGCAGACTTCGGGCATTGAATTGGTGGACGACGACAGGGCATAGGCTTCTTCGAGTCGACCGTTGGCCGTCAGCATCAGCCAATCGGGAATGTGGTTGCCGAGCGGGCAATGGACCGAGCAAAACGGAATACCGCATTGTTCGCAGCGCGAGGCTTGGGAAGTGGCCCGGTCGTCCTGGAAACCGCCGTAGATTTCGTTGAAGTCCTGTTTACGGTCACTGGCAGTCCGCTTGTCAGGGGTCTGTTGATCCACGTGCGTAAATTGCAGCATTTTGGACGACATGAGTCGGCCTCCTCGAGGTGTTCCAGGGATGTCGGGCTTTCCTTACAGAGCCGCGTACAGTCCTTAAATACCGCCGTAACCCGCATCAATCAAGGGAAAACAGGCAAATAGGGTGCGTTTGTTTACTATTTTTTGTCCAAAGCCCCCAAGACCCCCTCGACCTTTGGCCAAATTGGGCGCGGACCTTGGTTAAAATAGTAAACATCTGTGACCTATTTTCGGACTATGGCTTCGCTGGGCGAGAGGTGCTAAAAGGGCGTCTCTGGCCATCTGCTGCGGAGCCAATTGTGTCGCTCGTTCAACTTGTTGTCCTCGCCCTGGTCCAAGGTATCAGCGAGTTCTTACCGGTCTCTTCTTCTGGCCATTTGGTATTGGTTCCCTTGTTTGGTCATTGGCCAGATCAGGGGCTTGATATGGACATCGCTGTCCATGTTGGCACCCTGGGGGCCGTCATGCTGTATTTTTGGCGTGATATTTGGGCCATGTTTAGTGGTCTTGGGCGTTCGCTCAAAGGGCGGAGCGATCCTGGTGCCCGTATGTTCTGGCAAATTGTTGTCGGGACGATCCCCGTTATTATCTGTGGTTTTGCCGCCAAAAAACTGCTGGGGGACGAGTTCTTTCGCTCCATCACCATTATTGGCTGGTCGATGCTGATTTGGGGTATTGTCTTGTGGATTGCCGATGGTTTGTCGATGACCGTTAAGCGTATCGAGCATATGCCCTGGTTTGATGCGGTGATGATTGGTCTGGCTCAGGTTTTGGCGCTGATTCCGGGAACGTCGCGTTCAGGAATCACCATGACCGCTGCTCGTGCTTTGGGATACGAGCGCAGTGATGCGGCACGGTTTTCCATGCTGATGTCGATTCCGACCATTTTAGGGGCTGGTGTTCTGGCGGCCAAAGATATCTATCAGGCCGGAAATCCGCTGCTAACCCATGATGCCATTGTTGGTGCAGGGCTGTCGTTCGTGTCGGCGTTGATCACGATTATGGTGCTGATGGCATTTTTAAAGCGGGCTAGCTTTACCCCGTTTGTGATCTATCGCATCATCCTGGGGGTCTTTTTGCTGGCAATCAGCTATGGCTGGATTTCGATCTAAGGGCTTATCCCTTAAAGAGCATCAGGGTGGGCAGGTCTTGCCGGGGGAAGAGAGGCAGGGAAATTTTTTCCCTGTTGCTGATATGCTAACCGGGTCTTAACGGCCCTTTGCTATCGTAATGATCGAGTCGTTACCAGAGTCGCGCTTGTTGTTGCTGGCGCGGGGCTTGCATAGGTTCCTGGTGACTGACCGTACCTTTGGTTTCCAGAGCGGGACGAGAACATGAGCGCTTCTTCTTATATTGCCACTCATGGCCTAGACCCCATTCCGATGAGCGCCCTGACGCCATCGGCAAAGGAACCTGTGGCTGCACCCAGCGATCCAGCAGTTCAGGCCGAAGGGGCAGCGCAAGCTGCCACCGACGAGGATGGATTTACCTTTTGGGATCTCCTCGACATCATCAACCCGCTGCAACATATTCCTGGCGTTTCGAGTATCTATCGCGAAGTTACTGGCGATAAAATCGGCGAAGTGGCGCGCCTTGCCGGTGCCACCTTGTTTGGTGGTCCGATTGGCTTGGCCTTGGCCGGCGCTGATTACGTTCTAAAAGAAACCACCGGCGGTCATTTGGATGAACATGCGGTGGCGATGATTAACGGCACCAACGTTGATGGCAGCCCCTATGAGCAAGGCGAAAGCCAATTGGCTGCAACCCAGCAGTATTATAGTGGGGATACCGGAGAATCGTCGTCGAATATGTTGGCCTATGCCAATTCTACCACCCCCTGGCAGATGGACGAGGCGGTGCAAGGCCGTGGTAACAGCCAATTGGCCTCGGCAAGCCCGGTCCCCGCTAGCAGTGCTGCAGTGACGTCTGCGTCAGCCACGGCAGCAGAATCTGCC
>CEGC01000851.1_pt1 | contig 12901 bp, 8 predicted proteins | sample 302731 | NCBI WGS metagenome assembly CEGC01 (sample SAMEA2755656, study PRJEB7226) | microbial mat metagenome | biome: microbial mat; feature: hypersaline; material: grass silage | place: USA | collected 2014-02-19 | depth 0 m | reverse complement strand
TTTGTAAGTCGCCCAACTGTGAAACCTGCAGTGACCATGCCATTTGCTTTGGCGAAGAAAGCGGTGAACCGCTGTTGTTTCGTGCCCCGCCAGCGGGGACGACGACGCCAACGGCCTAAAGCATTGTGCGCAAAAGTGGGTACCGGTTTTGCGCAAAAAAAAACAATGCGGCTACTGAAAACCTTAGAGCGTTTTTGCGTTTCAGAGTAAAGGTAGAACGCTCTAGTTTTACCCCTAGACTTCCACCTCTCGGCGCGGGATCGGCAACCGAACTCGAAAAATCGTTCCAAGCTCCACCCCCGTCTCGTCATGATTGGCCTCGACCGAAATGGTCCCCCCGTGCTGATCAATAATCCGTTTGCATAGCGCAAGGCCAATGCCCGTTCCTTCGTATTGCTCAGGCCCATGCAAGCGCTGAAAGATCAAAAAGATCCGCTCGTATTGATCAACAGGAATACCAATCCCGTTATCAGCGACCAGAATTTCAACAGTATCGCTATGCTCACTGGCGCTAATGTGCACCCGTGGCTTGCGCTCTGCCGGGCAGTATTTAAGCGCATTGCCAATCAAGTTCTGAAACAAACTGACCAACTGCCCTTGCTCGCCTAAAATCACTGGCAGGGCTGCAGGAACTTCGACATGCCCTTCCACAGAAGCAATATTTACCTCAAGATTCTTAAGCGCTTGTTCCAAGCAACGCCCCACATTTACCGGCTTTAACCGTCCAGCCCGCGTTTCCAAGCGCGAAAAAGCAAGCAAATCATTGATCAGTTGCGCCATGCGATGCGCTCCGCTGACGGCAAAATCAATAAACTCGCGCGCTTCATCATTCAGGCTGTCACCATAGCGGCGCACCAACAGCTGCAAATAGCTCGATACCGACCGCAAAGGTGCCTGCAGATCGTGCGACGCCACGTAAGCAAACTGTTTTAAGTCAGAGTTACTTGCCTCTAGTGCGCGCGCTTGTTCGGTTAGAGCCTCACGCATGCGAACCACCTCTGTAATATCGGTCAACATACCAAAGACCGATGTCACCACATCATGCTCATCGCGCAGGGTGGTGGCAGCCATATGAACAAAGAGTATCTCACCAGATTTGCGCAGCAGGGTCATTTCGTACATGCGATGCTTGGTGGTCCATATGGCCTCCATCTGCTCGTCAAGTACCTCGCGCGATGAGGGATGGCAAAAATACGCCGGCGACTGCCCTAAAATTTCCTCGCGCTCGTAGCCAAGCATGGTGCAAAGGCTGCTGTTGACCTCGATGGTGCGCCGCGTAAGGGGGTCGATTTGCCAAAAGCCCTCGGCGGTTCCTTCGACCACGGATCTGTAATGGCGCTCCCGCTCGTCTAGCTGCGCAAGGGCCTGGCGCGCCAACAAGCGACTTTGTTGCCGCGAAATCAGCAGCAGCCACAGCCCCCCAGTTAAAGCCATTGCCAAGGCCACATTTACCACCAAGGTGCCCCAGCGATCCCCCTGCAAGCGCCGCTCTAACTGTGGCGTGCTGCCTGCCTCGATAATCCACGTCTTGCCGCCCAAAACTAAAGAGCGCGTAGTTACAAAGGCTTGCTCGGCACGGAATAGACCACTCCAACCACCTCCATCAGGCGGGGTCATATTCTGCGCATTGCTTGGGGCTAGCAGCATAACTTTTTCCTGCGCCGCATTCAGGGTATAAAGGCCAATATCATAGCCCTGACCGCGGGCTTCGGAAAAAACGCCCTGCGCCAAACTCGGCCCATGCAGCCCAATCGTCACCCAGCCTTGCAACGCAGCCTGCCGCTGTTTGATGGTCAACAGCGGAAAGGATGAGCGATAAACCGGCGTCACGGCCAACAAATCCGCCTCGTCTGAGGCTGTTGTAACCAGACGCACCGGGTCGGTCAAAACCATCGCCCCGGAATCCCGCGCATATTCCAGCGCCGCACGCCGCGCTTCTTCGCTGCCGACATCCAAGCCCAGCAATTGTTTGCGATGGCGCTGATAGGGTTCAAAATGCGTGATAACGAACATGTCATCACGATCTTTGAGCAGCTCCCCCGCATGGTCTTGGGGCCGATAGCCATGGACAGAGAAATCATTGGCTAAACGCCCGCGCATCAAAATAACAAAAGCCCCAAGGTCGTTTTTCAACACCGGCTGCACAAAGGCGACCGCATTTAATCCTTCGGATTTTTCCCACGGCGCTAACCGTTCAATAAAATTTTTCCACTGGGTCTGAGATGCGTTTGAATTGGTTTCCCAAAAGGCTGCACTGCCGTCTAAGACCACCCGTAAATGCCCAAACTGCGCGCCCAAATCGGCCGTCATTTTATCGACTTGCGCCTCAAAAGTGATCTGTGCATTCCGCTGAATTTCGTGCTGAGACCGTAACCAAATGAGTACGGCTAGCCCCAGAACGGCGAGGGCAAAAATCACCAAAAACAGTCTTTGCCCCCACGATAGAGCTGAAGCATGATCACGAATCATGGCGCACCGGTATCATCCAAGCGAGTAAGAGACTCGCAGCAAAGGCCAATAGCGCAATACTGATCGCCCGAAATCGGGTCAACAACGGTGCCGTTGTCTCAGCCTGCTGCGGTGGCATAAAATCACTGAGATGAGCCGAAGCATAAATGACCCGCCCATTCACACTCACGCTTTCCACCCACGCCCCCCGGGGTTCCAATCGGCCACTCACAGGATGTGGCCACTGATAAATTATAAAGCCTCCGCCTTCGGCAGCCACGTTGCTTACCCGCGTCCATAAGTCTACCGACGCAGGATCATTAATCGAAACCGCAGCATCTCCGCGTGAATTTTCGACGCTACGGGCTTCGGGGAACAGAGCAATAGATCCATCCGTTGACGACAGCCCCACCCCCCCGGTAACGCCAAAGCGCACCGCATCCATGCGTATCACCGCTTCGGCAATGATATCTTCCTCGATTGCTGGCACATAATCGCCCGCACCGATCAACCAATCATAGGGGGCAAAGCGGCGCACATAGGCCACTTTCTCGTCCATTTTCTGCTGATCTTGTGGCGAAAACCAGCGATAGCTAAAATAACCTGCGCCGCCTGACCGGTTGGCTGCATCAATCAGACCCTGCATAATATAGGTCCCTTGATCATCGCGGTTCCCCAGTAGCATGGAGCCTTCTCGATCAGGATGCAGCGGCATTAAAATAACCTCGCCATCCATGCCATCGATAAAAAAGTACCCTCGGCCATCGAAAAATCTCGCCTCGCGCAGGCTATCGCGCAGCAGCTTTTTTAACGCCTCGTCGCCCATCGTGCCATGGGCCGAACGATAGATCGCCATCATCATCGCATGAGCGGCATCAACGTGCTCGGCCAAGCGCTGCTTAAGGACGGCAAGGGCGACATCTTGCTGAACATTTAAATAGCGAGCAGCCTGATCAGCCTCTCGGCGTAGGGTTTGCTCGGCCTCTTGGCGGGCGGCCCCCTCGGCAAATGCCCTTTCCACTGCTAAATCACGCTGCGGCTCAGCCCCTAAGATCAGCAAGCCCGCCATCAGTAAAGTGGGGATCACAGTGAGAAAACGCACCTCTTGAATGTTTCGCATCATCACCGCCCCTCACCTTATCACCACCGTTTATAGCGGTTCTTTAATAGTACTTTGCAAACCCCACGGCACGCATAAATTATTTATTGGCGAAAGTGTACCATAAGTCCATCGCCCCTGGTGCACCCCATCTGCACCCCAGCAATGCAGAACGATCATTCCATTTTTTTGCTGACGGTGAACAGTTGTGCAATACCCTGCACAGGGTCTTTTATTTCACTGACAAAGGTTTAAATTAAAGCCACAGCATGACCAACCATGCCACCATTGCCTATAGACACGGCATCATCGTGCCGACCCCAAGGAGTTGCCAGACCCATGAAAATTAGCTTTGCCAAACCCGGTCTTCCCACGTCCGGAGCCCTTGTGGTGGGCGTTTACGCCGACCGCGTGCTGACCCCCAGCGCCCAACAGATCGACCAGGCAAGCAACGGAACGCTGACCCGGGCGATGGAAGCGGCACGCTTTGACGGCAAGGTTGAGCAGGTCCTATCCCTGATCTGCCCGTCGGGGGTTGAGCTAACCCGCGTCGTTGCCATCGGCCTGGGTGCGGCAAGCGAACTCACCGCTGCCCGCTGGCAATCAATTGGTGGCGCGGCCTGCGCCGCCTTGCTCAGCGGTACGGAAAAAGCCGCTGCCATCGCTCTCGACGCCAACGAAGAAAACGCCCTTGACGCCGCTGACGTGGCTGCCAACGTCGCCTTTGGTGCGCGCCTGCGCAGCTATCGTTTCGACAAGTACCGCACCACTGAAAGCAAGACCGACAAACCTTCGCTCAGCAAGCTGGAAATCAGCAGCGCCGCAGGCAGCGATGCCAAAAAGGCCTTTGCCGCCCTTGATGCGGTTGCCGATGGCGTTTTGCTAACCCGCGACTTGCTATCTGAGCCTGCCAACATTTTGGGCCCCAGCGAACTGGCCAAAGAATGCGCCAAGCTGGAAAAGCTGGGCGTTAAGGTCACTGTTCTGGGCGAAAAAGAACTGCGCAAGCTGGGCATGGGTGCCCTGTTGGGCGTCGGCCAAGGCTCCGCCCGCGAAAGCCATGTGGTGGCGATGGAATGGCAAGGTGCCCCTGACAAAGACGCAGCCCCGCTAGCCATTGTTGGCAAAGGTGTTTGCTTTGACAGCGGCGGTATTTCGATCAAGCCCGCCGGCGGCATGGAAGACATGAAGTGGGATATGGGCGGGGCTGGCGTCACCATTGGTGCCATGAAAGCCCTGGCCGGTCGCAAAGCCAAGGCGAACGTGGTTGGCTTGGTTGGCTTGGTGGAAAACATGCCCTCTGGCACTGCCCAGCGCCCTGGCGATGTGGTGACATCCATGTCTGGCCAAACCATCGAAGTCATCAACACCGACGCCGAAGGCCGCTTGGTGTTGAGCGATGTTTTGACCTATTGCCAGCAAGAATATAAGCCGCGCGCCATCGTTGATCTAGCCACCCTCACCGGGGCGATCATCATCAGCCTGGGCTCTGAACATGCCGGTCTGTTTTCCAACGATGACCAACTGGCCGCCGATCTAACCAAGGCAGGTTTGGATACGGGTGAAAAACTGTGGCGGATGCCCCTGGGCGAAGCCTATGACAAACAGATCAAATCTGATATCGCCGATATGAAAAACGTCGGTGGCCGCGAAGCGGGCTCGATCACCGCCGCCCAGTTCCTGCAACGCTTTATCAACAAGGGTACCCCGTGGGCACACCTTGATATTGCCGGTGTAACGTGGTCGAAAAAAGACAGCAGCTTGGTGCCCAAGGGCGGTACCGCCTTTGGCGTGCGCTTGCTCGATAGCTTGGTTGCGGCGTCTTTTGAAAGCCAGGACTAACCATGATCCAGCAGGCGGACACCGACACTCCCGATGGCCGTAAAGCCACTGAGGAAACCGCAGCGGGGGAGAAAACCTCTTCCCCGCGCCTGGGATTGCGTCGCAGCCCCACGGTGACGGTTCAATTCACAAACCGCCTGCCCGGCCCGGCTGACGCCCTGGTGGTGGGAATTTGGCAGGGGGGAAACCCCACTGCTGCCACCCGCACCCTGGGCGCTGCCGCCTGGATTTCCCGAGCCTTAGAACAAATGCCTGCCTTTACCGGCAAAAGCGGCAATGCGATTATTTTGCATCCACCGATCTGCGATACCTCGGGCACGCCTCTACCGCCACGGTTGGTGGTTGCGGGCTTGGGGCAATTTGGTGCCATAGACGGCGAAACCGCCCGCCGCTGCGGGGCCGAGGTCGGGGCCGTTCTTGCCGCCAACGGCGTCAGTTCCGCTGCCGTTGACCTGGGTATTGACCCTGCCATGGCCGCTTTTTTCGCCCTCGGCCTGCGCCTGCGCACAGCTCACGGCCCTGATTATGCCGCCACCCGTGACGACGATGATCAACCCACCCTTTCCCTGGTCACCATCCGCGTCTCCGACCCCCGTAGTGCCCAGGCAGCATGGCAGAAATTAAGCGCTGCCGCCGAAGGGGTCGAACTGACCCGTATGTTGACTGCGCTGCCAGCCAACCACCTGACCCCCAGTCACCTGGCCGCCCATGCCCGCGCACAAGAGCCCCTGGGATTAGACGTCGAAATCCTGAGCGCTGACGACTTGGCCGCAGAAGGCCTCAATCTGTTGCTCAGCGTTGGTCAAGGCAGCGCTCACCCACCCTGCTTAGCCATTTTGCGCTGGCGCGGCGCCAGCGACCCAACAACGCCACCGACCTTGCTGGTCGGCAAAGGCATCACCTTTGACACCGGCGGCCTGTGCATCAAGCCCGCGGACAGTATGGAGGAGATGAAGGGCGATATGGGCGGCGCGGCCGTTCTGTTAGGCCTCATGCATGCCCTCGCCGAGGCCAAAGCGACCGTCAACGTTACCGCCGTTCTTGCCATCGCCGAAAACGCCGTTTCGGGATCAGCAAGCCGCCCGGGCGACATTTTGACCAGCCATGCCGGTATCACAGTCGAAGTGATTGATACCGATGCCGAAGGCCGCTTGGCCCTTGCCGATGCCCTGTCATGGGGCTGCGCCCGCGAAAAGCCACGCATGGTGGTGGACTTGGCCACCTTAACCGGCTCGATCGTCGTGGCCCTGGGCAATCACTATGCCGGTCTGTTTTGCAATGATGACCGCATGGCACGCGGCCTGATCCGCAGCGGCGAAGCCACCGACGAACCCCTGTGGCGCATGCCCCTGGGCGGTGACTTTAGCGACGATCTGCGCAGCGACTGCGCCGACGTCAAACAGTGCGCCAGTGCCGGGCGGCTGTTGCCCGATGCTTTGCACGCGGCCTCGTTCTTATCACGCTTTGTCCCGCCCGGCATTCCCTGGGCACATCTCGACATTGCGGGGGTCAGCGAACGCAAAACGCCCCATGCCCATATGCCCAGCGGCGCCAGTGGCTTTGGTGTTTTATGCCTGTTCGATTGGTTAACGGGCTGACCGGCCCCCTCTGCTCCGCTCTAAAAGTAAGCCGGCCTCGCCCTGGCATACGCGCAGCGGGAAAAAACTATTCGCCGCTTTTGGGAATACGGCTGATGATTTGATCGGCCAAGCGGGAAAACGGCAAGCTTTGCAAGTAAACCGTCCCGGTCCCCTTTAGGCTGGCAAGGAACAAGCCCTCTCCGCCCAGCAGCATCGACTTTAGATTTCCCGCCCGCTGAATGTCATAGGTGATGCCGGGGGTAAAGCCGACGATACACCCGGTATCGACCTTCAGCTCTTGGCCATTTAGCTGCTTTTGGATCACCGTTCCACCCGCATGGATAAAGGCCTTACCATCGCCGCGTAAGCGCTGGAGAATAAACCCTTCGCCGCCAAAAAAGCCTGCGCCTAGCTTTTGCGTAAAGGCAATCGAGATTTCGGTGCCGCGTGCCGCACACAAAAAGGCGTTTTTCTGGCACAGCAGCTCGCCGCCAATGGCTTTTAGGTCGATGGGCATGATCTTACCCGGATAAGGGGCGGTAAAAGCAACACGGGCTTTCCCGCTGCCTGATTGGGTGAAATGCGTCATAAAAATCGACTCGCCGGTTAAGGCGCGCTTCCCCGCACTCAGCATCTTGCCAAACAGGCCACCTTCGGCTTTTGACCCATCGCCCATTTTGGCTTCAAAGGTAATGCTGCCGTCCATATAGGCCATGGCACCGGCTTCGGCGATAACCGTTTCGCCGGGATCTAGCTCAATTTCCACCAATTGGATATCGTCACCGATGATTTCATAGTCGATTTCATGGGATGCACTGGTCATTTTACGTCTCTTTCATGGTGGCGAGAAATGGGCAGAAGACCAATATAGACCACGGCCAGAAGCGCGACTATGAACACGATAAACCCGCATATCTCCACGAGGAGATCCCTCCTGGATTAAATCGTATAGACGCCGTTCTCCACAGGCTCATTTCCCGTACACACCGGGCGGCATTCTTCGCAAATGCAGCATTGAAATTTTACGGACGCCTGTTCATGAAATCCTATCGCAACTGCCCGGCATTCTTGGCATACGTCGCGCAGACTGATTTGTAATATACTGAAAATTAACAGATTATTTTATTCGCAACCCCTTCCTTCACTCTGCCCGATGAGGGGATGGTCGCCGCCTGCACAAACGTTTATCATAGCTGCGCAGGTCCCAACCATTTGGCGGTGGCTTGAGGGATAAAGGCAGTGTCAGAAAGCACGTTCCGACCTTGCCCGCCCCTCGCAGAGCCGCTGTTTTTTGCCCCCATCCCGCCGTATGGCGATCAGGAGGATATCCATGCCGCTTAAAGATATCATGGTGATTGTTGACAGTTCTAAAAGCTGCGCCAATCGCCTGGATGTGGCCATTCAACTTGCCACGGAACATGACGCCCATCTGACGGGCCTGTTCGTGCGAACCACACCACATGTGCCGCAGTTCGTGATGAGCCAGCTTGGCCCCGAAGTGGCCGCCGCTCAACGACAGTGGGCCGAAGAAGCTTCTGCCGAAGCAAAAAAGCTGTTCGAAGCCAAACTTGGGCCGTCTGGCCTGCGCTACGAATGGCGCTCGGTTGATGGGATGCTGATTGATCAGTGCACCTTACACGCCAAATATACCGATTTGGTGGTTGCCGGTCAGTTCGACAACGATGGCGACATGGCCGAAGGTCAAGATCATCTGATCGACCACCTGGTGCTTGATGCCGGTCGCCCGGTGCTGGTTGTCCCCCATTCGGGTAAGTTTAATGCCGTCGCCAAGCAGGTGATGGTGGCCTGGAACGGCACCCGCGAAGCCACCCGCGCCGTCAGCGATGCCATGCCGCTGCTGCAAAGCGCGACTAAGGTCAACGTGGTTGCCGTCAACCCGCGCGGCGGCCATGGCCGTGATGGCCACGGCGCAATCCCGGCAGCGGACCTGTGCTTGCACTTGGCACGCCATGGGGTCAAAGCCGATGCGCAGACCATCGAGTCTCACGATATGGATGTCGGCAACACCCTGTTGTCGCGCCTGACCGACGAGAGCATTGATCTGCTGGTGATGGGGGCCTATGGCCGCTCGCGCCTGCGTGAACTGGTTCTGGGTGGGGCCACCCGCCACATCCTGCGTCACATGACCGTTCCGGTATTGATGAGCCACTAAAACAAAAAATTAGGGTATTCTCCGTGACCGAAAGAGACCGGAAAATACCCTAAAATAATCCCCGCAGATCCGTTATGCGCAAGCTGTTTTCCTCTCCACTTTTCACCCCTTTTCAAAAGGGGGTTGGCGAAGATAACCAGCTTGCGCGTGATTGACGTCATCTGCGACGACGCATTTGCATGTAAAACAAAGAGCTAGAATATTTTTCTTAGCCACAAAAAATAAACCCTCTCTAGGCGCGGTGGTAAGCCTTGCTCTGATACGGTTCACGCCCAACAGCGATCACACAAAATTAAAAGCCTTCCGCTTCCCCTTGCCATCGGCCCACGCATTCGATATTTTGCGCCGGTCATAGGGGAGTAGCCGCCTTCGCCTTTCAGAAGGGGCGGCGTCAACAAACTTGGTTTGCTAGCCTTTTGGGCAGGCACCATGGCGCCGTCGGCCAAATCCCCCTGAACTGCTCAGCTTTCCACCAGAACTCTAGGGATTTCGGTGCGGCATGACAGCGGGGGAAGTGCGCTTGGCGAGACTTTTGGCTGTGCCGAGCCTGTCCCAGCGGGGCCGGGCCGTTTGGCACGCCATTGGTCAGACTGGCCCGGCCCCGCGTAATAGGCACTATGGACGCTTTTCTTGTTTCAACCGGGGTTGTCGCCATTGCTGAGATTGGCGATAAAACCCAACTGCTGGCACTTTTGCTCGCCGCGCGCTTTCGCAAACCGTGGCCCATTTTACTGGGCATCTTTCTTGCCACCATCGCCAATCACGCCATTGCCGCCGAAGCCGGCGTCCTTGCAGCCCAATGGCTGGGTGACAATTGGATGGGCAGCCAGACCTTTAAAATTGTGCTCGGTGTTTCGTTTATCATCATGGCCGGATGGGCCCTAATTCCCGATAAAGCAGACGACGCAGCACCCGATAGCCATAAATATGGGGCGTTCTTAACCACCTTAATCGCGTTTTTCATCATCGAAATGGGCGATAAAACCCAGGTCGCCACCATTGGGCTCGCCGCTCACTACGGAACATTCCTGTTTGTTGCTGCGGGTACGACGATTGGAATGATGCTGGCCAATGCCCCCGTGGTCTTTATTGGCGAAGCCGCCGCGTCGCGCTTGCCGTTAAACCTCATCCGCATGATTGCCGCCCTCTCCTTTGCCGTGCTAGGGCTGTACGGCGTTTTAGACGGTCTTGGCGTTCTGTAGACAAAGCATTTGCTGATAAAACAAAAAGCTAGAATATTTTCGGTGACTCGAAGAGAACGGAAAATATTCTAGTTTATACTAACCCCTAACGATCTTGCCTCTTGAGCCGATATCAGACTTAAAAGGGCACTCTCCCCTCTATTCTGTAAAATGCAGGATACCTTTATGCAGTCAGAAACGGCCAAAATATCTTGGCTTGGCGAACTTTGTGACCCATCCCTCGAAGAACAGTTCCTCTGTGACTCTGTCCGCCGTGTCAAGGACGAGGCACGCATTAGCATTATGGCCACAACACTGGCCAGCCTATGCTTTACACCCTTAGATTTTTTAATGGTCTCGCCATCGGTGCTGCCATATTTTTTATTAGATCGGGCTGTGATTGCGCTTATCGCTCTGGTTGCTATTTGGAAAATATCCCATCAGATAGACTATCGGAAAGTTTTCCTCTTTAGCCATAGTCATCAGTACGCGTTTTTCACCCTTAATGCCTTGATTTTCAATCATCCCATTTTACTGCGTCACGGAGGGATTTTAATCCCGCTGATGGCCATTGTTTTACTGGTCAGCCTGCCAGGGCGTTTCCGCCCGACGGCTTTGTTATGCCTGTATGCCCCTGGGGTCAGTATTGTGTTTTGGGGCATCTTACGGCCCGACCCGGAATCCTGGACTGACATTGCCATTATCGGGCAAATGACCGTGCTCGCCTATATCACGGGCGCCATCTTACGCCAGCGCCTGAACCGAATGCGCCGCGAACAATTTTTGCACATCCGGCGCGAACGCAGCATCAACCAAACGTTGCTCGAGGCCAAAGAAGCCGCCGAACAAGGCAGCCGGGTTAAGGCCGAGTTTCTAGCGGTGATGAGCCACGAAATTCGCACCCCAATGACCGGCGTTCTGGGGATGATGCGCTTGGTGTTAGACAGCCCGCTTTCACCACAAGATCGCCGCCGATTGCAGCTTGCGCACCAATCGGGCGAAGGTCTGCTCGGAATTTTAGATGATATTTTAGACATGTCCCGCCTAGAAGCCGGGGCCGTCACCTTTGCAGCAGCGCCATTTTCCCTGTCAGACACCATCCAAGACGTGGTGGCATTATGCGCGCTACAGGCCGAAGCCAAAGGCCTTACTCTGGACCTCGCACTTTGCGACGGCACCCCAGATTGGGGAATAGGCGACGCCGCACGCCTTCGACAAGTGCTGTTCAATCTGGTCGGTAACGCCATTAAGTTCACCGAACAGGGCCATATTCACATCACCGCTAACGCCGAACAGACCCCCGCAGGCACTCCTGGAGTGATTTTAACCGTCACCGATAGCGGTATCGGCATTGCCCCCGAGCAAAGGGAGCACATTTTTGGCTTATTCGGTCAGGCCGACGCCTCTATTCAGCGGCGCTTTGGCGGCACGGGCCTTGGTTTGGCAATCTGCAAAAGGTTAGTCGAGGGGATGGGGGGACAGATTAATTTTGCCAGCACTCCCGGGCACGGCAGCGCCTTTTCTGTCCATCTGCCTTTCACAAGCGCTGAAAAACCAAAGGCGATCAAAGCCCCTGCATCCACACATCAACAGCACCGTTCACTTTCCTTACTGGTTGCCGATGATCAAGAGGTCAATAGCGAGGTCGCCAAGGCCTATCTCTGCGCTGCGGGCCATCAGGTGACCACCGTTCGCAATGGTGCCGAAGCCCTAGCACAGGTGCAAGCCCAGGGCTTTGACCTGGTCTTGATGGATATGCGCATGCCGGTGATGGATGGTTTAGAAGCCACACGGCAAATCCGCGCCTTACCTGGGCCAGAAAAAAACGTGCTCATCTTTGCCCTAACCGCCAATGCGCTGGCCGATGACCGTGATCTTTGCATCAATGTCGGCATGGATGGCCACATCACCAAGCCCATCACGCCAGAGGCGTTAAATCGTACCCTTGATCAGATCATCGACCAACGCCTGTTTTCTCCCTTAGCTGAACAAGCCTCCTCCTGGTCTGGCAGTTGGGACCTGCTCCTCATTGGTCCGGCAGCCATTGCCATCCGACCGCACCTCACCGCGCTAAAGCATCGCGCTTTCCCAGCAACATCGGCAGAGGCTGGTATGCAGATGATCCAAGCACGCCCGTTTGATCGCCTGCTGATTGACCACTCTATACCCGCCGAGCACATTGCAGCCTTGATCCAAGCAGCCCAGACATGCAAGCCTCAGCCAACAATTGTACTGCTCTCATCACCAGATCAGGCGCCCTTGACCCATCCATTTTTATTGTCCTGGGCGCCGCAGGTCACGCCATTGGCGGCCAACCCATCACCGTCAGAGATCCAGCGAGCACTCGCCCCCCTTACCGACGCCCCGACGCCCCCAGCCCTTGAGCACCTATTTAATGCTCAGGATTTACAGCGCATCCGCCTTTTATTTTGGCAGGGGTTGAGCGAACAAGCAGACCTGCTGCAGCAAGGTGACATCTCAGCGCACCTTTTGCAGCAGGTTGCCCACCGGGTAAAGGGATCGGCTGATAACATGCAAGATCACACCCTCGCCGCTGTTGCCGAAACAGTGCTACAAG
>CEGC01002771.1_pt1 | contig 12917 bp, 11 predicted proteins | sample 302731 | NCBI WGS metagenome assembly CEGC01 (sample SAMEA2755656, study PRJEB7226) | microbial mat metagenome | biome: microbial mat; feature: hypersaline; material: grass silage | place: USA | collected 2014-02-19 | depth 0 m | reverse complement strand
GGCGCGATCATTGTATTGATAGCCAAAAGCTTAGAGCGTTTTGCCTTTAATCTGAAACGCAAAAACGCTCTAAGGTCTTGAGTGGTCGCATTGTTTTTGCGCAAAACCGGTACCCACTTTTGCGCACAATGCTCTAAGGTCTTGAGTGGTCGCATTGTTTTTGTGCAAAACCGGTACCCACTTTTGCACACAATGCTCTAGCGCACTTGTTCCACACCCTGGCGGGCGAGAGCATCGGCGCGTTCGTTTTCGGGGTGGCCGGAATGGCCTTTAACCCAATGCCAAGCGATGGTGTGACGGCGGCATTGGGCGTCGAGGTCTTGCCAAAGTTCGGCGTTCTTTACCGGCTTTTTTGCCGCTGTTTGCCAGCCGTTTTTCTTCCAGCCGTGAATCCAGCTGGTCATGCCGTTTTTCACATATTGGCTGTCGGTATAGATTGATACCGCGCAGGTGCGGGTGAGGGCTTTTAGACCTTCGATCACCGCCAGTAATTCCATGCGGTTGTTGGTGGTTTCCGGGTCACCGCCGAAAAGCTCTTTTTCTTGCCCTTTAAAGCGCAACAAAACCCCCCAGCCGCCGGGGCCGGGATTGCCTGAACAGGCACCGTCGGAATAAAGCTCGACCTCGATCGGGGCGGGGGATGTATCGTCACTCATGGTTCAATTCCATAGTCTCCGGGGCCGGTAACGGCGGCGTGAAAACGCAGTTTGTGGAGATATTCCACCGGATTTTTCGGCTTTACAAAGGCACCGGGCGGGGTGTTGAGCCAGTCATACAGGCGGGTCAGCAAAAAGCGCATCGCTGCCCCCCGGCAGAGCAAGGGCAAAGCATCAAGCTCGGAAGGGCTCAAGGGGCGCCCTTTGCGGTAACCGGCCAACAGGGCGCGGGCTTTGGTGGCGTTAAAGCTGCCATCGGGCTCAAAGCACCAAGCATTGAGGCAGATGGCCAGGTCGTAGGCCAAGATGTCGTTACAGGCGAAATAAAAATCGATCAGCCCAGAAAAGGCCTCGTGGAGGAAAAAGACGTTATCGGGAAAGGCGTCGGCATGGATCACGCCGCGCGGCAGATCTTTTGGCCATTGCCCTTCTAGCAGGGTCAGCTCGCTTTCGATCAGCTCGGTCAGGCCCGGATGCACGCCATCGGCACCGTCACGGGCGGAGTCGAACAAGGGCCGCCAGCCGTCAACGCTGAGCGCATTGGGGCGGTGCAGGGCAAAATCGGCGCCGGCCAAATGCATCTGCGCCAAAGCTTCGCCCAGGTGACTGCAATGGGCGGGGGTAATTCGCTTGGGCCACATGCCGCGCAAAAAGGTGATGATGGCCGCCGGGCGACCACATAAGGTGCGCAGGGCCTCGCTGTCTTTGCCAGCCAAGGGCACCGGACAAGCCAAACCTTTGGCCGACAGATGGTGCATCAGCCCGAGGAAAAACGGCAGATCGTTGGGATTCACCCGCTTTTCATAGAGGGTCAGGATATAGGGGCCGCTGCTGGTAGAGATCAGATAGTTTGAATTCTCCACCCCTTCGGCAATGCCCTTACAGCTTTCCAGTTCCCCGATGTCATATTCGGCGATAAAGGCCTCTAGGGCGTCGTCGTCCACCTCGGTATAGACGGCCATGACCTTACGCCTCCTGGGCTGTGGTGGTGGGGGTGTCGTCAGCAAGCGAGGCGGGCAGCTTAAAGGCAATGGTTTCTTCGGTCACTCGCACATGCTCTAGGCTGACAGTATAGCGCTGGCGGGCGGCCTCAATCACTTCTTCGACCAAAATTTCCGGCGCCGATGCCCCGGCGGTGATGCCCAGGGTGGTGACGCCATCAAGTAGCGTCCAATCAATATCGACCGCACGCTGGACCAGAACCGCACGATTGCAGCCTTCGCGCTTGGCGACTTCGACCAGACGTTTGGAATTTGATGAATTGGGGGCGCCGATCACCATCAGGGCATCGCAGCGCGGCGCCAGGGCCTTGACCGCCGTTTGCCGGTTGGTGGTGGCGTAGCAAATGTCTTCTTTTTTCGGCCCTTGCAGGGCGGGGAAGCGGCGGCGCAGAACCTCGACGATACGCGCGGTGTCATCCACCGATAAGGTGGTTTGGGTGACATAGGCGAGGGCGTCGGGGGTTGCAGGCTGGACCGTTTCGGCCTGGGCTTCGTCTTCGACCAAAATCATCGTCCCCTCGGCGACTTGACCCATGGTGCCGACCACTTCGGGGTGGTTGGCATGGCCGATCAAGATCACTTGCGCGCCGTGGGCGGCATGGCGGTCGGCTTCGATATGGACCTTTGATACCAGGGGGCAGGTGGCGTCCACATAGATCATGTTGCGCGCCTCGGCGGCGGCGGGGACGCTTTTGGGTACCCCATGGGCGGAAAACACCACCGGGCGATCACTGGGGCAATCGGCCAGATCATCGACGAAGACCGCCCCTTGGGCGCGCAACGAGTCGACGACGAACTTGTTATGGACTATTTCGTGGCGGACGTAGACCGGGGCGCCGTACTTTTCCAGCGCCTTTTCAACAATTTGAATGGCGCGGTCAACACCGGCGCAAAAGCCGCGCGGCCAAGCCAACGCGATGGTAAGAGCGGGTTTGGGGGTCATGCCATAGCCTTGTTTACGGGAGCTTTGACATAGCAATAAACGCGCCCCAGGGCAACCGATGGCAAAGGGGGGAGGGGCTCCAAGCGGCAAAACCTATCCTCTCCCCCATTGGTGGGCATGGGTTTATTCGGCGCTTTGCTTGTTTTTTTCTTCTTCTTGTTCGATATAGGCGCGCAGGGCGGCATTCATGCGGGTTTGATAGCCTTTGATATAGCGGGATTTGAACCAAGCCAAAATATCGGCATCAATCCGCAGGGTGATCGACTGCTTGAGCGGGCGATAGAGGGTCTTCCGCGGTGTGAGCGGCCAGTCGCGGGCCAAAGAAAGATCGTCGATATTGATCTCGTCGGTGACCATCGCGGCAACAGCGGCGAGGGCAGCTTGTTCTTCGGGCGTTAACTTTCTCATTGTAACTTTCACAGGCTTCTTTGTACGTACGGGGATGTAAGTACAAAAAGTGTTGTATTTCAAGGGCTATGATTAGTCTTTTGGCCTATATCCCCTGGTCTGATGGGCCTGTGGTTGCGGGGGGTGCCCGCTGCTTTCCTTTTAAGCGTGCCCTTTGCTGGCAGCAAGGGGACCTTGGCAATTGCCCCGCATGGCAAAAGGCGGTACTTGTGACCAGAGCGACCCCATTTTCTGCCTAAGGGAAGAGCCAGCCCATGACCATCGCCCTTTTTTCTTCCTCCGCCATGGCCCCGCGCCGTTTACTCCGCCGACTGGCTGGGGGGGCAATGCTTGCGGCCTTGGCCGTCGGCCTGAGTGCCTGTTCGCTGTTTGAGAAAAAGGGCGAGGATATGGCCTGCCCGGAAATTCGCATTGACCGCGCCACCGCCAGCTTGACGCAGTTCCGCCCCAATACCGGGCAGGATATCACCGATATCGTGCTCGAAGGGCAAATCGCTTCGCTGAACGGGGATTGTGGCTGGAATGCCAAAACCCGCACCCTGGACCTAAAGCTTAAAGCGCTGTTCGAGCTGAGCCGTGGCCCCGCCATGGAAGGGCTAGAAGGTCAGATCACTTATTTTGTGGCGATCCCGGCATTTTACCCCAAACCCTCGGCAAAGCAGGTTTTTCAGGTGTCGTTTAAGTTCCCCGAAGGCAATATCAACACCATGATGGTGCGCGACGAAGAAGTTCGCATCACCCTGCCTCTGGGGGCTGATCAGTCCTCAAGTGATGTGCCGGTCTATGTGGGTTTTCAGCTTACCTCGGAACAATTGAACTTTAATCGCAAAGGCATGTAGGGCGGGGTTGACGGTTTCGCCCGTTACCGCCACACTGCGCTCATCCGCTAGATCCCCGTGGGAGAGACTGGCTTAAACCCCCTGCTGCATGGAATTCGCAGAGGTTTTAAGGTCGGCGCCGAAGGAGCAACCGCCTCCGGAAACTCTCAGGCACCCAGGACCGTGGGGGGACGGACCTCTGGAAAGCAGGCTTATGGCTGCCGATGGCAGGCGTGTGCCTCACCGAAGAAGTAAGCCCCGACCGGGAGTAACCCGGCGCCCGGTGAATCTTTCAGGTATGGAGACAGAGGGAGGCAAAACGTGGTCCCCAGCCGGTTTTCGGACGGGGGCTTGCCCCCTTGTCTGGTGTTGTTCCCAATATATCAGGGACTGTTCCCAGTGATCCCTGGGACTGCAACGCCGCCGACCGCCGGAGATGCGCCGTGACCGAGGCCGAAAACACCCCCCTGTTGACCACTCCCCTTGATTCCCTGCATCGCGAGTTGGGCGCCCGTATGGTGCCCTTTGCGGGCTATGCTATGCCGGTGCAGTATGCCGGTGGGATCATTGCTGAACATACGTGGTGCCGCACCCATGCGTCGCTGTTTGATGTGTCACATATGGGGCAGGCTTGGCTGCGCGGGGGTGATGTGGCCGCTGCTCTGGAAACCCTGGTTCCGGCCTCGTATAAAGAACTGAAAGCGGGCCGCACCCGCTACACGGTGTTGACCACCGAGCAGGGCGGTATTTTGGATGATCTGATGATCACCCACGTTGGCCCTGATACTTGGTTTATGGTGGTCAATGCGGGCTGTAAAGACGCTGACTTTGCCCATATTCAAGCGGCCATTGGCGACCGCGTCGAAATGGAAATTCTCACCGACCGGGCTTTGATTGCCATCCAAGGTCCCGCCGCTGCCGCCGCCATGGCGCATTTGGCCCCGGCATCGGCAAGCATGGTGTTCATGGATGCCGGTCCGCTGGATGTGGCCGGGGTGCCGTGTTTTGTCACCCGATCGGGTTATACCGGCGAAGATGGCTTTGAGATTTCGGTTCCTGCCGATCAGGCCGAACATTTGGCGCGGCAGTTTTTAGCCATCGAGTCGGTGCAGCCCTGTGGGTTGGGCGCGCGCGACTCGTTGCGCTTAGAGGCGGGCTTACCGCTGTATGGTTCTGATATCGACACCACCACCAGCCCCGTAGAGGCATCGCTGGGCTTTGCTATTGGCAAGCGGCGGCGCAGCGAAGGCGGGTTCCCCGGTGCCGAGGTGATTTTAAATCATTTGGCCACCGGCACCCAGCGCCTGCGGGTGGGGATTGCCCTTGATGGCCGTGCTCCGGCGCGGGCCCATACTGAAATCCAAGACACCCAGGGCCGCACCATCGGCGAAGTGACCAGTGGCGGCTTTGCCCCCAGCCTGAGCGCGCCGATTGCCATGGGCTATGTGGAGACCGCCTTTACCGAACCCGGCACGCCGTTGCGTTTGATTGTGCGCGGCAAAGCTCTGGAAGGCCGCGTGGTCACAATGCCCTTTGTCGAGCAGCGTTATTATCGCGGTTAGAGTTAGAAAAACCTCTAAAGCGTTTAACGTTTTTCGTGTTCCGTTACATAAAAAATTGGCCCATCCCCTGATACTCCCCATAAACGGGGCGGGGGAGGGGGCTTTTCCCATCCAGGTTTCCTCTGCCACAAGGATCTGACCCATGACCACTGTTTATTACACCGAAGACCATGAATGGATTTCCGTTGATGGCGATCTTGCCACCGTTGGTATTACCGCCTTTGCCGCCAGCCAATTGGGCGATGTGGTGTTTGTCGAATTGCCCGACGATGGCAAAGAGGTGACCAAAGGCAAAGAAGCTGCTGTTGTCGAGTCGGTAAAGGCCGCCAGCGAAGTCTATGCCCCGGTATCGGGCATCATCAGCGAAGGCAATCAGGCCCTGGTCGATGACCCATCGTTGGTCAACCAAGATGCCGAAGGCGAAGGCTGGTTTTTCCGCATGAGCCTGTCGGATTTGGCTGAATTGGACGGCTTGATGGATAAGGCGGCCTATGACGCCTATGCCGCGGCTGATCACTGATCCGTTCCTGTGAGTGTTTTCGCCCTTACCTGACCGCAGACGGGATGCCCCCTGACCATGCGTTATCTTCCGCTGACTGACCAAGACCGGCGCGCCATGTTGGCCGATATCGGCGTTGGGTCTGTTGATGATCTGTTTGTTGATATTCCCCAGGCCGCGCGTCTAGGGGATCGTCCCGATGCGATTGCTTTGCCCGATCACCAGGGCGAGCTAGAGGTCGAACGGGCCTTTGCGGCCTTTGCCGCGGGAAACCTGAGCGCGGCGCAGGCCCCGAGCTTTTTGGGCGCCGGGGCCTATCGGCACCACACCCCGGCCGCGCTTGATTATTTGATCCAGCGCGGCGAATTCTTGACCGCCTATACGCCCTATCAGCCCGAAGTCAGCCAGGGCACGCTGCAGGCGTTGTTCGAGTTTCAGACGCAAGTGGCGATGATCACCGGCATGGAGGTGGCCAACGCCTCGATGTATGATGGTGCCACCGCGTGTGCCGAGGCTGCGGCGATGGCGTGCCGGGTGAGCAAGCGCAAAAAGGTTTTGATTTCGGGTTCGGTGCATCCGCACTTTGCGGAAACCACCGAGACCTTTTTGCAGTACACCGACATCGATGTCGAAGTGCTGCCGCCTGATGTGATGGCCACCGAAGACCTGTTAGGCCGGGTCGCCAGCGATCTGGCGTGCATTATCGTGCAGACTCCGGGCTTTTTCGGCCCGTTGAAAGATACAACGCTGTTGGCCGATGCCTTGCACGAGGTCGGCGGCTTGCTGGTGGTTGCGGTGGCTGAACCTTTGGCGCTGGGCGTGATCGCTTCGCCGGGGGAAATGGGGGCCGATATCGTGGTCGCCGAAGGTCAAAGCATCGCCACCCCGCCGGGCTTTGGCGGCCCCGGTGTCGGCCTGTTTGCCACTCGGTCGAAATATCTGCGCCAGATGCCCGGTCGTCTGTGCGGCGAGACGGTCGATGTGGACGGGCGGCGCGGTTGGGTGCTGACGCTGTCAACCCGCGAGCAGCATATCCGCCGCGAAAAGGCGACATCGAACATCTGCACCAACTCGGGCCTGATTGCCCTGGCTTTTACCATCCATATGACCTTGCTGGGCGAGGCGGGCTTTACCGGCTTGGCGGAGCTAAATCACGCCAAGGCGTGCGCTGCCGCCGACGTTTTACGCCAAGTCCCCGGCGTGTCGTTGCTGTCGCAGACCTTCTTTAACGAGTTTGCCCTGCACCTGACAAAGCCCGCTGCCGAGGTGGTCGAAGCCCTAGCCGAGCGGGGCATTTTGGGCGGTGTGCCGGCCTCGCGCTTTTTCCCCACCTATCCAGAACTGGCCGAGGTTTTGTTGGTCACCGTCACCGAAATGAACACCGATGACGAGGTTGCCGCCCTAGCCACCGCGCTAAAGGAGATCTTGGCATGAGCGATAGCCAGCACATCCAAACCCTGACTGGAAACCGTGGGTTACAGGTCGAAGAACGGTTGATCTTTGAACAAGACCATGACGGTCGTTCGGCGGTTGATCTGCCCGTTGTCGAGTCTTATCAAGATCGCCTGGGGTCGTTACGGCGTAAAAACAAAATCGGTTTGCCTGGTTTGTCTGAACCCCAGGTGGTGCGCCATTACACTCGCCTGTCGCAAAAGAACTATGGCATTGATACCGGCTTTTATCCGCTGGGATCGTGCACCATGAAGCATAACCCGCGCCTGAACGAAAAAGTGGTGCGGATGGCGGGGTTGGCCGATATTCATCCTTTCCAGCCCGAAAGCACCGTTCAGGGCGCTTTGGCGGTGATGGACACCCTGGCGCATTGGCTGAAAGAATTGACCGGCATGCCCGCCGTTGCTTTGTCGCCAGCGGCTGGTGCCCACGGCGAGCTGTGCGGCGTGATGGCGATTCGCGCTGCCCTGGATGCTCGCGGTGAAAAGCGGACCAAGGTTCTGTGCCCGGAAAGTGCGCATGGCACCAATCCGGCGACGGCGGCCCTGGTTGGCTATCAGGTGGAAAGCATCCCTGCCACCGCCGACGGGCGGGTGGATATGGCCGCGCTAAAGGCCGCGCTTGGCCCGGACGTGGCGGCCTTTATGGTCACGAACCCCAACACCTGTGGCTTGTTTGAACGCGATATTATTGAAATATCGCAGTTGGTTCATGCCGCTGGCGCCTATGTCTATATGGACGGGGCCAACTATAACGCTATCGTCGGTCGGGTACGCATTGCCGACCTGGGCGTTGATGCCATGCATATCAATTTGCACAAGACCTTTTCCACCCCGCACGGGGGCGGTGGTCCCGGCGCTGGGCCAACGGTGTTGTCGGATGCTCTGGCCCCCTATGCACCGTTGCCTTATGTGGTTTGCGGTGATGATGGCCGCTTTCATTTGGTCGAACAGGCCCTGGAGGCTTTGACCCAGGGTCAGCAGCCCTTTGGTCGCATGAAAGGCTATCATGGCCAGTTCGGCGTTTTTGTCCGCGCTTTGGCCTATATGATGGCGATGGGCAAAGATGGCTTGCATCAGGCATCGGGCGATGCGGTGCTGAACGCCAATTATCTGCTGGCGCGCCTGTCCGAAGGATTGACGCCCTCTTTCCCCGGCCCGGTGATGCACGAAGCCCTGTTTGATGATCGGTTCCTCAAGGATACCGGTGTTTCGACCCTGGACTTTGCCAAGGCGATGATCGACGAAGGCTTTCATCCGATGACCATGTACTTCCCGCTGGTGGTGCATGGGGCGCTGTTGATGGAGCCGACTGAAACCGAGTCGAAGGGCTCGTTGGATGCCTTTATTGATGCCGTGCTTGGCTTGGCGGCCAAGGCGAAAGCCGGTGCGGTGGACGATTTCCAACAGGCCCCGCGCCTGACTCCGCGCCGTCGTTTGGACGAAACAGCGGCGGCCCGGCGGCCTATTTTGCGCTGGACGCCGCCGACCAGCGGCTAACCGCCTGGGCAGGGGTGCCGCAGGGTAAGGGAGTGGGGACGGGGGAATTACCCGTTCACATCCCAGGCCCAGACGGTTTATAACAGAGGCAACGCCAGATCCCGAGTACCCGGTTGCGGGTGCTCGGGATTGGCATAAACAGGTAACGAGTGGAACAGGCACCATGAGCAACGATCGCGTTTACATCTTTGATACCACCCTGCGCGATGGCGAGCAGTCGCCGGGTGCGTCGATGAACCTAGACGAGAAGTTGCGCGTTGCCCATGTGCTCGAAGACCTAGGCGTCGATGTGATCGAAGCCGGCTTCCCCATCGCCTCGAACGGCGACTTTGAGGCGGTGCAGGCGGTGGCGAAGGTGGTGACCAAAAGCCGCGTGGCCGGTCTGGCGCGCGCCGCCAAAGGCGATATCGCCCGTTGTGCCGAGGCGGTGAAGGGTGCCAACGCTGGGCGGATCCATACTTTTTTGTCCACCAGCCCGTTGCATATGAAATACAAACTGCAAATGGAGCCCGAGGCCGTTCTTGAGGCGATCAAAGACAGCGTGACCTATGCGCGCAGCCTGATCGACGATGTGGAATGGTCCGCCGAAGACGGTTCGCGCACCGATCATGATTTCCTGTGTCGTTGCGTTGAAACCGCCATTGCCGCCGGTGCGCGCACCATCAATATTCCCGACACCGTCGGCTATGCGGTGCCCGAAGAATATGCGGCCCTGATCCGCATGGTGATGGACCGGGTGCCGAACGTTGATCAGGCGATCATTTCCGTTCATTGCCATAATGATCTGGGGTTGGCGGTGGCCAATTCTTTGGCAGCGGTCGGTGCCGGGGCGCGGCAGATTGAATGCACCATTAACGGCCTGGGCGAACGGGCGGGCAATGCGGCGATGGAAGAAATCGTCATGGCCCTGCGCACCCGTGCTGATGTCTTGCCGTATCAGCACCAGATTAACACCGAACATTTCACCCGCGCCTCGCGCTTGGTGTCGGCGGTGACTGGGTTTGTGGTCCAGCCCAACAAAGCCATTGTTGGTGCGAATGCCTTTGCTCATGAAAGCGGCATTCACCAAGACGGAATGCTGAAAAACGCCGCCACCTATGAAATCATGACCCCCGATAGCGTCGGCCTTAATCGGTCGAGCTTGGTGATGGGCAAGCATTCCGGGCGCGCCGCCTTTCGCGCCAAGCTCAAAGAGCTGGGCTATGAGCTGAGCGATCTGGCGGTCAACGAAGCCTTTAAGCGTTTCAAAGATCTCGCCGACCGCAAGAAAGAGGTTTTCGACGAAGATATCGTCGCTTTGGTCGATGACGAGGTCATCCGTAGTAACGATTTGGTGAAATTCGTCAGCCTTGAGGTGATTGCCGGTTCCAAGCGTCGTCCGCAGCAGGCCACCTTGGAATTAGATATTGATGGAACCATCAGCGAAGCCGTTGCTGAGGGGGATGGGCCGGTGGATGCGACCTTTAATGCCATTCATGCCTTGGTCCCGCACGAGGCAACTTTGCAGCTTTATCAAGTCCATGCCGTCACCGGGGGCACCGATGCTCAGGCCGAGGTCACCGTGCGTTTGGCAGAAGGTGGGATCACCGTTATTGGCCAGGGCGCCGACACCGATACCCTGGTTGCGTCGGCCCGTGCCTACGTCACTGCACTCAATAAGTTGATGGTCAAACGCGAAAAGACGACCTCGGCCGCCCTTTCCGCTTGAAGTTCAGCGCGAGGCGGTTGATAAACACCTGTCGCCATGATGAGGCTACCCTGGACCGGGAGCTGCGTTATGGAGAAATCGGCAAGGGATGCGTCGAAAGAGCAGAGCCGGTGGGGGAACGCTGGCTTTGGTGAGGTGGGCGGTATGGGATCAACGCTGTAAGCACTCGCAATGCCAGAGTCCTGGCATCGAGTGATCTTGCGGGGTTCCGGACCTCTCCCAAGGGCTTGTTCAACAAGAACGGACGGTCCATGGCGGGTCAACGAATGACGTGACAAGACTATGCTTTGCCTGGGGACAGGCGTTTGATTTGTAAATGAACCCACTAGACTTTCGCTTGAGTGAGGAAAAATGTTCTCCAGGCTGGCCGGATGGCTCTCCGCTGACATGGCGATTGACCTCGGGACCGCAAATACGCTGGTCTATGTAAAAGGACGCGGGATCGTTCTCAACGAACCGTCTGTTGTTGCCATTGCCGAGATCAAAGGCAAGAAGCAAGTGCTTGCCGTTGGTGACGAGGCCAAGCAAATGCTGGGCCGGACCCCGGGCAACATTCAGGCAATTCGTCCTTTGCGTGACGGTGTGATCGCGGATTTCGAAGTCGCCGAAGAAATGATTAAGCACTTTATTCGTAAAGTGCATAACCGGCGTTCGTTCGCCAGCCCGATGGTGATTATCTGTGTGCCGTCCGGTTCCACCGCAGTGGAACGGCGCGCCATTCAGGAAAGCGCTGAACAGGCTGGGGCGCGTCGCGTTTATTTGATCGAAGAACCAATGGCTGCGGCCATTGGCGCCGGTCTGCCTGTCACCGAGCCGACTGGCTCGATGGTGGTCGATATCGGTGGCGGTACTACCGAAGTGGCAGTGCTGTCCCTGGGCGGGATCGTCTATGCGCGCAGTGTGCGCGTCGGCGGTGATAAGATGGACGAGGCGATCATCGCTTACATCCGTCGTAATCATAACCTGCTGGTCGGCGAAGGCTCTGCTGAGCGGATCAAAAAAGACATCGGTTGTGCTTGCCCCCCCGAAGAGGGCGAAGGGCGCACGATCGAAATAAAGGGCCGCGACCTGATGAACGGCGTGCCCAAGGAACTGATTATCTCGGAACGCCAGATCGCCGAGAGTCTCGCCGAACCGGTGAGCCAGATCGTCGAAGCGGTGAAGGTTGCCCTGGAGCATACTGCCCCAGAACTGGCCGCTGACATCGTCGATAAGGGCATCGTCTTGACCGGGGGCGGTGCGCTGCTCACCAATTTAGATTATGTGCTGCGCGTTTCTACCGGCTTGCCGGTTTCCATTGCTGACGATCCGCTGAGCTGCGTTGCTCTGGGGACCGGGCGGGCGCTGGAAGAGATGAAAAAGCTCAAAAACGTTCTGACCTCAATGTACTAAATGGCTGTCGGCCCCACCGTAACGGTGGGGCCGGGTGGCTTTATAGGCAACGAGACTGTGAATGCTTGGGGAAACGGCTAACCGTACCAGGTATTTTTTCCCCCGCACCGATGGGGGCTGGGGAGGGGGGCTTGCATTCAGCAAGGTTCGCTCCCTATTCCGTATTTCGGTTCGGCGATGACGATGAACCTTCCTCCATGGGGGCACGGCGTCCGTGAAGCAAAACTCAGCCAACCCATCGCGTTTTAGCCACTTTCGTACGCTTGTGGCGCGGTTTGCCTTTTTGTTGCTGGTGGTGGCGTCTTTCGCTTTGATGCTGTTGACCAAGGCCGATTCGGCAATGGCCGAGCGCCTGCGGACGACAATTTCCGATGCCATCGCCCCGCTGGTGGAGCTGATGTCGCGCCCGGCGGGAACCATGGCGACGGTGATCGACAATGTGCGCGAGCTGACCGCGATCCGCGATGAAAACCGCCGCCTGCGCGATGAAAATGCCCTGTTGATGCGGTGGCAAACCGCCGCTCGCCAGCTCGAAGCTCAAAACGATTCGCTTAAAGAACTGCTGAATTTTGTTCCGCAGCCGGGGTCAACCTATGTTTCGGCGCGGGTGGTGGCTGATACCGGTGGCGCATTTGCCCAATCGTTGTTGGTGACCGCTGGCCAGCGCGAGCTGGTGGCCAAGGGCCAAGCGGTGGTTTCGGGCGAAGGCCTGGTGGGCCGCATTGCCGAAGTGGGCCGCCGGTCAGCGCGGGTGTTGTTGGTGACCGATATTAACTCGCGGATTCCGGTTGCCGTTGGCAATGGGCGTTTGCGGGCTATTTTGGCCGGGGATAACAGTGGTCGGCCTCGTCTGGTCTATTTGCGGTCGCCGCAATCGGTGGCGCCGGGGGATCGGGTGGTGACGTCGGGGGCTGCGGGGGCTTTCCCGCCGGGGATTCCGGTGGGCATTGTCACCTCGGTCAACGATACCGATATTCGC
>CEGC01000119.1_pt1 | contig 12995 bp, 10 predicted proteins | sample 302731 | NCBI WGS metagenome assembly CEGC01 (sample SAMEA2755656, study PRJEB7226) | microbial mat metagenome | biome: microbial mat; feature: hypersaline; material: grass silage | place: USA | collected 2014-02-19 | depth 0 m | reverse complement strand
ACTTCGACGCTGGAGTTGGCCTCCAGGGTGGCCGAGGCAACGGTGGCTGCTTGGTGGGTGGTATCTTCGGCTGTGGCAGACATGGCTTGCGCTGCCGACTGCATTTCTTTGGCCGAGGCAGAAATATTTTCCACCGAACCGGCGACGCTGCGTTCTAGCTCATCGGCTAGGCGTAGCATAGCCGCCCGGCGGGCTTCGGCTGCTTTAGCGTCGGATTCGGCACGTTGACGTTCCAAGCGCTCCATCTCGATGGCGTTATCCTTGAACACCTGCACTGCTGCGGCCATGCGACCGATTTCATCACGGCGTCTTAAGGCTGGGACTTCAACTGTTTTTTCGCCTTTGGCGAGGCGAGCCATTGCTTCTGTCATTGCAAGCAAGGGGCTGACCAAGCTGCGCCCAATCAGAAAGGCGGTTACGGCGCCAATGAACAACGACACTGCGGTCAAGCTAACCACCAGAATTTTAGCACTACTTAGTTGGTCGCCGGTTTTATCGCGAATGCTGGTTTCGTTGCTGATGCTTGCGTTGCGGATGTTGTCTACTTCGGTGGCGATAATTTTAGTCTGTTTGCCCAGTTGGGCTTCGACCACATCAATTTCGCCAATGGTTTCGGACAGGGCATTCAGCGAGTCTTGATAGGCTTGGTAAAGGTCGGCTACGACGCCTTTTTGATCCAGTTCCGCAATGGCTTCGTCAACGGAAAATAGCTCTTCCCAGGCGCGCGCAAAGCTTTCTTGTGAATGGGTTAGTAAGTAATCTTCGACGGCCCGTTGAGCTTGCAACATATGCTCGCTCAAGCGTCCTGCGGTTGCGGCCCGTTGGGCAAGGTTTTGTTCGGCGGCGGTGTCGCGGGTAATGGCGATTTCGGCAACCAATTCATTGGCGAGCGGCACCAGGCTGGCGGTAATCAAAGTGCTGCGTTGGGATACCAGTTCGATGGTCGAAGGCAGAGACTTGGCATAAATATCGAGCGCTTTGGACATATTCACCACGTTGGCTTCTTGTGGTGTGCCATCAACGGTTTTTTCAAAAGCCTTTAATTGTTTGAGCAGCTGAGAAAAATTACTTTGCACTAAGGCGGCTTTGTCCTCGGACGGGTTGCGGACATAAGCGGCGAAGTCAGCATTAAAGGATAAGACCTGCTGATCAAGTTGCAGTGCTGCCCCGGCCACCGATGCCGTCCGGGCAAAAAAAGAAAATTGCCCGGCAACGGTGCCAAACACCCAAAATGACCCCGCAGCAACTACGGCGAGGAGGGCCAGGATAATCAGAAAGCCGGCATATAACCGTGCTTTGATATGTAATCCCGTGAACATGCTTGGCCTCCCGCCACATCGTTTTTTTGTCATTCACTGCGCTGCTCGACAGACAAACTGTTTCTTTGAACAGCGCTCTGTCTTTGGCATCGTAGAATGGGCATTCATTCTAATGCAAGTGTGTCCCCTGCCGAATGACTTATATCAAATGGGACTATCCCTTTTTTCTTTCGGCTATTCGTTCGTATGGATTTGATCCCATACTTTTTCTTCGTGGGCGATCGAAGCTGCGACTAAAGAACGATAGACCGCTTCGATGGTGACTAAGTCCATTTGGCAAACTTCGGCATGAGCCTTTGCTTTGGTGACGACGTCTTCGACCCGCCAGGGCACCACAACATCGGCGCGGGTTTCCTTAAACTGGGCCGCTTGCGCCACATAACTTAGCCGTTCGGCCAAAAGCGGCACGATCAGGCGATCCATACGATCAATCTGTTCGCGGATTTCAGTCATCGAATGGCAGGTTACGACCTGTTGGGGGGTAACAGACAAGAGCCTATCCTTTTGGTTAGTTGAGAAAGAATAAAGGGGCGCTGCAAGAGGCAGATCACCACGCTAACCGAATGATGTATAGTTATAAAAGCGGTTGTAATGACGCTTTTTTGTTCTTTAGATCTGCTCTAATCGAACGGATGGACGCTTTGAGTCATAGGATACCTGTTGCAAACGCCAGTTTATGCGGTTTGCAGCTATGAAACAGCGATAACCCTGACCAAAAGACCGTTTCAGAGCAAATTCCAAGTGGATCAGCTCACTTCAGATGGCGTATTTGCTCGTAAAACAAGGATCTAGAGTGTTTTGTGGGTCGCAAAGGAACAGAAAACACTCTAGATGCGCACATCGATCAGGGCGAGTCTCCGCAGGTCGCGCAGACGCCGATCAGATAGGCGCTCTAGCTTGTCTCGTTCTAGCTTTTGCGTCATTTCATCGCGGCTGGGCAGGCCGTTGGGATCACGGCGTTGGCAGACCATCACCACCACCTGGGCATCGGCAAGGGTAATTGGCTGGCTTATTTGCCCGTCAGAGAGACCTTGAACAGCCTGCGCCACCGCTGGTGGTAGATCAGCAAGTTTGAGTTCGCCGATATCGCCAGAGCTTGGGAGGCCTTCTTTTTCTGAAAGTGCGTTCAGGTCATCACAGCTTTGGACCGTGTTTTTGACCTGCTGTAAAATTTCGGCGTTCTTTTGCGGCGTTAATGCGGCGCTACCCTGAGACGGTAGAAAAAGTTGGCTCAGGTGAAAGGTAATGTCGGCGGGATTGGACGGTCCGGGTTGGCGGATGGTGTTGACCATCAGTAACGCATAGCCCGACGCGGTGCGCAGCGGTTGGCTAATCTGCCCTGGTTGCATTTGGCTGATGACTTCGTCAAGTTCTGGGCTCATCTGACCGGGGCTAATCCAGCCGATGTTTCCTCCTTGCGCAGCAGAACCAGAGGCAGAAAATTGCTGTGCAAGGGCGGCGAAGTTAGCACCGGCACGCAATTCTTCGATCAGGCGCTCGGCGAGGCCGCGTGCTTGTTCTTCTTGATCGGGGGATGAAACCGCGATCACCAGCTCGGACACTTGGCGCTGGGGCTGATCTTTCATCGCCGCGAGCTGGGTGAGGGCGGCATCGACTTCTTCGGGTTGGACGTAAACTTGCCGCCGCAAGGAAGCTTGCGTTGCTTTGGCCCAGGCGATTTGCGGGCGAATTTGGTCTTCGAGTGCTGAGATCGGCAGGCCCGCGCGTTGCAGCGACCCCGGTAGCGATCCTGGAGGCATTTTGTTGGCTTGCTCGATGCGACGGATAGCGCCTTGAATCTCGGCGTCATCAACAGTGATCTTTAGCCGTTGAGCTTCTTGCAGGCGCAATTGATCATCAATCAGGGCACGCAGCACGATTGGGACGATTTTTTTACGATTTTCCGGGGTGTTAGGAATAGCCGATGTTGCCATCGTCAGGGCCATACGCTCTTGCAGATCGCGCAGCGAAATCACCCCATCGTTGACCACAGCAGCGATGCGTTGCACCTGTTGTTGCGCCTGTGCAGGCGTTGACAGTGCCAGCCCGCAGGTTGTCGCGCCGATGACACCGAGCAGTGCTGTGCCCCGCAAGGCAGCCGCCAGCGTAAGCGCGCGTAGGGACGCCACAGGGCGGCGGCGCGGGGCAAGGGTCACGGAGGACGGGGCGCTGTAAGGCATATCGGTCATCGGTCCTAATTATCCTGGCCCAAAATTTTACTGAGACGCCGAGGTTTGCACCTCGCCGAGGGTTTTAAAGACAACCCGCAAGCCAAAGCGATAGCCGTCTTCATAGTCGCGGTCATAGGTATAGTCGCGTGCCGCGCTGACATCAAAAGTGAGGCATTCGTCATCATAGCGCAGCGCCATGCCGGTGCGTAGCGCACCACCGTCTTCGCTGAGGTCGTGGCGAGTATCAAGGCTAACCCCCCAATAGCGCGAGAGTTGGCTGCTGATGCCGACGGCCAATTCTTCTTCGTCGCGTTGCTCACCGTTTACCAGCGGCTTACCATTGAGCATGGTATAGGTCGCGCCTAGGCGCAACAAGGGGGGACCAATGCGCAGACCTAATTCGTTGCGCCGGGCACGTAGGCTGTCTTTGTCTAAGCGAAAGCGATAGAGCAGGTCGAGGTTTTCGGTCGGGCGAATTTGGGCTCGTCCGACATAGTCGGAAAAGGGTTCGCTCAGGCCTGATTGGCTGTTAAAAATACCGTCAGACGTGGCGTGCCAGGTTTGGCCAACGGCCACGCCAATTCGGCCATTGCGGCCATTATAGGCACCGTAGCGCAGGGCATAGTTCACGCGCGCGCCACCTTCGACGCGGTCGTGGCCAGTAAAGCGGTTGGTTGAAAACAAATTGGTATCATCAAACTCAAAATCGATACTGTCTTCGTTGGGGATTTTGTCGCTATTTTGTCCGCGAGGGCTGACTACTGCTTGGATCATCGGTTCGATGACTTCTTGAAATTTGGTATGTTGGCGATCAAAAGGCATGCTCCAGGTAAAGGCCGCTTCGGGGACGATGCGCCCGGTGGTGCCGTTAAAGGTGCTGCCGTCATCGAGAACCACATCCTCAACGCTATAGGCATCGCCATGGATGTTTAAATCCAGCTGATAGACATCGCCCACGGGGCCGATATAGGGCAAGTGCCAGCCATAGGCTGCCGATAGGCGGCGGCTGTCGCTGCCTTGCGCGCTATCGCGGGTGAGGGCGGCGGCGCTGATATCGGCGGTATGCCAGGCCCCACGTTTGTCTGGTGCGCTGGAATAGCTCCATTGGGCCTGAGGGGCAACCACAGGGGCCTCGGCAGTGGTACTGCTAGAATCACGCAGGTCCTGGAAGTAATAGCCTTCGACCACCGTATAGCCCCGGCGTGAAAATCCTTCAAGGTAGGGGCGGCTGGTCAGAAACGACGGCGAGTTAAACCCATAGCGGCGCATATAGGTATCGTCGGAGGTCAAGGCGATATCAGCCCCTGTCCGCCACGTGTCATCCAGGGCCATCTGGCTAAAAAGCTTGAAATGGTTGCGGATGTTTTCCTGATTGTCCTGGGTGATCGATCCTTCGGCACGCAGTTCCCCGCGATGGCCTTTGATACGGTATTGCCCGGCGAGCATGACGCCTTCGTCGGTGGTAAACATCGGCGAGAAGGTGGCGTCTTGTTGTGGCGAAATGGCAAAATAATAGGGAGTGGTGATGGTTACCCCCAACCCCGACGTTCCGCCATAACTGGGGGCTAAAAAGCCCGATTGCTGCTTAACTGACGGGTCAGGATGCGACAAGTAGGGCGTATAGGCAACGGGGAGCCCCGCAACCTCTAGCCAGGCATCGCGATAGGTGATGGTCTTTTCTTCTTGATCATGCACCACCCGCAGGGCCTTAATTTGCCACAACGGCGGCGCTGAGGGGTCTTGGGCACAAGAATCGCAGGCGGTATAGACCGCATGATCCATTTCGGTCAGATTGCCGTCGCTGCGCACAGCTTGGTGGGCGGCGGCACGGGAACCGTCAGCGAGCAAAATGCGAATCTGCTGTACCAGCCCGTCTTTGAGTTGGTCATTGAGTTCAAGATGGTCGGCAAACAAAACGGTGCCGTCGGCTTCGAGAATCGAGACATGGCCGGTTGCGGTCGCAAAGTCTTTGCTGATTTGGTAGTTGACCGTATCAGCCAGCAAAATCCGTCCGGCATATTGAATTTCGACCCCGCCACGTGCGGTGACCGTTTGCAAGGTTTTATCGTGGATCAGCTCGTCAGCGCTGATCAGTGCCCGCCCATCAGTGGCTGAGCCTGGGCCACTCAGCGGGGCGCCGTTCAGGCCCTTTTCACCGCTTGCTACCGGAACTGATGGTGCGGCTTCGCTGGCGGTGGCTTGTGCCGGGGCGGCGGCAAGGGCCGGGTTGATTGCCATCAGTAACGCCAAGGCGCTGGCCATCGCTGCGACCTTTAGCATCAGACAAGACTGCCCTTCACCCCGATCATGGCGCGGTGTGGTTACCCTTGCAGGTGTCGGCAGAGAGGGCAGTCGATCAAAACAGCGCATCATGACTCGGCTTGTGGCGGCGGGGTTGGCAGAGCCGCCTGCGGCGGTGGGGTATAGGGTCGGCTGCGACGGGTAAACAGGTTCGGGCGAAGCAAGACCACCAATGACAGCAGCGCAGGCAAGATGACGGCTAAATAGAGTAACGGCAACAGCGACAATGAGCTTGTGGCCAGATTTCCGGCACCGATCATCATCGATTCGACCAAAACCAAAGCCCCGACAGCGCCCATCAGGCGTTTGCCAGCACCGCGACGGTCAAAGGACCCAGACAGCAAAAAGGCCAAAGCGACCAAGGTTAGGGTGATATGACTAAGCGGATTGGCCAGGCGCTGGTGGGCTTCGACGCGAAAGCGATTCACATCGACGACAGACAAGCTGGGGTCGCTTTCCATATCGGTGGTGAGTAAATTTTCCAGGGAGCGTTCGCGGGCATCGCGGAAACGCTCGTCGAGAGAGCCTTTTTTGCTGCCGCCTAAATCCAGGGTGTAGCTGTCGAAATAGAGTAATGACATGGTGCCCGTGCTGGGCTCGACCTCTTGGCGGTTGCCGTTGACCATGGTGACACGCGGGCTGCCATCGGCGCTTTGGATAAGGGCGCCACGTTCGGCCATGACGGTGACGGTGCGCGCGGGGTCGCGTTCATCATGGATCAATAGCCCCTGTAGGACTCCAGTCGTGCTGCGCGATCGCACATAGACGGTGACGCCGGGCATAACCGACGAAAACGCCCCTTCGCGGATGAGCAAGCTTCCCAGGTCGTTGCGGACCGTCCATTGCATCTCGCGGAAATTTTTTACCGATTCAGGGACCGCCCATAGGCTCATATACCAACCGACGCCGGTCAGGATCACCGCCAGCAGCAAGGCAGGTTGGGCCATGCGCAAAGGCCCGATTCCCATGGCCCGCATCACCACCAGTTCGCGGTCGCTGTTGAGGCGGTTATAGGCAAACAGAACCACCGCAAACAGGGCAATCGGCAACACATATATAAGGAAGTTGGGCAGTAGCAAGCCGGTAAGGGTGAGAAACGTCGTAACCGAAGCCCCTTCATTGACGATCAGGTCAATAAAGCGCAGCGATTGCGTCAGCCATAGGATCGCCAGCAGTCCTACGGTAACGAGGACAGTTCCGATCACCAGCTGGCGGAGGATATAGACGGTCAGTCTTTTCATAGCGGGCGGGAGTATAATGCGGGGCCTTCCCACATAACCAGAGGGAATTACATATGATGCGGCGATGGGGGCGTTCTTTCCTGTTCTGCGGCCCTTTAGGCACCCTCTTGCTGCCATAGCGCTCCTTTTCTGAACCTGATAGACTATAAAGTACAAAAATACTGCCCGTGCCGCCGTTGCGAACCGTAACCGATGTAAGCGGCACCAATAAAAACAGAAGTGATGGGAGGGCATGTATCATGGGAAGCAATGAACCGCCAGGGACGGGGACTGTGAGTGGTCACCATCCGCAGCCACATCCGCAGCCACCTTCCTTTACGGCGGTGGAGTCTCGGCGGCGGGCGCCGGCGCATAGTCCGGACGAACGCCATCATCCTCATATCCGTCGTCGCCGTCGTCGTCGGGTCCGGCGGCATATGTTCTTGCGCCGCTATGGGCTTGTGGGCCTATTGTTTGTTGTCGTTGCTGGCTTTGGCGCCTTTGTTGGCGGCTTGTTTCTGGCGGCGTGGTTGCTCAATAGTCCTGCTGCGCCAGTGCTATCGGCTCAGGAACAAGATTTTTCCACCATTGTGAAGCAAACTTGCGAAGACACGATGCTGAGAGTTGACTGTAAATGTTTCTGGAGTCACTCAAAACGTGTGTATACCGATACCAATGTGATGGCCCTGATGATGGCGTTGACCGAACGCGAGCAATGGGGTCCCGCGATCACCCGTGGGCGCATGGAAAAAATCGCCGGCCCCGAGGCAACGCGGACCATCGGGCGGGCGCTTTATGATTGTGTGCAGATGTGATTGCTTAGCCGCCTTTACGCTTCATCAGGCTCAGGCGGGGGTTATAGCCGCGGACTGCCAGGGCTAAGAACACAATCGTTGCCCCGACAACCACGCCCGCTGCTTGCCAGGATATTTGGCCATAGGCGGCGTGGCGGATCAGTTCAACGGCGTGGGTAAAAGGGTTGGCTTGGCAAATACGCCACAGCAGATCCGAACTTTCGCGCATTTTATAAAGCGGATAGAGCGCCGAAGAACAAAAAAACAGCGGGAAAACGACAAAATTCATCACCCCGGCGAAGTTTTCCAATTGCTTGATGGTTGATGATAACAGTAGCCCCAATGATCCCAGCATCATCCCGCTTAGCATCATGGCGGGGAGGGCGGTCAGCCAGCCGCTCCAGGGAATGCGAATATCAAAGGCGGCGGCAATGGCTAAAAAAGCCAAGCATTGCAGCAGTGACACCGCTGTTCCGGCCAGCAGCTTGCATACCAGCAGCCACCATCGGGGTAACGGGCTGGTCAGCAGTAGACGCATAGATCCCATCTCGCGGTCATAGACCATCGACAACGAGCTTTGCATGCCGTTGAACAGCTGAATCATGCCCAAAAGGCCGGGGATGATATAGACCTCGTAGGTGATATAGGTTTGATAGGGGGGAATGATCGACACCCCCAGGGCGGCGCGAAAGCCCGCAGCAAACACCAATAGCCAAACCAAGGGGCGAACCAAGGCGCCAAGAAAGCGTTCTCGCTGGTGGAAAAAGCGCAAAATCTCGCGGCCAACGATGCCGCGCAGGGCGAGCATATAGATCATCAGCGGCCTCGGTCTGGGGAGTGGGGGGGCTGGGTTTGGGTGTAATGGGCAAAGGCCCCGGCTACGTCGCGGGTCTCGTAGCCACCATGGGCAATGACGGTGTTTGCATTGCCCTCGGCGCGGATTTTACCCTGGTGGAGGATGATCAGGCGGTCGCTGTCGGGGCGGACTTCGTCGATGAGGTGGGTGGCCCAAAGGACCGCCATTGTGCTTTGGGCACAGAGGTCATGGACGTGATCCACCAGCTGTTGCCGGGTTGGCGGATCCAGGCCGACGGTGGGCTCGTCGAGGATTAAGACTGCCGGGCGGTGAATCAGGGCGCGGGCGATTTCCACCCGCCGTCGGTGGCCGCCGTTCAGGGCGCGGGCTTTTTCATGACGCCGTTCCCACAGGCCAAAGCGGCAGAGCTCGTCTTTGATGCGGTGGTCGGCGTCGCGGGGGGGCAGGCCATGCAGGCGGGCGAAATAGCGCAGGTTTTGTAAAACGCTGAGGTCTAGGTCAAGGGTAGCCTCTTGGAACACCACCCCCAGCGCTGCCAGGGCTTGGCGCGGCGTGCGGGCGAGGTCTTGGCCGTTGATGCGGATGATACCTTCATCGCTGACCAAAAGGCGGGTGAGCAGGGAAAAAAGCGTGCTTTTTCCGGCGCCATTGGGGCCAAGCAGGGCGGTAAACCGCCCGGCTGGAACCTGTAATGAAACGCCGTCTAGGGCCACGCGGTCGCCATAGCGAAAGGACAAGCCATCGACGGAAAGGGCCATAGGGTTAGGGGACAATGGCGACTCCCCACGGATAGCGGCCCACCTTGATTGATTTGACCACCGACAAGTCGTCAAGGTTGATCACCGACACGTCGCCAGAAACGCCATTGCTGGTGAACAGGCGCTTGCCGTCGGGGCTGATTTCCATATGCCAGACGCGGCGGCCAACCAGCAAGGTGTCGATGACTTCGAATGTTTGCGCATCAATCACCGCCACATGATTGGCCGGGCCCAAGGCGACATAGGCGCGTTTGCCCTGGGGGTCGAGGCGAATACCGACCGGCTGAATCTGGTCGGCCTTGATGCCCTTAATGGCAAAGGTCAGGGTTTTTAAGGGCTGGCGGGTGGCAACGTCTAAAATGGTTACCGACCCGCCCAGTTCTGAGGAAACCCATAGGGTTTTGCCATCGGCGGAAAATTCTGCATGGCGCGGGCGTTGACCGACCAGAGTGTTATCGACCAGCTCGCCTTTGGCGGTGTCGATCCAATGCACCATGCTGGTGGTTTCCGATGTGCTGACCGCCCATTTCCCATCCGGGCTGACCGCCATGCCTTCGGGTTCAACGCCGACATCATACTGTGTGATGACACTGTGCGTTTGTGTGTCGACCACGGTGACTGCCGCATCGTCTTCGTTAGCGATATAAAGCGTCTTGTTATCGGGCGAGAGGGCAAATTGTTCGGGGTCTTCGCCCGAAGGCAGGTTGTACAAAATCTTGCCGCTGGCCACATCGAGCACCTGCACGGTGTCGCTGTCAGAGGCGCAGATGTACAACAGCTTATGGTCTTTCGACAGGGTGATACCGCGCGGGCGCTGGCCGACCTTGATGGTGTTGACCACCTCTAGGCTGGTGCCATCTATCACCGATAGGCTGTTGTCCTTTTCATTGGACACATAGACCGTATAGGCCTGAGCGCCCTGTGCAAACAGCACGGCCCCTAGGGTTAGGGCTGATAGGCTCAGCAAGCGGCGGCGGGTGGAGCTGGCATGCATCGGGGTATCCTCCTATTTTTTATTGATGGTTGGGGCAAGCGCTCTCTGGGCGGTCCATGCCCAGGGTGTCTAGGTCGTTGGTTGGGTGCAAAAATCCCTCTTGCGGTGCCAGGGAAACCAGGGCACGCGGCCAAACCAGCAACAGGGGTTGGCGCAGTTGGCCATCCCAGGGGCGAAACGACAAAGGCCGCCCCTTAAAACCGGCAACGGAAAAATTTTCGTCGCCCAGCATGGAGATAATGTCGGTCGCGGTGGTAGAATGTCCCCGGGTTGCGGCTTCGCCAATGGCCCGCACCGCCACCCAAGCAGCCCAATCGCTGGCGAGCATCGGCCGACCGGCTTGTTCCTGAAAGCGGTTTTGCAATTGCCCAGCGCCCCAGTTTTCCAGCGACCAATGCCAGGCGGTGGCAACCAAGCCTTGGGTGCCGACCACCGGGCGCGGCAGGGCGGTGTTATAGGGTAGGTAGTCGCCAAAATCGTTGGCCTCGTCGGCGACGATCACCACGTCGTAATCATCGCCCTGGGTAAAGGCGACCAGTTCGGTTTGCGCTGAACGGCGCAAGTCGCCTTGGCCGCTCCAGGCTTTATCTTCAACGATTTTACCGCCAAAACGCTGGGCAGAACGGCGGATGGCAGCAGAGAACAAGGCATCTTGCGGCGTGGGGCCGGTGATCAAAAACCAGCGCTGCCAGCGTTTTTGTATCAAGGTTTGCGCCAGGGCATCGGCCTGCATGGCGCGGCTGGGCAGGGTATGGAGCAGGTGGGCGGCGCAGTCAGTTCCACGCAGGCTGTCATCGGCGGCCATGGTGTTGAACACCAACATATCGGCGGCTTGCGGCGTTGCCATGGCTTGGCGAAGGGTTGCGGCATCAAGGCCGCTGACCAGCAGGTGTACGTCTTGCTGGGCAAAGGCGGCCATTGCCTCGCTGGGATCTTGGTCGATGCCTAAGGTGATTTCAATCAGGCGGTAGCGCTGCTTGAGGAATTTTCCGGTGGTTGCGGTGTCGGCTAATCCCAGGCGGGCACCCTGTAGCCCTTGATCTTGCGGCGGTGGCGGGACATTGGCGAGGGTTGGCGGCGCGTCGTGCTGTTGACCTAGCCAGCCAATCAGCACCTCGGGCGTGGTGGCGGTGTCGCCGTCGGCATGGGCGGGGCTGATGCCAGCACGGCCAAGCATGACACCAAGGCAGAGGCAAGCCAGGAATGCGGCGCGCAGAGCGCGGGGACGAGCAATCACAAAGACCTCCTCATCGTGTTCACCATCATCGTCCTTGCATCCTAGGCAGCGGGGCGGTGTTCAGCTATGCGACCAAGGTCGAATGGAAGCGCCCCCCCTCTTTCCCACAAAAATAAAGGCAAGCGGTGCAGGAAATGCCCGCATTCAAACGTTACGCGCTCCCCCCTCCTGGTTGCCCTTTACCCCCTGTTCGCCGGTTTTGGCACTGTGGGGTGCGCTTTAACCCAATTGCGGAATGGAAATGTCATGAGCCTTCGGAACCTCGTTATCTCGCCAAAAACTCTGCGTCGATCACTGGCTGCGGCTTTGCTCGGTGGGGGTGTTATTTTGTCTGGTCAGGTGTTGGCGCATGGCAACGTAACGCCGCAAGCGGTCGATATTTCGGGCTTGCCTAAGTTGGGCGATGAATGGGAGTCGGAAAACCCTTATCGCGGCAATGCGCGGGCGCAAGAAGTTGGATCTTCGGCCTATAACCAAAACTGCGCCCGGTGCCATGGCCTGGAAGTGATTTCGGGCGGCATCGCTCCGGATTTGCGCAACCTGGATTTGGGGGATGAAGGCGATTCTTGGTTCATCATGCGCATGCAAAACGGCTCGGTGCGCAATGGCGTGACGTATATGCCGGTGTTCGATGGCGTTTTGCCGCGCGAAGCCCTGTGGTCGATCCGGACCTATATCGAATCCCAGCACGTGGACTAAGGCGATGAAACCAGGGCAAGCGGCGGCATACGCAACAGAGAAAAGATCTCGCTCGAGCGCGGTGTGGGCCGCTTGTGCCCTGGTGGCCCTGGCGGTCTGTGGAGCTGCCCCGCAGGTTGGGGCGGCTCCGCTCGATACGGTGCGCGAACGCGGCAGTTTGGCGGTGATGGTGTACCGCGACTTCCCTCCGTTTTCGCAGCAGCAGGGCAGTAAGGTGGTGGGGATTGATGTTGATATCGCCCACGAGATTGGAAAACGCCTGAACCTGTCGGTGGATATTCTACAAGTTACCGCCGACGAGAACGTCGATGACGATCTGCGCAATGGGGTGTGGAAAGGCACGGTTCTGGGGAGCAGGGTCGGGGATGTGATGATGCATATTCCCTATGACCGCGAATTGGACATTCGCAACGAATTGGCGGTTTTGATTAGCCCTTATTACCAGGAAACTCTGGCTGTTGCCCGCCAACGCCCAACGCTGACGGTCAGTGAATTGTCCGATGAAACAACTGGAGTCGAGCTAGATTCGATTTCAGACCTCTATCTTTCCGGGGCCTTTGGTGGGGCCTTGCGCGAGTCTGTACACCGCTTTTTGACCTATGCCGAGGCGGCCAAAGCGCTGGAAAGCGGCGAGGTGTCGGCGATGATGGGAACGCGGTCGGAATTACAGGCGGCAACGGCGGGT
>CEGC01002502.1_pt1 | contig 13074 bp, 8 predicted proteins | sample 302731 | NCBI WGS metagenome assembly CEGC01 (sample SAMEA2755656, study PRJEB7226) | microbial mat metagenome | biome: microbial mat; feature: hypersaline; material: grass silage | place: USA | collected 2014-02-19 | depth 0 m | reverse complement strand
GGAATGGCAACGCCTTCACCGACACCTGTCGATCCAAGGCGTTCACGCTCCATGACCGAATCCTCGATCTCGCGCGCAGAGATACCTGTGACGTTTCCAAGTTCCTCGGACAGGGCATGCAAAGCCTGTTTCCGGCTCGACGCCTCGAAACAAGGTAGAATGATCCCGCCTTTTAGCAGGGAGCTGAGATCGGTTGCCATAAACGCTGCTTCCGTGTGCGAGCTTCAGTTCCTGGGCGTATTGGCCGGATCAACCCAACCGATATGCCCATCCGGGCGGCGGTAGACCATATTCAGGCCATCATGGCCAGCATTCCTGAACATGAGCGCCGGAACCTCCTGCAGTTCCAGCTGCATAACCGCCTCGGAAACGGTCATTTTTCGAATATTCACGGATGTTTCAGCCACTGTCAGCGGCACGTCGGAAATGTCTTCTACCTCGTCGTCGAGATCGTCGTTATCGGCGCCATGGCCGTTGACGGTGAACACAGCGCCGGTTGCGATTTCAGCGGGAAGTGGCGCTGTCGGATTGGCATGGTGGTCCTTCAGGCGGCGCTTGTAGCGGCGCACGCGCTTTTCCATTTTGCCGAGGCTGTCTTCGAGAGCAGCATACGGGTCACCGGCCTTGCCGGTCGATTGCAGCACAATGCCGGATGGCAGGTGAACATTGCAATCGACTTCCACGAGGTGGCCCTGTTGTGAGACGAAGACGCTCGCCTCCCCCGTGCGACTGAAATACTTACTGACCGCCGCCTCGAGGCCGTCTTCGATGCGGCTCCTGAGAGCCTCTCCGAGATCCATATGCTTGCAGGCTCAGGGCCCTCATGTTCCCCCCGAAGGGAGCTGTGCCTGTGCTGGAAGTTGCTGTTGAAGTCGAGAAGGAAGCGAAGAAGAAAGAGTGAAATGCAACCCTGTAGGATGTTGTTGATGGTTGTGCTATGCATGAGAGCGGGCAGGGTGCCCGCTTTCTTGCCATATCCGTGCTTTTTCAGCAGACCGCGAAACTGGTGATAGGTCAGACCGAGCGCTTTGGCCGCCCTGCCCTGGTGGTCCTGGGCCCCTGCCATCGCCTCATCAATCAGCCGCAGCTCCATCTGGCTGATCTCCGCATTGAAATCGACCGGCCCATGCCGGGCGCTGAGGTCAGGCTCAACGGGGGCTGCGGAACGGACCGGCGCTTCCTTGCGGGCCGCACCCGGGCGCCAAGGGGACGCAAACGGGTCCAGCGCTGCCGGATCAAACCGCACAGGCTCGTTGGGTGCCTCTAGCATGGAGCGATGGGCCAGTCGTTGCGCGAAATTGCGCAGTTCGCGCACGTTGCCGGGAAAATGACAGCGGCAAAAAACACTCAAAGCCTCGGGTGAAATGGCCATATCACGACCATTTTCCGTATTAAAGCGCCCTAGGAAATGCTCCACCAAGCGGGGGATATCACCTTCACGCTCGCGCAGCGGCGGCAAGAATACAGGCACCACGTTGATGCGGTAATAAAGGTCAGCGCGGAAATCGCCCTTTGCCACCGCTTCTTCTAGGTTTTTATTGGTCGCCGAGATCAAACGAACATCAACCTTGATGGTCTTGTTACCACCAACCCGCTCGAACTCACCTTCCTGCAAGATTCTCAGCAATTTTGCTTGGAACGATGCGCTGATTTCACCGATTTCATCCAGGAACAGCGTGCCACTATTTGCCGCCTCGAAACGACCTTTTCGTTCCTGCGTCGCGCCGGTAAAGGCACCCCGCTCGTGACCAAAAAGCTCGGATTCCAACAGCGTTTCAGGCAAGGCAGCGCAGTTGACCTTGATAAAAGGCTTATCTTTCCGTGGGCTAAGGGTATGGACCGCACGGGCGACCAATTCTTTCCCGGTTCCACTTTCGCCGCGCAGCAAAACAGTGGACTTTAACGGTGCAACTTGCCGCAGCTCATCAAAAACGCGCTGCATGGCCGGGCTTTCACCGATAATCTCGGTAATGGCCTCCATGGCGCTTTCATCAACTTCACGCTCAAGGGCTTTTTGCAGTCGGGCCCGTTCTTGCAGCAAACGGTCACGGTCTGATGCCACCGATTGATGCAAACGCACAGTCTGCGCCATCAAGTTGGCAACCATAGTCAGGAAACGCACGTCGGACTCAAACTTGAACTGAACGCCACCGTCCCATTCTCGTTCGATCGACATAACGCCATAGGTTTTTTCAGCCCCTTTAATGGGCACGGCGATAATGGACACCACATCTTCTTCGTCATGGTCGTCCAAATAACCTTCAAAGGCCGGATCCTGGGCAGCGTTCCCCACCACCACGGGCATAGAGGTTGATATCACGCGTTCTAAAACCTGGATCGGATAGCGACAAGCCCCTTTACGCAGGGCTTCACGCGACAGACCCGAGGCCGCAGCAAGGCTCACACCGCCCGGACCATTGGCCAGGGCGACAACGCCGCGCCGCATCTGCAAGTACGATGACAGCAGGTTTAAAACATCGTGAAACGTTTTTTCAAGATCCAAAGATGACGACAAAATCTTTGAGATCTCATACAAGCTAATCAGCGAGAGCGATGAGCTCCCTACGTCGTCACCGCGCATGGGCATCTCCTGCGGTGTCGGTTACACCCCTTGTCCACCTTGATCACCAGACCTTAGTTTTTTTATGGCAAAGTGTCTGGTACTGCGTCTGCGATCTGTCCGCCTCACTATCATATAAGGCGTCGCGCCTCCCATGCCTAGCGGCGTCAAACTCTTGTCATCAACCGTGCCTAAAGAACCAGCTGATTTCCTCTTTGGGAACTTTGACCATAGCCCTATCCCCACTTTTGGTAAAGCCTGACAAGGGGAAAGCATCGCCCCAAAGTGCAACTTATTTAATCTTGCCTCTTTAATAGGCTTCGCAGCCGCACACAAGCCACTTAACAAAGAAGCTTGCCATAGAATTAACAACTAAAACGCGATAAACGACAGCGCCAACACGGTCATCGCCCTGTAAGGTTTGCAACAGAATCGGCATTCCTGCAATCAGGGTCCGCGCGCAACGCCGTGGAGGCATTGCCGATGGATGCAAGTCTAACGCACACCCTTTTTCTAGTAAATTACGGGCATTAGGGCCATAAAGATGAAAAACGCTATGGCTATCAGACTGGTCAACCACAGCCGCCGACCTAACCCCGCCTGCGACAAAGGCTTGCTTCAAACGACGACTGATCACCTCCTCTTGCCCACCAGACAGCAAAATCAGCCAGCTCTCTGGCGCAAGCCAAAGTATTTCACTGCGCTCGCCCTCTCCCACATGGTTGGGCATTAGCGGCGGCGAACAGCCAAGAACGTCTTGCACCGCAGCGAAAAAGGCCTGCCCCTTCCCGCGCAGCAGCAATTGCCCCGGAAACGGCATTTCATCCAGCCGCACCCCCGGGGCTAAATCGGGTAAGAGGTCCGATAAATCAGCCAAGGCGCTATGACGTTCTAGCCCCCCTTGCGGCGGCGGTAAAAAACGTAAGGGCTCAGCCATCACGGCGCCTCCCGGTTGGATCAAAAAAATGCGGGCTCGTCACCTGGGCCGAAACCCAGCGCCCCTGATCAAGGGGCAGATGCACCATGGAACCATGAAGATCTCGCCCTGCTTCGACCAACGCCAAAGCGATAGAGCGGCCAAGCGTCGGACTATAATACCCCGATGTCACATGCCCTAACCCCGGCATCGGTGCCACCGCCCCACGGACCGGCGTCACTTGCGCCCCAACGGGCAGAACCACTTGCGGGTCTTCGGTTAACAGGCCAACCAACTGGCGGCGCGGTCCCTCAGCACCACGCAGCGCGGGCAAGGCTAAAGCGCGCTTGCCCACATAATCATGCTCGCCCGTGGCCAACAGCCGCCCTAATCCCAAATCATCGGGGGTCACTGCGCCGTCAACCTCGTGATCCAGCAAAATAAAGCCCTTTTCAGCCCGCAGCACGTCAATGCTGCCGTTGCCAATGGGCAGTAATCCATGAACGGAACCACGCTCAAGGATCACATACCACAACGACAAAGCGCGCCGCGCAGGCACCGATATTTCAAAGGTCAGCTCGCCGGTAAAGCTGGTTCGCGTCACCCGTGCGGGCATTCCTGCCACTGCGGCATCTTGACAGCTCATCAACGGAAAAGCCCGTGCCCCCAAATACACATCAGGGGCCAAACGTGCCATCACATCACGGGCAAACGGCCCGCCCAGCGCCATGGTCGCCCACTGCTCCGTCACATCAGTGATATAAAGGTCCAAGTGCGCATGAACCACCTGATGCCAATAGGTCAGGTGGCTCATCACCGCCTCGGTTTCGGCTGCGGGAACGGTTAACAGATAGTGATCCGCAGCCAAGCGGGTGACAGTTCCGTCCGTTAGAACCGCGCCGCGCTCGTTCAGCATCAAGCTATAGCGCACACGACCAACGCCCAGGCTATCGACCGGCTGAGTATAGATATCGCTGAGAAACTCCGCCGCGTCACACCCTTGCAGGTCAATTTTCCCCAAAGACGAAACATCAAACAGCGTCACCCGCTCCCGCGCGGCTCGGCATTCGCGTTCAATGGCTTGGCGCTCGCTCTCACCAGCGAGGGGATAACAAGCAGGCATCCGCCAAGCCCCTTGATCACACCAGCGCGCCCCACGCGCCTGATGCCAGTGATCAATCGGGCTGAGGCGACGCGGCGCCAACAACGCCCCTGTCCGTGCCCCCGCCAACACCCCCAGCGCCACCGGATAGGCTGGAGGCCGCGCACTGGTCTGACCAACATCACCGGGCGGCTGTTTACGGATCAACGACAGCAAACGCAGGGCATTCAGGGAGGCCGTGCGCCCCTGATCGGTCCCCATCCCCAAGCCAGTATAGCGCTTTATATGCTCCACCGACTCAAAGCCTTCACGCAAGGCAAGGTGCAGATCCGCAACCGTGACATCGCCTTGTAAATCGACAAAGGCCGCCCGTCGCCCCCAATTACTGGCCGAGGCATCGGCCATCGGCGCTAAGGCCTGCAAGGCACCACAGCCCCCGTCGTCCTCGGCCCAGCCTCGGGCACAGCCAATAACCTGCACCGCAGCAGAGTCTTTACTAAGGGGAACTAAGGCCGCCAAACGTTCATCCCACTGTACCGTCCCCCCGGCTTGCCGCCACAAAGCAAGGTCTGGTGCCCAGCCGCCGCCGATAGCCAACAGATCACACGGTAAACGCCGAAGCCCGCCGCCATGCAAAGCCCGCAAGCATACCGAATGAACCCGTCGCCGCCCGTGGCTGCTATCGACCGTGGTCGCCGGAACGATCTCTACCCCCCGACGCCGCACACTATCAACGATAGGGTTGCGCAGCTGATCGGCAGGACGCGCGTCGGCGATCACGACCACCCGTCCCCCGGCATCAAGCACCGCTAAAGCGGCGTCATAGGCACTGTCTTCGCAAGCAGCAATCGCCACCTTTTGCCCCGGCAACACCGCCCAGCGGCGAATATAGGCTGCCAAGGCCCCGGTCAATAAAACCCCCGGACGGTCATTGCCAGGAAAAACCAACGGTTGTTCAATACGCCCTGTGGCCAATAAAATCCGCTTGGCACGAATTTTCCACAGCCGTTGCCGGGGGGTTGCACTGCCAATTTGCGGGCCTCGGTGGTCGGTGCACCGTTCGACGGCAGCCACCAACCCCTGATCATAAACCCCCACCGCAGCGGTACGCAGGCAGGGCGTCACCTCAGGCAACGCCGCCAGCTCATCCCAGGCCTGCGCCGCCCAGCGCGCTGTTCGACCATCGCCGGCAGCTTTGCGCAGCAAAGCCCCCCCTGGCAGGCTGTCTTGTTCCAAGATCACCACCCGCAACCCTTGCTCCGCTGCCTGCTTGGCCGCGGTCAACCCCGCCTCGCCCGCGCCAACCACCAACAGATCAGCGTGAGCATGGGTATGATCATAGCGGTCGCGGTCGGCTTCGTCAGGGGCCTCGGCCCAGCCTGCGGCCCAGCGCAAGGCCGGTTCATAAATCCGCTGCCACACTCCGCCAGGCGCCTTAAACATTTTATGCGGGAACCCTGCTGCCAACAAACTCCCCAACCAGCCATTCACTGCGGCCAAATCAAAGGATGGAGACGGCCAACAGTGGCTAGAACGGGCAATCAGACCATCATAGAGCTCGACCTCGGTCGGCTTCATGGTCGGCATCAAACGCGGCCCAACACCGACTGACAGCAACACCGCCGGTTCTTCCATGCCAGCAGACAGAACACCCCGGGGCCGATGAAACTTAAGCGACCGCCCGATCAAAGTGACACCATTGGCCAACAAAGCCGAAGCCAAGGTATCACCAGGGCGGCCTTCGTAACGCTGACCATTAAAGAGAAACCGCAGCTTATGCTCACGATCAATCTGGCCACCGCCCGGTAGGCGGGTGATCTCAACCATCAATAGCCTCCTCGGTCTGGGCGCGCTGGCCGGAAAATGTTCGCCGCAAAGGGTCCCGTCGCAAAGAAAACCACTGGCCACAGCCATAGGTATGGCGCCATAGCTCGTCTTTTTCGCCTAAGGGTTCGGCTAACGTCGTCAGCGCAGACTGTTGAGACAGCCGCCCGCCATAGGTAAATTCGTTTTCTTCGCGCAGCCCGCAAAAGGGACAGGGTATTTGCATCATCGGCCTTCATTCCCCTCATCGGCGCCTTGCCCCCGCATCACTGTTTCGCAGCGGCAAACAAGACCCGTCAAAAGCCTATTGGGCGACCACCGCCGCCCGCTGTTCGTCGATCAGGGCGCCGCGCTCAAAGCGATCAAGCGCAAAGGGCCGCAACAAATCATGCGCGGTCCCGGTCGCCAAATGATGCGCAAACAGCTTCCCCGAGGCTGGGATGGCCTTAAAGCCCCCGGTTCCCCAGCCACAGTTGATAAATAACCCTGACAGCGCAGTCTCCCCCACCAGCGGCGACGCATCGGGGGTGATGTCAACCACACCTGCCCAGGTGCGCAGCAAGCGTAAGCGCGAAAACGATGGAAACAGGGCAACAACAGCGGCCATCTGATCTTCGATCACCGCCCAACTGCCCCGCGCCACCTGCGACACGGGGGCATCGGTGCCCGCGCCAAACACCAACTCGCCTTTATCGGTTTGGCTGACATAGACGCCCACCGTTGACGACAAGACCACCGGATCAAGAACCGGCTTAACCGGCTCGCTCACCATCGCTTGCAAAGGCTTAGCCGTGATCGGCAAGACAACGCCCGCGCTTTGCACCAAAGCCGCACTTTGTGCCGCCGCGACCACCGCCACCTTTGGCGCCGAGATAAAACCAAAAGGCGTTTCAACCCCCGTCACCGCACCGTCTTTGCTGCAAAGGGCGGTAACCGGGCAATTTTCAATAATATCCACCCCCAGCGCATCGGCCATTTGGGCATAGCCCCAAACAACGGCATCATGGCGAGCAACACCCCCCGCAGGCTGCCACGATGCCCCAAGCACCGGCCAACGCGGGGCCGCGATATCAAGCGGCGGACAGCGCTCGGCCACCTGCTGGGGGTCAAGCCACTGCGCCTCTATCCCTTGGCGCCCATTGGCAAAGACCCGCCGTTGCCCCTGTCGTACGTCATGCTGGGAATGCGCTAAAGTTAGGACTCCCCGTTGAGAAAACAAAACATTGTACCCCAACTCCGCGCTCAGGTCAGACCACAGCCCCAGGGCATGGTCATAGACCGCCGCACTATAATCATGCAGATAATTAGAACGGATGATGGCGGTATTGCGCGCGGTATTTCCACCGCCCAACCAAGCCTTTTCTAACACCGCAATGCGCCCCGGACCATGGTCGCGTGCCAAATAAGCAGCAGTGGCCAACCCATGCCCGCCACCACCAACGATAATCACATCATAGGCGGATTTTGGTGACGCTTTTTTCCACTGGCGCCCTGCCTGACGATGGCCGCCGATAGCGCTGCGCATCCACGACACAAAAGATGAGCCTGACATTAAACAGCATCCTTGATACAGCGGGACCCGCACAGCAAAGCCCCCAAACAAGGGCCAAATGCACAGATCACATCTTCACGACAAAGAAGCGGGGGAGCCTCGGCAAGCCTTTACCCTGGCTTGCTATAACCCTGGTTATGCCCCTGGTCGCCAAAGCAATCGATTCCAGGGATTTTAATCCTAAGCTTTCCGACGCCCTATCCTAGAGCATTTTGCGCGAAAGAGGGACCCAGTTTAGCAGATAAAAAATACAGCTCTGCAAAGACTTAAAGAGATCCACCCACGGTTGGTCGGAAAATCAATAAACCGAGAATCGACAATCGGTACAATAATCTTTATCAGCCCTCAGGTGGCCTAAATGATCAAAAGGCGTAGGGACGGATAGGGTTACTGATTCCTTTTTCCTCTCATAACGCCTTTTCCCCTCCCCCACCCCCGTTAGACCTATGCCACCCTATCAGGAATATCGGTGGTCGGTTTAGGCCATAGGTAATACGTCCCATTTTCAGCCTTGACCCTGCTTGTCTTGGTGCCTAGGACCTGACCCAAAGATCGCGCCAAATAACGGGTGTAACCGCCCAGCTGGCAAAAACGATCTCAAAAATACAGGGGGCCAACGAATGCACAAGCGCCGTCCAATAACCCCGGAGTATTTCCGGTGAGCGCGTCCTTCTTAACCCACAGACGGGTTGCCGCTTGGGCAACTGGGGCTGCTGCCTCCGCTTTGGCCCTCAATGCCGCCTTAGCGCTGGCATCTGGTACGGGAAATAAGACAGGACAAATCGTTTCCGCTAGCAGCTTAGCGGCTGCGCTCAGTGCCTTTGCCGTCACCGCTGGCGCTTTGTTGTGGACATCTCGGCACCGCACGAAGAACAGCGCTGATAATGTTACCTATGGGAGCGATTCCTTAAACCACGCGCCATTACAGACTGATCCACTTTTCCCCTCTCGCCAGGCACCAATCAGCCAAGCAGCCCACCACGAAGCCGCCGAAGCCGCGCTCTATCGCCGCATCACCACCGATCCCCTGACCAGCGTTGCTAACCGCCGTCATTTTTTGGCCCGTCTTGACGAAACAATCGCCCAAACCCAGCGCGAGCCAGATCGTCACATTGCCGCCATTACCTTTACGCTCAGCAATCCGATTTTTGATGCCCTGTCTTTGGGGACAAGCCATGCCCCTATGCACTATGGTGACGTTGCATCCCTGGAAGACCCCTTGGACACCCTGTCCATCGAACAACAAAACAGCCTTAAAAGGCTGGCGCAACGCTGCCGTACTTCGCTACGCCCTGGAGACCTTATATGCCGCCTTGACGGGGTATGCTTTGCGGTTTTATTGCCCAATGCCAAGCCGCGCGCCGCAATGGCCTGTGCCGAACGGTTACGTCAAGCAATGGACCTACTGCCCCTTACCGATGACGGCGAAACCCCCATTCCCTATAGCGTAACCTTTGGCGTTGCCACCCACAAAGCCGGCGAAACAGGGCAAGATCTTATCGACCGCTGCTTACAAACCCAATCCATGGCGCGCAATCGCCATGATTCTGTACTTTTTGCTAGCAGTGCTCCGCCCCTGGGGGCAATTGATGACATCCGCAGGCAACACGCCTCATAAATTGCAAAATGCATCGCAATGTTGCTTTTGCAAACAGCACCTGACGACAAGCCGCTGCGGCACAAGCACAAAGATGACCCAATCGCGCGAAAAACACCTGCTTTTTCCCCATCATGAGCAGTGGTCTACTTTTTGCTTATTTCTAGGCAACTCTTCTCCTTGCAACAGCGAGCCTGGCCATGAAAATCAGTCAATTTCTTATTAATGCTGGCGATTCTGTGATGTCTTGCGCCAGCGTGCTTGAAAATGGTCGCCCAGATTTGGTGCTGGTGTTCGGATCGAAAATATTTTTCTCTCAGCCAACATTCTTCTCGCAGTTGACCCAAGAACTGCCCGCCGAAACCCTGGTCGGATGTTCGACCGCTGGGGAAATTATGGGCATCGAAGTCAGCGACCAGACCTGTTCCATCACAGCCCTGTGCTTTGATCACACTCCAGTCCGGATTTGCCAATCACCCATTGCCAGCAACGCCGACTCCTACGCTGCCGGGCAACGTTTGGGCGGACAGCTGATTGGCGACCATCAGGGTGAACACTTAGCCGCAGTGCTGCTGTTTGGCCGTGGCACCGCCGTCAATGGAAGCGATTTAATCAACGGCATCAAAAACACCACCCGCGAAGACCTGCCCATTTCAGGCGGCTTGGCTGGCGACGACGCCGAATTCAAACAGACCTATACCCTTTCGCCGCAAGGCGTCAGCAGCGACACCGTGGTCGCCGTCGGCCTTTATGGCCATAACCTCAACATGGCCTATGGGTCTGCTGGCGGCTGGGAACCCTTTGGCCCAACCCGGCGCATTACCAGCTGTAATGGCAATGTGCTCTATACGCTTGATGATGAACCAGCGCTCGATATCTATAAGCGCTATCTTGGTGACTATGCCAAAGATCTCCCGTCTTCTGGTTTGCTGTTTCCTTTTGAAATGCTTTCGGAAAAAGAACAATCCGTCGGCTTGATCCGCACCATTTTGGGCATCGACGAAGATGCAGGCAGCCTGATTCTTGCTGGTTCGGTGGAACAAAATGGCTATCTGCGCCTGATGCATTCCAATACTGACAAGCTGATTGACGGTGCTGAACATGCCGCCACCCTGACTGGCAAAACCGATGCCACTTTCACCGCCCCGACGCTGGGGCTGTTGGTCAGCTGCATCGGACGTAAATTGGTTATGGGCGATCGCGTCGACGAAGAAATCGAGGCGGTCAATGACCTCTTATCCGCTCGATTGGGTAGCCCCCCTGTCCTCACGGGGTTTTATTCTTATGGCGAAATCAACCCCCACGGCTCGGAAAGCACCTGTAACTTGCACAATCAAACAATGACCATCGCGCTGCTCAGTGAAATTCCAGCTTACCCCCCTAGGGCTTGAGGCCTATAGCGCCACCCTAACAGACTATCCTATTCTATACTCTGGCACTCAGGCTAAGGTGCCTCCTCCGCGCCTTAGCCTGCTGCACAAGCCTTTGCTTATTATTCTTTGTGCCCCCTTACGCTGGATGTGTACCATTTGATGCATCGCTTGCTTCGCAACCAATTGCGCAAGGTCGCGCGGATTTCCTCCCCAGAAAACTGGGACGAGGTTCTCGGTGAGCTATCGGCAATCAGCAGCCAAAACACGCTCAGCAAGGGGGCGCAGGACCTCTTGGCCAACTTGCGGCCTTTATTTGATCGTATTGAATCGACCTATACGCAATTTGACCGCGATATGGATCTGCGTGATCGCAGCCTGCAATTAAGCTCACAAGACCTGCTTAGCGCCAATTCCAGACTGCGCGCAGATGCCAACAGCCAACGTGCAGCCCTTGGCGCACTGCGTGAAACCGTCAGCACATTACTGGATAACGGCAGCAGCAGTGAAAAACCCACCGCATCATTAGTGTTTACCGAGGCCCCGGAAAATAACACCGCCGACACCATCAGCGCCCTTTCGGCACTGATCGCCACGATGGTCGAACAACGCACCATCGCCCAACACGAACTAGAATTACAAAAATTCGCCCTGGATCAACACGCCATCGTCAGCACCACCGATGCCGAGGGTTTGATCCTCTACGCCAATGATAAGTTCTGTGAAATCAGCGGCTACGACCGCGTAGAACTGATTGGCAAAAATCATCGGATGGTCAATTCTGGCCTGCATGATGAAAATTTATTTGCAGACATGTGGGCAACCATCAGTAAAGGTGACGTTTGGCACGGCGAACTTTGCAACCGGAGCAAGCAAGGGGCGCTCTATTGGGTTTCAGCCACAATTGTCCCCCAGCCCAACCCTGACGGAACCCCTGACCGTTTCATTGCCATACGCACCGACATTACCAATCAAAAACGACTAGAGCAGGCCCTCAACGACAGCCGCCGCTTTTTACAAAGCATCACCGACAGCATGGGCGAAGGGGTGTTTTGCCTCGACGAACGAGGCTATTGCACGTTCATGAACCCCGAAGCCGAACGGCTGCTCGGCTGGTCGCTTTCTGATCTACAACAGCATGGGAAAACCATGCATGACACCATTCACTATCAAACATTCGATGGTACCCCAGTCCACAGCAGCGAATGCCCAACCATGGTGCATTTACGTAAAGGCGAAGCATACCATTCCGAAAACGATTGGTTTATCCATCGCAATGGATCAATGTTCCCCATATCCATCGTTTCGGTTCCCATGCGCAGCGATGGCTTTGACTTAGGTTCGGTGGCGGTATTCCGCAACATTACCGAACGGCGCCGCATCCTAGATGCCCTAGAGCAAAGCGAAGACCGCCTCAAGGTCGCCCTAGAGGCCGCTTATACTGGCCTGTGGGACTGGAACCCGCAAACCAATAACGCCTATTTCAGCGAGCAATGGCTGGGTATGCTCGGCTATGGCCCCCAAGAACTAGCCCCCTCTGGCGACACTTGGCGCAACCTGCTGCACCCTGACGATAAAGAAAGCGCCATTAATAACTTAATGGACCATATCAATGGCGATGCAACCAGTTACGAAGCCGAATTCCGCATGCGCCACAAGTTGGGCCATTGGGTATGGGTCCTGACCTCTGGCAAGATTATGGCCAGGGATGAAAATGGTAAGCCTCTGCGTATTGCCGGCATTCACAAAGACATCACCGAACGCAAAGCCGTCGAAGATGAATTGGCCCGTGCCCGCGACACCGCCGACCGCGCCAACCATTCCAAAAGTGCCTTTTTGGCCAACATGAGCCATGAAATTCGCACCCCAATGAACGCAGTCATTGGGCTAAGCCATCTTGCCCTGCAAACAGATCTCTCAGCGCGACAACGCGATTACTTGGAAAAAATCCACAGCTCGTCAAAAAATCTGTTGGGTATTCTCAACGACATCCTCGATTTTTCTAAAATCGAAGCAGGCCGGATGGAGCTCGAAGAAACTCCCTTCCGCCTTTCTGACGTGCTCGATAACCTCGTGACCGTCACCCTTCCCAAAGTGCGTGAAAAAGGGCTTAGCCTGGATATTGATCAAGCCCCCAGCGTGCCCGATGGACT
>CEGC01000152.1_pt1 | contig 13091 bp, 12 predicted proteins | sample 302731 | NCBI WGS metagenome assembly CEGC01 (sample SAMEA2755656, study PRJEB7226) | microbial mat metagenome | biome: microbial mat; feature: hypersaline; material: grass silage | place: USA | collected 2014-02-19 | depth 0 m | reverse complement strand
TCGGCGGCGGTGGCGGCGGTGCCAGTGGGTTGGCAATTTCTGCGCACCTATCAGAAAAACCGCGTTCTCACCTTTCTTAACCCTGAGCGCGATCCCCTGGGGGCGGGCTATCATATCACCCAGTCCAAAATCGCTTTGGGATCGGGGGGACTGTTTGGTAAAGGCTTTATGCAAGGCACGCAAAGCCATTTGAACTTTTTGCCCGAACGCCAGACCGACTTTATTTTCACCATGCTCGGCGAAGAGCTGGGGATGGTTGGCTGTGTTGGCTTACTGGGCCTCTATGTGCTGGTTTTGGTCTATGGCTTTGTCATTGCCTTGCGCTCGCGCCATCATTTTGGGCGGCTGGTGGCTATTGGGATCACCACCACCTTTTTCCTCTATGTCTTTATCAATATCGCCATGGTGATGGGGTTGATTCCGGTGGTCGGCGTGCCGCTGCCGATGATCAGCTATGGCGGCACGGCGATGCTGACCTTGATGATTGGCTTTGGCATTTTGCTGAGCGTGCACATTCACCGCGATGTGCAAATTGGCCGCCGGGGCAGCTACGACGATCCATAGGGGTGTTGCGCTCTCTGGAGGGCAGGAAAAACAAAAACACCGTCGCCGGTAAGATCACGGGCGACGGTGTTTTTGTTTGTAACAAGGGCAGGGAGCTTATCCCCGTGTCAGCATAAACACGGCCTGGGCAGCAAGCAGGTTGGCGCGGGCCGATGCAATGGGGACTCGATAGACGCGGCCTGCGCGATCCAGCGTTAGGGCGCGTTCGACAACCACCCCTTGCGCAGCGCAGAGTTCAACAAAGTCGCGCACGGTGCAAAAGTGAATGTTGGGGGTGTCCCACCATTGGTAATTCATAATATCAGTGACCGGCATCCGGCCACCGAAGCCCAATTGGATACGATTGCGCCAATAGCCAAAATTGGGGAAAGAAACAATGGCATGGCGGCCAATGCGCAGCAGATTTTCAATCACCTGCTTGGGCTGACGGGTTGCCTGCAATGTTTGCGATAAAATCACATAGTCAAAGGCACCTGCAGGATAGCTATCAAGGTCGGTATCGGCGTCGCCTTGGACAACGGACAGCCCTTGTGATACCGCGCCGCGCACCCCGGCCATTGACAGTTCGATGCCCCGGCCTATGACGTTTTTTTCCCGGGTTAAATAGCCGAGCAGCGCCCCATCACCACAGCCGACATCAAGCACCCGCGAGTCTGGGTCAACCATATCGGCAATCCACTGTAGATCGACGCGGATGCCGTCTTGGGTCGTGGTGTTCATGAGGAGTGCTCCTGGCGCCGAGGCAGGCCAAAGCGCGCTGCACTGCCTTCGATGAACCCGGTCAGAGTTTGATGAAACTCGGGCTCGTCGAGGAGAAAGGCGTCGTGGCCTTTGTCGGATTGGACTTCGACGAAAGACACATCAGCGGCAACGGCGTTTAAAGCATGCACCACGGCGCGGCTTTCCGAGGTCGGGAACAGCCAGTCGGATGAAAACGAGATGACGCAAAAGCGGATCTGCGTGCCGCGAAAGGCATTGGCCAGGATGCCGCCATTTTCTTCGGCTAGGTCGAAATAATCCATCGCCCGGGTGATATACAGATAAGAATTGGCATCAAAGCGATCAACAAAAGCCGATCCCTGATAGCGCAGATAGCTTTCCACCTGGAAATCCGCATCAAAGCCATAGGTCACCGCCGTCCGGTTTTGCAGACGACGGCCAAACTTTTGATGCAACGCAGGTTCCGATAGATAGGTCACATGGGCGGCCATCCGCGCCACCGCCAACCCGCCATGCGGACGGGTGCCATGGGCAAAGTACTGGCCGTTGTGCCATTCGGGATCAGCCATAATCGCCTGACGGCCGACCTCGTGAAAGGCGATGTTTTGGGCGGAATGGCGATAGCTGGTGGCGATGGGGATGGCGCAATAAACGCGGTCGGGAAAGGCATGACACCATTCCAGGACCTGCATCCCCCCCATGGAACCGCCCATGACGCAAAACAGCTTTTCGATGCCTAGATGTTCGATTAGGCGCGCTTGTGCCTGCACCATGTCGCCAATGGTGATCACCGGGAAGTCGAGGCCCCAGGTGCTGCTGCCATCGGGTTTCATCTCGCTGGGGCCGCTTGACCCCATGCAGCCGCCAACAACGTTCGAGCAGATAACGAAAAAGCGATCCGTATCGACCACTTTTCCTGGCCCGACCAGCATATCCCACCAGCCGGGTTTCCCGGTCTGTGGGTTGGGGCTGGCAACGAACTGATCGCCGGTTAGGGCATGGCAAATCAGGATGGCGTTGGTGCGTTCTGCGTTGAGAACCCCATAGGATTCATAGGCGACAGAAAACGGCCCCAGATCCACGCCACAATCAAGGCGGATGGGACGATCCAGGCCAAGTTGAACGCTTTGGCCGGTGGAATTTGAAACATGTGTACCGTTGGTCACTTCGCTCGACCCCCAAAGGCCGCTCGGGCAGGCCTTGGTAGACAGTGTAAACGCGGGGTTTTCCGCAAAAGGGCGAGAACGATAGCTATGGGCCATCCGCGCCGCTGTCAACGTTTTCTTTGATTTTAGCGCGGCGCGGGACTAAGACTAAGCGGCTTGACTGTAAAGGGATACCTGGGATGACCGAGGCCACCATGGTTCAAGGCGAGTCGCTTGATGATCTGCGCCGCGCCATTGACCACATTGATGATACCGTACTCGATCTATTGACCGAGCGCGCGGCCCTTGGATCCCGGATCGCGGCAGCCAAAAAGGCCAGCGGCGAGTCTGGCGGCAGTGAAGGGACAGTCTTTCTGCGCCCTGGGCGCGAAGTGGAAATTTTACGCCGCTTGATTGGCCGTGCGACAGGCCCCCTGCCCAAGACGGTGGTGGTGCGCATGTGGCGCGAGCTGTTTGCGGCGTTGATTTCGCTGCAAGGTCCGATGGCGGTTTCCGTCTTTATGCCCAGCCGGGGGGCTGGATACTTGGAACTTGCCCGCGATCACTATGGATCGCAAACCACCATGCAGCCCTCGCCAACCACCGGCCCGGTGGTGCGCGCGGTGGCCGATGGCGAGGTCACAGTTGGGATTTTGCCCCTGCCGCGCCTGGAAGAAGATAAGCCCTGGTGGCCGTCGCTGGTTTCAAACACCTCTGATACGCCACGCATTATTTCTCGGTTGCCGTTGTGCGGTCCTGGTGTTGGGCGTGGCGATGGGGTCGAGGCGCTGGCCATTGGTCGCATGCCGCTGGAAAAAACGGGCAATGATCGCAGCCTGATCGCGCTGGAAACCAGCAGCGATATCAGCCGTGGCGGCATTCGCACCATTATTGATGCCAGTGAATTACCGATTTTGGAATTCATGGATAGCTTTGCACCCAGCGATGACCGGCGCTTGCATCTGATCGAAGTCAGTGACTTTGTTGATCCGCAAGATCCGCGATTGGCGCGTCTGTCAAACGATCCCCAAATCCAATACGCGGTGGTGATTGGTGCCTATGCGGTGCCCTTTACCGCCGAAGATTTACAGCCCACCTGCACCGAAGAGGGTGCGAGCTAGAGCATTGTGCGCAAAAACAATGCGACCACTCAAGACTGTTTCTTTACCCTGGACGCCATTGGACGGCCCCTATGACCCTTCCTTCTCCGCAGCCTGGAATTCTCGATATCGCTCCTTATGTGGGCGGTGAGTCGTCGGTAAAGGGTGTGACACGCACCTATAAACTGTCCTCGAACGAAGGCGCCCTGGGCGCCAGCCCCAAGGCGCAGGCCGCCTTTGCGGCGGCAGCGGCTAAGCTCCATCGTTACCCCGATGGTGGCTGTACAGCTCTGCGGCAGGCGATTGCGGCCCGTCATGGCCTGGACGCCGAGACCATCGTGTGCGGTGCAGGCTCTGACGAGCTGATCGGCCTGTTGGTTAAGGCCTATTGTGGACCGGGCGACGAAGTTCTCTATTCCGCACACGGCTTTTTGATGTACGCCATCTATGCCAAGGGCGTTGGGGCGACGCCGGTGGTCGCGCCAGAAGTTGACCTGCAGACCAATGTTGATGCGCTGTTGGCCGCGGTCACGGAACGCACCAAAATTGTTTTCGTGGCGAACCCCAATAATCCCACCGGCACCTATATCACCGCCAGCGAACTCAAGCGTCTGCGCGATGGTCTACCCGAGCATGTGATTTTGGGCATTGATGCCGCCTATGCTGAATACGTTGATCGCAACGACTATTCCAACGGCCTGGAACTGGCACAAAGCACCGCCAACACGGTGATGCTGCGCACGTTTTCCAAACTGCATGGCCTGGGGGGTGCGCGTGTGGGCTGGGGGGTGTTCCCGCTTGCCATTGCTGACGTGATGAACCGTTTGCGTAGCCCGTTCAACGTTGGCGCCGCTGCCCAGGCCGCCGCGCAGGCGGCGATGGAAGATGTGGCCTTCCAGAGCTTAAGCAAGGCGCACAATGACTATTGGCTGCCGTGGTTGCTGGCAGAAATCCGTGCTTTGGGGCTGAACGCCACCGATAGCGTGGCGAACTTTGTCCTGGTTGAGTTCGCCGCCGAGGGGGGAAAAACCGCCGAAGCCGCGAACGCCTATTTCCAGTCGCAAGGGGTGATCATTCGCCGCATGGCGGGCTATGGCCTGCCCCATTGGCTGCGCATTTCCATCGGCACCGGGGAAGACAACCAGATGGTTGTTGAGACCCTGAAAGCCTTTCTTGCCGCTTAAAAGCGTTCCCACGGGTGCCGGGCTTTGTCTCGGCACCCGTGGGGCGTTGTTTTGAACGGTCGGGATTTGCCTAAGAAAGTTTCTTCATGTCTAGCGCTCCTGCATCGCAGCCTTTGTTTGACCGCGTCACCTTTATCGGGATTGGCCTGATTGGCTCGTCTTTGGCCCGCGCCATGCGCAAATATGGCTTGGCTGGGTCAATCGGCTGTTACACCACCGGCGACGGATCGATGGAACGTGCCCAGGCGTTGGGGGTGGTGGACAGCATTTACCCCACCGCTGCCGAGGCGGTGGCCGAGGCGGATTTGGTGGTGGTGGCGGTCCCCATTGGGGCCAATGCTGCCTGCGCCGAGGCCTTTGGTCCGCATCTGAAAGCAGGCGCTATTGTTACCGATGTCGGATCGGTCAAACAGGCTGCTGTCCGTGATATTGGTCCACATTTGCCGCCGAACGTGTCGTTTGTTCCCGGTCATCCGATTGCCGGTACCGAGCACTCTGGCCCCGATGCTGGGTTTGCCGAGCTGTTTGAAGGCCGCTGGTGCATCCTGACGCCGCCGCCAGAAACCGACGAGCAGGCTTTGGCCAAGGTGCGCTGCTTGTGGGAAACCATTGGCTCGCGCGTTGATGTGATGGACCCCAGCCACCATGATAAAGTTTTGGCGATCACCTCGCACCTGCCGCACTTGATCGCCTATACCATTGTCGGCACCGCCGATGATCTGGAAGGCGATGTCAAGCAAGAGGTGATCAAATATTCGGCTTCGGGCTTTCGTGACTTTACCCGAATCGCCGCCTCTGACCCGACCATGTGGCGCGATGTGTTTTTGAACAACCGCGAAGCGGTGCTTGAAATCGTTCAGCGCTTTACCGAAGACTTGACTGCCCTGCAACGCGCCATCCGCTGGGGCGAGGCTGATACCTTGTTTGACTTGTTTACCCGTACACGCGCTATTCGTCGCGGCATCATCGACCAGGGGCAAGCCTATGGATCGGGGATTGCCAAGCCCGATACGCCCGAGTAACGCGCTGACCAATCCGCTTAAGCACGCTGTCTCTTGCTGTTTTACAGTGCCCTAATGCCGATCTCGTATGGTGGATATCTGCCATGCGCCATTGTCTTTTTCCTCTGGCTTGGCATGGGGCTGTTTCTGTGTATGATGGCGCGCACCTTAGATTTTGCCCCATCCCCCGTAGAGGTGCTCTCCATGGACTGCTCCGAGGCTCTGACCTTTGACGACGTGCTGCTGGTTCCCGCCGCGTCGGACGTGATGCCTGCGCAAGCCCAGACATTAACCCGCCTGACCAAATCCATCGAATTGGGAATCCCCTTGCTGTCCTCAGCAATGGATACCGTGACCGAAAGCAGCATGGCGATTGCCATGGCGCAAAGCGGCGGTATCGGGGTGATCCACAAAAACATGACCATCGACGAGCAAGCCGAAGAAGTGCGTCGCGTCAAGCGCTATGAATCGGGCATGGTGGTCAATCCGTTGACCATTAACCCCGATCAACCGCTGGCCGACGCGCTGCAAATGATGGCTGATTACCGTATCAGCGGCATTCCGGTGGTTGACCGTGGCACGCAAAAGCTGGTTGGTATCCTGACCAACCGTGATGTGCGCTTTGCCAATGATATGGCCAAGCCGGTCAGCATCTATATGACGCAGGGCGACTTGATCACCGTGCGCGAAGGCGTCAGCACCCAAGATGCCAAGAACCTGTTGCACAAGCACCGTATCGAAAAGCTGTTGGTGGTGGACGATGCCTATCGCTGCATCGGCCTGATCACGGTCAAAGATATGGAAAAGGCGCATAACTTCCCCAACGCCTGCAAAGACGCGCAAGGCCGCTTGCGGGTTGCTGCGGCCACCGGCGTTGGCGCCGATGGCTTTGAACGTGCCGAGGCCCTGATTAAGGCCGGTGTCGATGTGGTGGTGGTCGATACCGCCCACGGCCATTCGGCAGGGGTGATCAGCACCGTTGCTGCGATCAAAGACAAATACCCCGAGTCGCAAATCATTGCCGGCAACATTGCCACCCCCGAAGCCGCCGAAGCGCTGATTAAAGCCGGTGCCGATGCGGTGAAGGTTGGCATTGGTCCGGGGTCGATCTGCACCACCCGCATCGTTGCCGGTGTCGGCGTGCCGCAGCTTTCGGCGATTGATGAAGTCCGCGCCATCACCCGCGCCACCGGCATTCCGCTGATTGCCGATGGCGGCATTAAATATTCCGGTGACTTGGCGAAGGCGATTGCTGCCGGGGCCGATTGTGTGATGGTTGGCTCGCTGCTTGCGGGCACCGACGAAAGCCCGGGCGAAGTGATCTTGTATCAAGGTCGTTCGTACAAGGCTTACCGTGGCATGGGGTCCATTGGAGCAATGGCACGCGGCTCGGCAGATCGTTATTTTCAGGAAGAAGTGCGCGATAATCTCAAGCTGGTTCCCGAAGGTATCGAAGGTCAAGTGCCCTATAAAGGCCCGGCCACCCAGATCATTCACCAATTGATCGGGGGCCTTAAGGCTGCCATGGGCTATACCGGCAACCGCACCATTGGCGAAATGCAGGAAAAATGCACCTTCCGCCGGATCACCAATGCGGGTTATCGGGAAAGCCACGTCCATGACGTGACCATTACCCGCGAAGCCCCGAACTACCGCATCAGCTCGTAACCCGAGCTTTCCGATCACCGCCCCGGCGGTCACCATCGGACAGACAGACGGATACCAACGGGTATCCGTCTGTCGGTTTTTTGGAGCCCCCTCCCTTTGGAGCCCCGACCATGAGAGACGACGCACGCCTGCAAGCTGCTATCGAGCTGCTAGAGCATATTTCCGACTCGGCTCGCCCTGCTGATGGCACCGCCGCCGCATTTTTCCGCGATCGCCGTTTCATCGGCTCCAAGGACCGCCGCGCTATTTCCATGCGGGTTTACGGCGCCATGCGCCATTGGGCCCGCTTGGCCTGGTGGTTCCGCGAGGCGGCTGCAGATACCTGGGCCCAGGGGGATCGGCCCGACTGGCACACCATTCGCCCACGCGCCCGCCTGATTACCCATTTGGTGCAGGTCGAAGGCATGGGCATTGCTGGCATTGATGCCCTGTGCAGCAACGAGCTTTATGCGCCGCGCGGCCTGAACGAACATGAAAAAGCGATCATTCGCTTTTTGAAGAACAAGCCGCTGAACCACGACGCGATGCCGGTTTGGGTGCGCGGTGAAGTCCCCGATTGGGTGGTTCCGCGTCTGGAACAGCTTTACGGCGATCAGCTGATGGACCTGTTGGCCGCCTTGGCGGTCGAGGCTCCGGTGGATTTGCGGGTGAACACCCTAAAATGCGACCGTGAGAATGCGATCATTGCCCTGGCCGAAGGCGAAGATCCGGTCGAGGCGGTGCATGGCGAGCTGTCTCCGCTGGCGCTGCGCCTGAGCAGCCGGGTCAATCTGGCCAACAGCCCCGCCTTTCGCGGCGGCCTGATCGAAGTCCAAGACGAGGGCTCGCAGTTGGTGGCCTTGCTGGCCGATGCCCAGCCGGGTATGGCTGTGGTGGACTTCTGCGCTGGCGCTGGCGGCAAGACGCTGGCGTTGGCCGCGCAAATGCAAAACAAGGGCCGTCTGGTCGCGTGCGATGTGTCGCAGGGCCGCGTTGATCGGGCCGCTGAACGCCTGAAACGCGCCGGGGCACATAACGTCACCCGCCGGGTTTTGTCGAGCGAGTCCGACAAGTGGGTGAAGCGCAACAAGAGCACCTTTGACCGCGTGTTGGTCGATGCTCCGTGTTCGGGCACTGGCACCTGGCGGCGCAATCCAGACGCCAAATGGCGATTGAATATGGAAACCCTGCGCGAGCTGGCCGACTTGCAAGGGCGGATTTTGCGCAGTGCTTCGCGCTTGACCAAGATCGGTGGGCGCTTGATCTATGCCACCTGCTCTTTGTTGCCCGAAGAAAACGAAGCTCAGATCGAGGCCTTCCTCGAAGCCTCGAACGGTGCCTTTACCGCTCTGTCGGTGGCTGATCTGTGGGCCGAGCTGGTGCCTGAAACACCGTGCCCCTGCCCAGGGCCTTATTTGCGCTTAGCGCCGCATACGCACCATACCGACGGCTTTTTTGTTGCCGTCTTGCAGCGTAACGACATTAAGGGCGAACAGGCCGAAGATGATGTTGAAGCCGAAGCCGAAGAGTCTGTCGGCGACGCCGCCCAGGATTAGAACAAATCCCGAGCCGGTGAGGCCCCCTGCAACAATCGTTTTGCATCTCAAGTAAAAGACCAAAAGGGCGTATCGGATGCCTCCCGATGCGCCCTTTTTTTCAGCTATCCGTGGGGCATTTGCCGAAAGGGCAAAGACCCCGATTGCCGTATGCCGCGCCAGGCCCCCTTGACGAAATCCCTGCGTTGCCCAAAATAGAACAGGTCTGGTCGATCCTGATGCGGTGAAATGCATCGGATTGATTGTTGGCAAGGACCATCAGAAGGCATGCAAAAAGAGTCTGTCTTTTCTTGTGGTTGCGGCAGGGCGCCTTTTAGCGGCTGCTGGTCTAGCTTTGTTTGAGAGCAAATTCCGAGCAGGTGGAACCCTCTGTGACGGTCTACCTGCTTATAAAACAAAGGGCTAAGGTGTTTTTCAGCGTCGAAAGAGAACGAAAAATGCTTTCGCTGTGATTTTGGGTGCTGATCGTTTCAGGCCCTTTACATTTGTTGTCAGGCTGCAGAAAAAGGCGCTGCCTGATGACCTGTTACCACCCCTGCAAGGTATCATGTCCCGTCCGGGAGTGATGCCGGGACTCGCTCAGATGGAGGACTCCCGTGACGAGAATGTCTGTTTTTAATAGCCCCCTGCTGTTGGGCTTTGATCATTTTGAACGGGTTTTGGATCGCGTGTCAAAAACGCAAGCCGAGGGCTACCCGCCGTATAATATCGAGCAGGTCGGCGAAAATCGTTTGCGTATTACGCTTGCTGTTGCTGGTTTCTCGGATCAAGATCTATCTGTTGCCACCGAAGACAACCAGTTGGTTATCCGGGGTAAGCACCAGTGCGACGATGGACAAAAGATTTTCTTGCATCGCGGCATTGCCGCCCGCCAATTCCAGCGCAGCTTTGTGCTGGCCGAGGGAATAGAGATTACCGGCGCCCACCTGGATAATGGTTTGCTGCATATCGACCTAGAAAGGCCGATGCCAGAGCCGGTTGTTCGTCAGATTAAGATTAATTGTGCTCCGCCTGCTGATACGCCGTTAAACGAACCGCGTACGATTGACGTTTCTCCACAGCGTCGAGGCCGGTAGGCGTCGCTACCATCACAGCTCGGCACGCAAGCCCATGCTGTCGTTTGCACCCAAGCCCCTAAAACCAGGGTGTCTTGTGGAAACAAAGGGAGACCTGCTATGACCGCGCAAGATGTCTATACAATGGCGTTTAGTAGCGCCGAAGACTTTGCGGGTTGGGGGTTGGGCGAAACCGCCTATGTGCGTCAATCCGTCGATACCGATGGCAAAGAGGTTTGGGGCATATTCCGTGCCGATGGTCAGGCCCTGGGGGCCGCCCCGTCACGCGATATCGCTTTTGCGGCGATTCGTCAGTACGATTTGGAACCTCTTAGCACGCACTGAGCCCTTGCTTTATAAGCAAAGACGCCGCCGCAGATCGTTGCATCTGCGGCGGCGTCTTTGTGATCGGGGTGGTTCTGTTAGTCTACGGCGCCTGCTTGCTCCAGAACCCGGATAATGGCTGGAGAGCGCCCGTCGCGGGCCCAGGAGAGAGCGCCCCGGCCCGTATAGTCGGTGATGGAGACATCGGCGCCGCTGGCAAGCAGCAGATCAATCACGGCGCGTTGACCGTTGCGCGCCGCGCGGATCAGGGGGGTTAACCCCTGACGATTTTGGATGTTGGGATTAGCCCCGGCTTTTAGCAGGCGCTGGACGATGTGATCGTACCCTTGATCAGCAGCCCACATCAGCGCCGTGTTGCCGTTGGGGTCTGCAAAGTCAACGCGGGCTTTTTCCCGGATCAAAATTTCTACCGCTTTTTCGACGCCATTGCGGGCGGCAAGGAGAATCAGCGGTTGGCCTTCGGTATCGGTCAGGTTGACCGAAGTATCGGTGCGCACCATACGATCAAATTTTTCAGTGTCGTTGGACAGCATGGCGGCAATCGCCGGATTTTGCAGGTGCAGCTGCATTTCTGCCTGCGCCGGGCGCGGGGCCACCGTGGCCGAGCCCATGGCGATCATTCCAAGCATCAGGGCTGACGACAAGAAAAGGGATGATTTGGAACGGTGTGACATGGAAAACCTCGGTCGGTAGGGGGAATGCGCTAACAGGGTGTTGTCGCCAGTCTATAGGGCTTCTCAGCGATCGCAAGGGAGCGAAGGGCTATTGTCGGTTCTCGGTAAAGCGCGATGGTGATACACCGAGTCGTTTTCCGGCGCGACGTAATACCGCAGTATAGGACTCGGCCTCGGATTCAAAACGGGCTTCGCGCAGACCGCGTGCTACAGGGCGCCCGGCGGCATCAAGCACTGGAATCCCCACTGTCAGCCGTTCGCCGGTTTTTCCGTTAACCCCGCTGAGAACCCAAAGCGCCCCATAGGCAAGAAACAAAACTGCCTGGTCGGTGGTGTGACGCTTCAGCATCAATTGGGCGGCGCTGCCCAGGGCAGAGCGGCCAATACGGTCGCGGCCTAGGGTGCCATGGGGGAGGGAGAGGCTAATCCCCCTGTCGTCGGCAGGCCCCCGGCGGAGGGAAAGGGTCAGTGTCGGCTGTTGTGGGTCTAGTCCTGGGGTGACGTCGAAAATGCGGCTGGCGCGCCGGGTGATGGTGCGGCCTGTGCGCGTGGTGTGGGTTTCTTTCCAGCGTTTCGCCCGGCTATCTGCACGGGCTAAGGCGGCCAAGTCGGCGGCGTTTAAAAGGGCACACCCGTCCCATTGGGTAATCCCAATATCGCTTAGGGGTAAGCTGGCCAGCGGGTCGCCGGCGGCGCTGTCGGGGATTTCTAGCAAGGGAACGGTTTGCGGGTCGGTGGTTCCTTTGATCAAAATCCGCTGTTCCAAAAGACCGCCGGGCCGAGAAAAATTGGTTTCTTGGAACACTTCTTGATGCGACTCACCTGGCGGTAAAGCGGCAAAGGCTTGGACAAAAATCCGTGCTTGCTGATGGCCCAGGGCAAAGACACGCCGTCGTGGCACCGCAGACAGGGCAGGCAGGTCAGCCCGAACCAGCAAGCCATCCTCTGCCCCGCCCATCAAGACGGCGCAATGATCTTGGTGATTGACCACCCGCAGGCTGGCCCCGCTTCCCAGGCTGCTCAGGCATTGACGGAACAGGGTTGCTAGGCGTTGAAAGGGCTGATCAGACGGTTCTTTTTGCGCATCGGCGCGGCGGTAATAGCGGGAAATGGTGCCCAAGACTTGTACTAACAGCTCTTCGGGCAGGTGGGATAGGCGAACGGCGTCTTCTTCGCCCAGGGATAAAATCAGCGCCGCATCATCGGGGGCCCCTAGGCCGCGCAAGGTTAACGGCGTGACCTCCACATTGGGCGGCAAATCATCAACGGCAGCCAACACCATCGCCCGATCCAGGCGCGGCGGTGTGGGCAGGGCCAGGGATTGCGGGCTATGGCGCAGGGCCTCGCGGGCTTCACGCAGGCGGCGGCTGATGGACATCGGAACGGCTTCGCCGCTGGTTGCCCAGTCTTCGGCCAGCCAGCGGCCCACCTCGTGGGCGGTGATACCGCGTGTATGGGCATAGAGCATAACGGTGGCGTATTTATTGATCTGGCTATCTGATACCCATTCCCAGCGTGGGGGGCCGCCGTTGCCGTCTTCGACGGTTTGGCCAAACACCGCCTTAACCACGCGAATAAACGGATTGGTGGCGCGATCACTGCGGGTGGTGCGGATGGCCAAACCCTGGCAGAGCAGATCAAAAATAGCGGGATCTTCTAGGGCCTGCAGGCCAAAGCGATAGCAATCGGCCACCGCATTGCGGGCGCTGGCTTCGACGATGGCGCGGGCATGGGATGCTTGGGTGATCCAGGCCTGAAAACTGTGACGCGCTTGTTGGCAGGGACCTTCCAGAGCCTTGACGGACAAGGCGTGTTGGGTAGGCTGTGCCAGGGATCGGGAAAGCGTCATGAAGGCGGAGATCCTTGCGCCGGTGTCTTGGCTGTGTTTGGTCCCGCGCTCGGGGGGATGGCGACCGCCCGACGAAGACCCTGCGCCAGAAAACGCCGCGCTTGTTCTTGTGCTTGCTGCGGCGGCAATGACGGCAGAGAGGCACTGTACCACAGCAAACCGTCCTGGTCCGCCCACTGTGTCATGGTGACGGTTGGATAAAGTTCTTTCAGACCGCCGATCAGCGCTTGCGCCCGTTCGGCGCTGGCAAA
>CEGC01000892.1_pt1 | contig 13168 bp, 12 predicted proteins | sample 302731 | NCBI WGS metagenome assembly CEGC01 (sample SAMEA2755656, study PRJEB7226) | microbial mat metagenome | biome: microbial mat; feature: hypersaline; material: grass silage | place: USA | collected 2014-02-19 | depth 0 m | reverse complement strand
GTTTCAAAGGCGTGGGTCAAATCTTCACACACGGTGGCATGACCGCCCTCGCGCTCGATACGTTCCGCCAGCTTTTGCGGCTTTTTCGATTCTTGAGCGGGGATGGAGACGGTGTAAATATGATCTGCACGATCCGCAATCTCATGGATAAAGGCTTTGCTGTCTTTACGTTTCAGCATGCCAAAGACCACATACAGCGGCTTGTCGCGCCATTTTTTCATCTGTTGGCGCAACATTTTGGCGGCAGCTTCATTGTGCCCGCCATCCAGCCACAGCTCCCAGCCTTTGGGTAGCAGATCACTGGGGGGAATCCGTTCCAGACGCCCCGCCCAATGGACCGATTGCAGGCCATTGCCCACCGCCTCATGCGGGAGATTAAAGTCGTTTTTCAGCACTTCAAGGCAGGCAAGGGCCAGCCCGGCATTATTGATCTGATGTTCGCCTTCCAACCCCGGCAAGGGCCATGCGTAATCCCCATCCCAGCCTTCAAAGACCATGCGCTGACCAACACGTTTGACAAACCAGTCGCGTCCTTCGCGATAGACCGGCACACCCAGCGCTTTGGTGCGTTCGCGCACCACTTGATAGGCTTCTTTTTCCTGCGCCGCCATGACGCACGGCACGCCTTTTTTCAAGATACCGGCCTTTTGGGCGGCGATCTTTGCCAAGCTGTCTCCCAAAAATTCTGTATGATCCTTGGAAATCGGGGTCAAGACGCTCAGGGCCGGTTTTTCAACCACATTTGTGGTGTCGCCCAAGCCCCCCATGCCCGTCTCCAACAGGACCACATGGGCCGAATGACGGGAAAACCCAAGAAAGGCTGCTGCTGTCACGGCTTCAAAAACGGTCAGGCCGTCACCGTCATTCGCCGTAATGACCTCGTCCAGCAAGCCCGCAAGTTCCTCTTCCGACACCGCCTCGCCTTTTAACAGGATCGAGTCGTGCGTACTGATCAGATGCGGGGAGGTAAAGGCATGGACGCTATAGCCCACGGCTTCAAAGATAGAGCGCAAATACGCAATGGTGGACCCTTTGCCATTTGTGCCTGCCACATGGATAACCGGCGGCAAGTGATCCTGCGGATTACCCAATCGCGCGAGTAAGACGCGAAAACGCTCCAAGCCCAGATCAATATCTTTGCTGTGGAGCGTTGCTACATGCGCGAGAAGCTGCTTACTAGTCAGCTGGCTTCTCCCCTTTGGAGGTTGTGTCTTCATCACCGATTGGCTCCCCATCCGGACGACGGATATCCGGCGGCGGCGGGATATCGTTGATGTTGTCCGCTTCTTCTGACGGTGTCGAGGACTTGTCCCCGGAAATTTCAAGGAGCTTACCAGCTGGCTTTGTATTGCGCAACAAGCTGAGAACACGGATCAACGTGGCGCGCAACTCTTTACGGGGCACCACCATATCGACCATCCCATGTTCGCGCAGGTATTCGGCGCGCTGGAAGCCTTCGGGCAGTTTTTCACGGATGGTGCTTTCGATCACCCGCGCTCCGGCAAAGCCAATCACGGCACCGGGTTCGGCCACATGCACATCGCCCAGCATGGCAAAGCTGGCGGTGACGCCGCCGGTGGTCGGGTCGGTGAGCAAGACGATATAGGGCAGGCCACGGTCTTTGACCATGTCCACCGCCACTGTGGTGCGCGCCATTTGCATCAGCGACAAGATGCCTTCTTGCATCCGCGCCCCGCCCGAGGCTGGGATGACGATCAACGGTGCATCTTGTACCACGGCTAATTCGGCAGCCGCGACCAAGCCTTCACCAACGGCCATCCCCATAGAGCCGCCCATAAAGGAAAAGTCAAAACCGGCAATCACCACATTGTTGCCGCCCATTTTGCCGTGGGCGACAATGATCGCATCAATTTCGCCGGTTTTGCTGCGGGCGTCTTTGATGCGGGCGTTATAGGTTTTGAGGTCTTTGAACTTCAGCGGGTCTTCGGCGACCTTGGGCAGTTCGATACGCTTGTAAGCGCCGTCATCGAACAAAATTTCCAGGCGTTGCTTGATGCCAATGCGCATATGGTGGCCGCAATGGGGACAAACGCGCAGGTTCTTTTCCAGCTCGCGGTGGAAAATCATATGCTCGCAGGCGGGGCATTTGTCCCATAGGTTTTCCGGCACATCGCGCGGGCGCACGAGCTGCTGGATTTTGGGACGTACAAAGTTGGTCAGCCAGTTCATTGACTGGTCTCCCCTATTTCTGAACCGCGCGGACGGCATCGCCGAGTCCGCGTACAAAATCAACGACGGCGTCAACGGCACCGGGTTTGGCGCTACCGTCTTCGTTCAAGCCGCTGGCAAGTTTTTGCACCACAGCCGATCCAACCACCACCGCATCGGCGACGGCGGCCATTTCGGCGCACTGCTCAGGCGTCTTGATGCCAAAGCCAACGGCAATCGGCAAGTCTGTCTTTTCACGCAGGCGTCCGATGGCTTCGCCCACGGTGGCCGCATTGGCCGAGGCGGTGCCGGTGATGCCGGTGATCGAGACGTAATAGAGGAAACCGCTCGCTTGGTCGAGCACGGCGGGCAAACGCGCCGCGTCGGTGGTCGGAGCCGTTAGGAAAATCAGGTGCAGCCCGTGCTTATTGAGGTGCTCGGTCAGTTCGGGGGCTTCTTCGGGGGGCAGGTCAACGATGATCAAGCCATCGGCGCCAGCGGCGGATGCCAGCCCGGCAAAGGTCTGCAAGCCCTTGGCATAGATGGGATTATAGTATCCCATCAACACCACCGGCGTCGTTTTATCGGTTTGGCGAAAGGTGCGCAGGGCATCAAGGGTGCGGTTTAACGACCCGCCCGAGGCCAGCGAGCGTAAGCCCGCTTCCTGGATTGCCGGGCCATCGGCCATCGGGTCGGAAAAGGGCATGCCCAGTTCGATGATGTCAACGCCAGCGCCGGGCAAGGCCTGCATCAGGCTGAGGGCATCGTCATAGGACGGATCGTTGGCCATGGTATAGACCACCAACCCGGCGCGATTTTCTTTTTTCAAATCGGCAAAGCGCACCGAAAGGCGGTTCATTACAGCGGTCCCGCTCATAGTTCCACTCCCATGGCTTTGGCGATGGTGTTGACGTCTTTGTCTCCACGACCTGACAGGTTGACCACCATTACGTGGTCTTGCGGCAGGGTGGGGGCCAACTTCATCGCGTGGGCGATGGCATGTGCGCTTTCCAGGGCGGGAATAATGCCCTCTAGCTTGGTGGTGCGCTGAAAGGCTTCGACGGCTTCGTCGTCGTTGATCGGCACATATTCCACCCGGCCACAGTCATGCAACCAGGAATGTTCTGGGCCAATCCCTGGATAGTCGAGGCCTGCCGAAATGGAATGGGCTTCGGTGATTTGGCCGTCGTCGTCTTGCAGCAAATAGGTGCGGTTGCCGTGCAAAACGCCGGGGCGACCGCCGGTTAGGCTAGCGGCGTGGGCGTCGGTGTCGATGCCATGGCCACCGGCTTCGACGCCGATGATGCGCACCGAGGGATCATCAAGGAAGGGATGGAACAGACCCATGGCATTCGAGCCACCGCCAACACAGGCAACCAACGAATCGGGTAGGCTGCGGCCTTCGTGTTCGACCAATTGCTGTTTGACTTCGTCGCCAATGACGCATTGGAAGTCGCGCACCATTTCCGGGTAGGGGTGCGGGCCGGCAACGGTGCCAATCAGATAATAGGTGTTGTCAACGTTTGACACCCAGTCGCGCATGCCGTCGTTCATGGCGTCTTTCAGGGTGCCAGCCCCGCTGGTAACAGGGCGGACTTCGGCGCCCAGCAGCTTCATGCGAAAGACGTTGGGCATTTGGCGTTCGATGTCCGTCTTGCCCATATAGATGACGCATTCCAGCCCCATCAGGGCGCAAACGGTGGCGGTGGCCACCCCGTGCTGACCGGCGCCGGTTTCGGCAATAATCCGTGTCTTGCCCATGCGCTTGGCGAGCAGGATTTGCCCCATGCAGTTGTTAATCTTGTGGGCGCCGGTGTGATTGAGATCTTCGCGTTTAAGATAGATCTTGGCCCCGCCCAGGACTTTGGTCATCCGTTCGGCGAAATACAGCGGGCTGGGGCGACCGACGTAATGGGTCAGGTAGTGGTTCAGTTCGGCCTGAAATGCTGGGTCGGCTTGGGCTTGGCGGTAATGGCGATCAAGATCGAGGATCAGCGGCATTAGGGTTTCGGCGACATAGCGGCCACCGTGGATACCAAAATGGCCGCGAGCGTCGGGCCCAGAGCGCAGGGAGTTGGTCAAAGGATGCTCGGACATGGATTTTACAGAGTCCTAAAAGACAGTCATCAGGGATAAGGGGGAAGCAGCGTGACTTGCACGCCTCACGCCCTGGCCCGAGCTTGACCAGACCACGGCACGCAACACCGCCCGGCGCATGGATCGCATCGGCGGACGGCGATAGCCGTTACAGCGCCGGGCCGTTGATCCGTACGGGGCTATGGGAAAGCTGCTGCTCATGGTTTGTCTATCGGGTCCCTTTGATTTTGTGGCTTTAACCGTCGACGGCATCAAAAAAGGCGGCGATTTTCTCGGGGTCTTTAATTCCTGGTGCCGATTCTACGCCCGAGGAAACATCAACACCCGGCGCGCCGCTGGCGGTCAGGGCGGCATCGACGGTTTCCGGGGTCAGGCCACCAGCCAAAAGCCACGGGATATCGTGTTTCCACTGCTGCATGATTGCCCAGTCAAAAGCAAGCCCATTGCCACCGGGACGGCTGGCATCTTTTGGTGGCTTGGCGTCAAACAGCAAGCTGTCGGCAACCTCTAGATAGGCCTCGGCGGCCTTGAGGTCTTCGGGGCCAGAGATGCCAAAGGCCTTAATCGCTTCGACCGCGAAATCCAGGCGCACTTGCTCTACCCGTTCCGGCGGCTCGTGGCCGTGGAATTGGATGATGTCTAGGCGCACATGACGAAAAACGTTTTCAAGCTCGGCGTTGGTCGGATCGACGAACAAGCCGACCAAGCGCAAATCGTCAAACACATCGGGCGGCAGGCCATCAAGCAAGGCGGCAACCCGTTCGGGGGTTACAGCGCGCGGGCTGGGTGGGTAAAACACAAAGCCGACCATATCGGCGCCGCAGCCAATGGCGGCGTCTAGGCCTTCTTCTTCGGTCAGGCCACAGATTTTGACAACGGTCATTTCAGCGCCCCTTCGGCGTGCAGTTCGTCTAAAATCCGCCGACAGGCGGCGGCGGGATCGGCTGCGCCCGTGATTGGGCGGCCAATCACCAAAATATCGGCCCCGGCTTTCATCGCTTGCGCCGGGGTCATGATGCGCTTTTGGTCATCGGCCCCAGCCCAGGACGGGCGGACACCGGGCACAATCAGGGTAAACAGCGGCCCACAGGCCTCGCGGATGGCGGCGGCTTCGTGGGCCGAGCAGACCACACCATCCAGCGAGCTTTGTTTGGCCAAAACAGCCAGGGCGCGGACCTGATCGGCAACTGATCGTTTGATGCCCAGTTCGTCCATATCATCCTGGTCCAGGCTGGTCAGGACGGTAACGGCGATCACCTTGGGCCGATCGACCAAATGATCGGTGGCGCCGTCGCGGGTGGCGTCGGCGGCGGCTTGCATCATGGCGCGCCCACCGGTGGCGTGGACATTGACAATCGCCGGGCGGGCCGCACAGGCGGCGCGCACAGCCCCGGCGACGGTGTTGGGGATATCGTGGAATTTCAGGTCGAGAAAAATCGGCAAGCCACAGGACTTGGCCACTTGGCGCACGCCCTTAACGCCATGGGCGGTGAAAAACTCTAGCCCCAGCTTGATGCCTCCGGCCACATCAGCCAGCGACGCAGCCAAGGACGTGGCGCGATTCAGGTCCGGTGTATCCACGGCCACATAAATGGGATTGGGGGAGTTCTCAGCCATCGGTCGGGCTTTTCCTTGAATCGTTTCTTACTGTTGTCGGTTATGGCACTAACCCGCCTTTCGGGCAAGAGAGAGGCGGCCTGTTCCGTGTCCGAGCCAAAGGGCGGGGTTTAACGTGCCCGCAAAACCCCGTCTTCCAAATGCACCACCCGATCACAGCGGGCCGCAAGGTCGGGATCGTGGGTGATCAGCAGCAAGGTGCTGCCCAGGGCGGCACGCTGTTCAAACAGCAGCGATACAATTTGTTCGCCGGTGCTGCGGTCTAGGTTTCCGGTCGGTTCATCGGCGAGTAATACCCGTGGTTTCACCGCAAAGGCCCGCGCCAGGGCCACGCGTTGTTGTTCGCCGCCTGACAAATGCGCTGGGCGGTGATCCAGGCGATGGCCAAGCCCAACGGCCTTTAGCGCTTGCTCTGCGAGGGTAAAAGCGTCGGCGGATCCGGCTAACTCCAGGGGGATAGCAACATTTTCCAGGGCGCTCATGGTCGGAATTAGGTGGAAGGATTGGAAAACAATCCCCACATTATCCCTGCGGAAGCGTGCTAAGGCGTCTTCGGATAAAGACCCAAGCTCTTGGCCTGCGACCCGTACCCGGCCCTTGGTCGCCCGTTCAAGCCCGGCAGCAATCATCATCATGGTGGATTTCCCCGAGCCCGAAGGCCCGACCACGCCAACCGCTTCGCCTGCGGCCACTGATAAATTAAGGCCGCGCAAAATATCTAACGGACCGGCGGTGCCTGCTAAACGCAGGTGAACATCGCTAAGGTCAATCGCAGCCGCAGACCGTGCCTCGTCAGAGGTCGGGACGGTTGGGGCCTCTAAGGGGGTCATGATGGTCATTGGATGCTCGTTTCAACTAGGTCAGGTTCAAAAGTGCAACGCATTACTCCCAAGGCATATGAGGCTCAAGTGCAGAAAATCAACGTTCGCTCTCGATTGTGGCAGCGCTGCGGGCTGCTTGTTGCCTGTTTTATGATGGTGTTTGCCATTGCGGGCCGCACCCACGCCGCAGAAACCCCGGCCCCGGTGGTGATCTTGGCCTTGGGCGACAGCTTGAGTGCGGGGTATAACCTGCCTGCGCAAGATGCCTTTCCTGTTCAGTTGGAAAAAGCCCTGCGTGCCAAGGGGCACGCGGTACGGGTGGTGAACGGCGGCGTTTCTGGCGATACTTCGGCGGGGGGATTGGCGCGGCTCGAATGGATGTTAGCCGATAAACCGGATTTGGTTTTGGTCGAGCTGGGGGCAAACGACGCCTTGCGCGGCCTGTCGCCGCAGCAAACCAAAGCCAATCTTGATGCGATTGTCAGCCGTTTGCGTCAGCGCGGCATGGGGGTGCTGTTGATTGGTATGCTGGCCCCACCGAACATGGGGCGCGACTATGGGGCGGCTTTTAACGGCCTTTATCCGCAGTTGGCCGAAAAGTATGCGTTGCCTCTGTATCCCTTTTTTCTAGAAGGGGTTGCCGCCCGCCCGGATGTTCTGCAATCTGATGGGATGCATCCCACCGCCGCCGGAGTCGCCGAGATCGTTCGCCGTATTTTACCCCAGGTCGAGGCTTTGTTGCCCTCCGTCGCCGCGCCGCCTTTAGGAGGCCCCCAATGAGCGCCCGTTTTCGTGGCATGGCCGCCCAGGCCGCCGACTGGAAAACCGCCACCATGATCTGTGCCGAGGCGGTTGCCCCGGTGGATGTTCCGGCCTTGGGGGTGGTCTATGTCACCCACGATATGGCCCCTCATATGGCCAAGATTGTCGAAATGCTGGCCGCCGTGACCGGCGTTATCCATTGGGTTGGTGGCTGCGGTGCAGGGGTCTGTGGGGCCGGGCAGGAATTTCATGATGGCTATGCGCTGTCGATTTTGATTATGACGCTGCCCGATGATGTTTGGTCTTTCTTGCCCAGCCTACGCCAGCCCGAAGACGCCGCTGATGCCGTCCCCGAGGACTGGGGATTGACCGCCCGTCCCTTGGTGGGGCTGGTGCATGGCGACCCGCGCAATGCGGCAGTTAATGATATTGTCAGTCTGCTTCCCGAAACCCTGGATGGCTATTTGGTTGGCGGCCTGGTGATGCCTTCGTCGGGGGCGGGCAGTATGAACAGCGGGCAAGTGGTTGGCACCATTAGCCCTACGGCATCCGATGAACCCAAGCGCACCACCGCCAGCAAAACCATCACCGGCGGCGGGCTGTCAGGGGTGTTGTTTGGCGCCGATGTGCCGGTCAGTGTCGGCCTGTCACAGGGCTGCGTGCCGTTGGGGGATCCGCATGTGATCACCGGCATGGAAGACGATTGGATCATGACGCTCGATGGTCGCCCGGCGCTGGATGTTTTGCGCGATGAGGTCGGCCCGTTGCCCGAAGACGGTTTTTCCTCGCTGAGCGGGGAAATCCACGCTGCCGTCCCGGTCGAGGGGTCAGATACGGCGGATTATCTGGTGCGCACCCTGGTCGGCCTAGACCCGCACGAGGCTGCCCTGGGCGTTGCCGCTGAATTGGTCGAAGGCGACCGGGTGATGTTTGTGCGCCGTGACCGTGCCAGCGCCGAGGCCGATTTGCGGGCAATGATTGGCCGTGTTCTGGCCCGTGCCAAGGGCAAACCGCCACGCGGGGCGATCTATATCAGTTGCCTTGCGCGTGGCCATCACCTGTTTGGTGCCGAGCACGGCGAGCTGCGGATCGTTGCCCAAGAACTGGGTCCCGTCCCGTTGACTGGTTTTTTTGCCGGTGGGGAAATTAGCCATAATCGGCTTTACACCCACACCGGGGTGTTGATGCTGTTTTTGTAACGACAGGGGACTGTTTTAGATTACAGCGCAAGAAACGAGATGCCACCCTTAGGGCCTTTCCCCGACACTGAGGACTAGAGCATTGTGCGCAAAAGTGGATACCGGTTTTGCGCAAAAACGCTCTAGCGGGCAGTGTAGAGAAATGGGAGAGGCCCAATGGCGCAGCACGAGGACCCTTTGACCCCTGAGGCAAAATGGCAGGCAGTTTGTGTCCGCGACAAAGGGCAAGATGGAACCTTTGTTTTTGCCGTGTTGACGACAGGCGTTTATTGCCATCCGAGTTGTTCATCCCGTCGGGCGCGGCGGGATAACGTGTCGTTCTTTGGCACTCCGGCAGATGCAGAGCGGGCAGGGTATCGCCCCTGTAAGCGCTGCAAACCAGATCTTGCCCTGTCATCCCCCCATGCCGAGGTGATTGCGCGTGCCTGTGCACAGATTGACAGCGCAGAACACGAGCCTTCGTTAGAGGCCCTCGCACGGGATGCGGGCCTCAGTGCGGGGTATTTCCAGCGGCTTTTTAAGGCTCAGGTGGGCCTATCGCCAAAGGGCTATGCGGTAGCGGCGCGTAAACAGCGATTCCGCCAGACCCTGGCCCAGGCTGATAGCGTGACCCAGGCAATCTATGACGCGGGCTATGCCAGTGCGTCGCGGGCTTATGCCGATGGCGCCGCCGGTGGTGTGGCTTTGCGCTGTCGGCAGCGTGGGGCCGAGGGTGAAACAATTGCCTATGCAACGGCGCAAACGAGCCTTGGGGAGATCGTTGTTGCCACTACTCCGCGCGGTATTTGCCTGATTGAGTTCATTGATCCGCAGCAGGAATTGACCGCCCTGGCAGCGCGGTTTCCTTTGGCTCAGTTTCGGCCCGCACCGGCGGCTTTGGCCGCTGCTCTGGCCTGGGTCATTGAGCAGATTGATTACCCGCAAACGGTCGATAGGGCACGGGCCCCGCTGCCTTTGGATATTCGCGGAACTGCTTTTCAAGAAAAGGTCTGGAAGGCGCTGAGCGAAATTCCCTGTGGGGTGGCGGTGAGCTATAGCCAGCTTGCGCACTCTTTAGGAATGCCCAAGGCCGCCCGTGCCGTCGCCCATGCCTGCGCCCTGAATCGCTGGGCAGTGGTGTTGCCCTGTCATCGAGTGGTGCGGACCAGTGGCGCGCTGGCAGGCTATAAGTGGGGCCTGGAGCGCAAGCGCCGCTTGCTTGAGGCTGAGCGCTGCGCGGCAGAGGCTTGGGATTTGCTTTACTCTTGACGGACCACCCGCCCCCAGCGGTCGACTTCGTAGTTTGGCCGCAGCGAAGGCAGTTCACGAACTTGTGCTGGGCCGGGCCAGTTGATTTTAGGAATTTCCATCACCGTCACCGGCCCCAAGATCAGCTTGCCGCTTTGCAGGCTGACCGGCGTGGTGAGGGTGGGGACGCCGCTTTTGGCTTCGGCCATGGTGCCCAGAACCACGCGGGCCAATGTTGCATCGCGGGCGCGCATCAGGCGGGCGTCATAGAGGGTGTCGACGGTTTCGAAAAATCCTTGAATTTGCGACGATAAAGCCCCGACGGGCTGCATGCGATCATCCAGGGCAAGGGTCCCGGTGGCCGCCAGCTTGAGCGGTGACCAATCAATGTAAAAGCGGTCAATTTCGGCAACGCCGCCGTCATCGCGCCATTTGGTGATCTGTTCGCGCAACGATCCTTCGCCTACTGGTCCTAGCAGCCGCCCGGATAGTTCCAATTGGCGGATCATCGGGCCGACAGAGGGGGCGATTTCTTGGGGAATCACCGTATCGCTGAGGGTGAGTGCAGCCTTATAGGTTTCGGTATGGGCATCAGCAGGCGGGGCGAGCGGTAAGGGCAGGGCGTCTGCGGTGAGTAGCAACGACGCGATTTGCAGCGGCGGTGCTCCGCCCACTGGTTGGGCGGTGGCGTTACTGAGTTCGACCTTGAGGCCATCAATCGCCCGTTGTCCGTTCAGCAGAAAGGTTACTTTGCTGCTGTCAGCGCTGATATCATACAAGGTGCCAGCCGCCGTGCGCAGTTGGCTGTGGCCGATAGGGGTAAGGTGCGGTTTGTGCTGATCCCAGGCATTGGCAGACAGGCGGAGGGTTTCAGCCTGCCATACCCAACCGCCCCAGCGTTGGGGAGCCGTCACTTTAACATTGGACAGCGTGACGCCGACGGTCAAAGGAAAGCCACTAACGTGCGGGGCATCGCTGGTAAGAACCCAACCATCCCCGTCTTGAGTGATCTGCGCCGCCTCCGCCATAGCGGAAAGGGCGGTTGCGGTGGAAAACCACAAATAGCCATAGGTGCCCAACACCAGCAGCAGAACCAGCGGCAAAGCCACAAAGGGAGCATAGCGCGCAAACGCGGACTTTTTCGGTGCTCGGCGTGCGAGTTCGGCCTGAGCCCGGCGGATCCCAGCATTGGCCTCGTTGGCACTCATGCGCACGTCTTTGTGCGGGTCTCTGCCGGAGTCGAGCGGAGCGTGTAGGGCTTTACCCTTTCCCTCCGGTGCTCCTTTCCCTGTTGGTGCACTCTTTCCCGTCGGAGCCCCTTTGCCCGTCGCTGCTCCCTTCCCCGTTGGCCGTTGTGCCATGCTGCCATATCCTTGTTGTTTTCCGTGGCTCTGTTACCGAGCCAGTTTCCCCAGCATAGGGGGTGGCTTGGCATCATGCCATGATCGGGCGCACAGGAACAGGCGTTGAAAATACATCGGCTTTCCCCTTTTCAGCCCTAGCCTGAGCGCGATACAACAGTGCTCATGACCCAGAACGATTCATTCGGGCAGTCCCTGCCCACGACCTTGTTGTCGACCGGCCCGCTCTATGATGGCCCGCAAACCGCTGCTGAACATCACGCGCGGCAGACGGATGCTGATCTGTGGGTCTTTGCCTATGGCTCTTTGATGTGGCGTCCGGGCTTTGAGTTTGAGGAAAGCCGCCCGGCGATGTTGCATGGCTGGCATCGTGCATTGTGCATTTTATCGGTGCGCTACCGGGGCACGCCAGAGCGTCCGGGCTTGGTTCTGGGCTTAGATCGCGGTGGATCGTGCCGGGGGTGGGCATACCGGGTTGCCGCTGCCCAGCGGCCAGCGGTGGCCGATTACCTTGATGCCCGCGAACTGGCAACGCGCAGTTATCAGCCGCGTTTTCTGAGCCTGAGTTTACAGGGCGGCGAACGGGTTCAGGCCTATGGCTATGTTGCCGATCCGGCGCATCCCCAGTACGGCGGCGCCCTGAGCGAAGGCGAAAAAATCGCCCTGATCGCCGGTGGTCACGGCCAGGAAGGCCCTTGCCGTGACTATTTGGTCAATACCATTGATCAGCTTAAAGCCTTGGGGGTGCGGGATCGGCTTTTGAGCCGCACCCTAAAGGCGGTTGATCACTTCGCGCGCTGAAGACGCCGCCACTGGGCGACGTTGGTATTATGCTCGCGCAGGGTTTCGGCAAAGGCATGGCCGCCGCTGCCGTCGGCAACAAAGTACAACGCCTTGATCGCGGCGGGGTGCAGGACGGCATGCAAGCTGTCGCGCCCGGGGTTGGCAATCGGTGACTGCGGCAAGCCTGGACGGGTGTAGGTGTTCCACGGGTGATCTTGTTCCAGATCGGTGCGCAACAAAGCGCGGCCCAGGCTGCCGGTATCAGGGGCTAAGCCATAGATGACCGTCGGGTCAGACTGTAACGGCATACCCAAGCGCAAGCGATTGACAAACACCGCGGCCACCTGGGGCCGCTCACTGGCTAGGGCCGTTTCTTTCTCTACCACCGAGGCCAAGATCACCGCCTCTTCTTTGCTGCTGATTGGCAGGTTCGGATCGCGGTTGGCCCATAGATCATCAAGGGTGCGAGTCATTTCTGCCTGCATTCGCGCCACGGCATCGGCGCGGCTGTCACCGCGCTGAAAGGCGTAGGTTTCAGGCAGCAGCGATCCCGTCTTTACCCCCTGCGGCACTGGGCCAGTCAGGGCATCCATACCGACGATCAGGGCCAGGGCCTCGGGCGAGGTCAGGCCTTCGGGGATGGTGAGCGAATAGTGCACCCGGTTGCGGCCCGAGCCTAAAATCAGCGCAATGTCAGCCATCGAACTATGGGCAGGGATTTCAAACTCGCCAGCCTGTAGAGATGCTGCCATGCCGCGTGCCTTGACCATGCCCTGAAAGACCCAAAGATCCAGCGAGTTGGCGAGTAATCCCCGTTCTTGCAAAAGGGCACCGATATGGCGCAGCCCCGCTCCGCGCGGAATTTCAACGCGAACCGCCTGATCATTGGTGCTGGCGCTGGTAAAGCGCTGATCCGCCACCACCCACGCCCCTCCCGCTGCCGCCACAGCCAGCAGACAGAAAAAAATGAGCGAAAGAAAAAGCCGCTTTACCATCTGAAGAAACCCTCAGTTTTATGGGGTATGGGGGAAAGGGGTGTTGCCCTGACGGGCAATGTCTTGGCAGACGGCCTTTTCGCGGGGCACAGCCCCGCACCCGATCTGTTTAGCCACCCATACTATGCTTTGACGCT
>CEGC01000755.1_pt1 | contig 13171 bp, 4 predicted proteins | sample 302731 | NCBI WGS metagenome assembly CEGC01 (sample SAMEA2755656, study PRJEB7226) | microbial mat metagenome | biome: microbial mat; feature: hypersaline; material: grass silage | place: USA | collected 2014-02-19 | depth 0 m | reverse complement strand
GATGCGCCGACGCTAAATACCGGCGATTCTGGTGTTTTCGAACATGATAGCGCTGCCCATACCGCAGCCCTGGCCGATACAACCGCCGACGAATGGGTGTCGTTGGATGTTGATATCAGTTTGGTTGATGCGGATGGTTCGGAAACCCTGACCGTCTATATCGAAGTTCCGGTTGGCGCCACTTTGTCGCACGGGTCGGTTATTTCGTCGGTCAGCATGGAAAATAACCAGAGTGGTGACACTCTGACCCTGACATCTAATAGCAATACGGTGATCTGGGAAGTTCCGGTTTCGGCGATTGAAAACAACGAACTTAAGATTTTGCCCGCCGCTGATTCATCGGCGGACTTGGATCTGAACGTGACTTTGGTGTCAACCGAAGCCAATGATGGCCAGGATCAGGCCTGGGCACAAAGCGGCATTCACGTCGATGTTGGCGTCTTGACGCCCGATGTTTCCGCCGCTGCAGTGTCGGGGGATGAAGATACCTGGATTCATCTTGATCTGCATGCGGAACTGCCCACCGCAGGCACGGATGAAACCCTGGTGGTCAGCATTGAAGACCTGCCGGAAGGGGCCATTTTGGCCAGCAAGAGCGGCAGCACCTATAGTGAGCTCAGCCCCAATGCCGATGGTAGCTACACCATCACTGGCACGCTGGAAAACGTCTATGTGCGTTGGGATGCCGATACCAATTTCAACAGCACCGAAGATATTACTTTTACGCTGAAGGCCTATACCAGCGACGTTGATGTTAACGGTGACTTTGATGCCCTCGGCTCGTCTTTTGCTGATGAAGCGGTGGCGACCACGACTGTTACTGTGACTGTGGACGCGGTGGCTGATGATGCTGTCGCCAGCGGCTCGGGGGTAGGGATCGAAGACAAAGAAATCGCTCTGGACCTGTCGGCCACGACTGCTAGCGCGACGGAAACTATTACCGGCATTACGTTGACGGGCATGCCTGCCGGGGCGACGTTGTATTATTACGAGCATGGTACCGGCGATCCGTCGTCGCGGGTCGAGGTGGTTGCTAACGCTGATGGCAGCTATGATATCGATCCGAACGATTTGCATAACTACACCGTTTTGCCTGCGCCGGATTCTGATGCTGATTTTACCCTCAGCATGGCGGTCACCGTCGAAGAAGAAGGCAGCATTAACGTTACGACCGTTGATGTGCCGGTTACGGTCTACTCCGATGCTGATAAGCCGACGCTGACCACTGATGACCCGTCGACCGCAGCGGTCAATGACGAGCCGATGGTTGCTGTTAACGAAGATGCGCTTTACCAGTTGGTCTGGGACAGCAATGTTTCAGGGCATACGGGCGAAGGCGATAGCGGCTTCCCCACCAGCGCCGACGGGTCCGAAGACATCACTGTGCGCATCGAACTGGTTGATGCTGATGGGAACCCCATTGATGCCAGCGATGCCGTTTTGGTGGTCGATGGCGTGACCTATACTGCCGAAGATCAGCCGTGGATTGTTAGTGGTGCCGATTTGATGGCGGGGAACGTCTCCCTTGGGGGCGTAGATTATTGGGCGAACAACAGCGATAGCACGAACCTGCGCTTTAAGCTGACGCCGATTGCCACTGATGATGATGGCCAAGGCACCATTGACCTGGACGGTGATGGTATTGCCGATCGTAGCGTGGTTTCCGAAGGTGACCCGGCCTTTATCACTTTGCATGTGAATGCGGTGGCCAACACCGTGACCATGGTTGCTGAAAACAGTGGCTTGGAAGACGCCGGAACCCCGAACGATACCAGCGATGGTATCGCCATGACCCCGACCATTACCCTGCAAGATACTGACGGTTCGGAAAGTCTGACCGGATCGGTGTTCATCTTGTCTTCCGACACCGATATGGTGAACGGCACGGTCACTTTGAACGGCTCGGCGGTTTCTGCCCAGTTGGTGACCGGCTATGATACCGATGGGAACCCGACCTTTGATGGTGGCGGGGCGGCTGATGCGCCGCCGGTTTATGCCTATGAGATTCCGGTTTCTGACTTTAGCTATGACAGCGGCAGCGGAACCTATTCGATTAACGGTCTGTCGCTGACCCCGCCGGAACATTCTGACGGTGGCGCCGACGGCGACGTTTTGTACAGCATCGTTGCCACCACGGTCGAAGCCAGCAACGGCGATACTCAGACCACCACTTACACCGGCGGCGTTGTCCATATCGAAGCCGTTGCCGATATGACCACCATCGGTGGTGACGCGGCAGCGGGGATGGAAGATAGCGCTATCGCGCTGTCGATCAGCAGCGGCGGTTTGGTCGATACCGATGGCTCGGAAACGTTGACCATCTATATTTCCGGCGTGCCAAAAGGGTCGGTCTTGGCACAGGACGGCAATGCTTTGTCGGCCAATGCGGATGGCACCATTACTCTGGAAGACGGCACCAAGCTGGTTGCCGATGGCGATAGTGATGTCTATGCCATCGTTATCCACGCAGGTGAATCGGTCGAAGACGCCCTTGCCAACCTGACCATTACGCCGCCAGCCGGTGATTCCGCTGACTTTGAGCTGAAGCTTACCGCCGTTACCGAAGAAGCGCAGAATGGTGATCAGGCGATTGCCACCGGGTCGTTGTTTGTGGACGTGGGGACGCATGGCCCGACGCTCAGCGATGGCGCAGTGACCATCAATGAATGGACCTATAGCAACGGTACTAGCTGGAATAACCTTAATCTTTCCAGCGCCGTTGACCTGCAAACCTCTCACCGTGATGGCACAGAAGTGGTCGAGATCCATCTGACCGATGTGCCTGATGGTGTCACCCTCCAGGGGTACTATGGGGGGGGGTGGCATACGCTTAGCGCGAATAGCGACGGCGCCTATGTCATTGATGAACAGTGGATGGATACCGTCCGCATTCGCACCGCAAACAACGTTGATACCGACTTTACCTTGCATGCTCAGGCGGTGGTGAAAGACGTTGACGTGGGCGAAGCCTGGGAAACCGATGCCTCGGACACGGTTGCCCCGGACTCGGCTTACTCGGAAATTGTCGATATCGCGGTGACCGTAAATGCGGTTGCTGATGGTGTGACTGCATCGGGATCGGGTGTTGGGGTCGAAGATCAGTGGATTGACTTGAATCTGAGCGTGTCGCTTAAAGATACTGATGGTTCGGAATCAATTACCTCGATCATTTTGGATGGCGATTTCACCGGCGTTACCCTGCGTGTGCCCGATGGAGCCGGGGGATATATCACCCTGAGCCCGAATGGCAGCGGTGATTATGACCTGACCTCCCTGACCGAAGAACAGTGGGATGGGTTGCAGATCCTGCCACCCGCAGATTCCAACGATAATTTGTCCCTGACCCTGCGCACCACCACCACTGATGTGGGGACTGATGGTGATGTCCATAGTTCCAAGGGCAGCAAGACCACCAACACTACGGTTGCGGTGACTGTGTTTGGCGATGCTGATGATCCGACGGTTACTGTTGATCAAAGTACCAAAACCATCGTCGAAGATCAGGTCTACAAGCTGTCGAATGTGGTTACAGACCCGTCGCTTGGCGAAGATATGGCCGCCAACGGGGTTAACAGCGCTGACGGTTCAGAAACCTTGACGCTGATCATCACGCCCGTGGACGCCGAACATTCACGGCTGGGTTTGGATATCAATGGTGATGGCACGGTCGATACTTGGCTGGATCTATCCGATGATGGCACCTGGACCATTTCGGCGGATCAGCTTTCTCAGGTTTACATCGGCGGCGTTGGCAACTGGTCGGGGGCTGATAGCTCCGACACCTTGCAGTTCCGGATTGTTGCCAAAGCGACCGAAGACGATGCTAACGCCGATGATAGCGCGCTTGACGGCGTTGGTCTGTCACGCGAAGGCACCGCTGAATCTGCTCAATACACGGTGACCCTGGCGGTTGACCCGGTGGCGGATGCGCTGGTCATTTCGGCCCATAATGACGGGGTTGAAGACCAAGTGGGCGGCATCGCGGTGACGCCGACGATTATGGTTACCGATACTGACGGCTCGGAGAGCTTGACCGGCACGGTCTATATCATGACCTCCGACGCCGACATGCTGGCCGGTTCGCTGAGCCTTGATGGGACCGAGCTGACGGCTCAGTTGGTCACGGGCTATGATAGTGATGGCAACCCGACCTTTGACGGTGCGGGGGCCGCTGATGCGCCGCCGGTCTATGCATACTCCATCGACTCAAGCGAGTTCTCGGCCACGGGCGGCACCTATTCCATTGGTGGTTTGGTGTTTGCCCCAGCGGCGGATTCCGATGGCGATGTGACCTATCGTATCGCGGCTACGGTGGACGATAATGGCGATCTGCTGACCACGGTTGGCACCGGCACCATCGTTGTTGATGCGGTGGCCGATGCGCCGACCGTCGAATTGCATGATGCGGGTGGTGCCACGGTGACGTCGGTCACTGGCACCGAAGACACACCGATCTTGTTGGGGATTGCTGCGCAGTTGACCGATACCGATGGTTCGGAAAGCCTAACTGGGGCGCAGTTGAGCAACGTTCCTGATGGCTGGACGGTTGGCTATTGGGATGGCAACACCTTTGTCGAAGCCACCAATGAAGGTGGTGGCGTCTGGACGGTCTCGCCCGATCGCCTTGACGAAGTGGCTCTGATGCCTGATTCCGATTTGCATGTCGAATTGGCAGATGCGCCGGTGATTTCACTAAGCGTTACCAGCAGCGAAGGCGCCCCTAATAACGCCGATGTTTCGCTGCGCTCGGCCACCACTACCACCAGCTTCTCGGTGATTGTCGAGGCTGACGCTGACACTCCGTCGGTGGTGATCAACAATGCCCGTGGCACCGAGGATAGCGATATTGCCATCGATATTTTGGCAAAAATCACCGATAGCGATCTTCTGCAGGGCCGCGAAGCCTCGGAAAGCCTGAGTGTTACCGTCTCGGGCGATTTCAAGGGCGGGATTTTGGTTGATGGCGAGGGTCACGAGTTGACCTGGGATGCTGGTCAGGGTGGTTATGTGATCGCTGCCGAAGACCTAAAAGACGTTTACTTCCGCCCACTGGCTGATTCCAACGAAGACTTGCAGCTGACCGTGACCGCAACGGCCACCGAAAACAGCAACGGTGATACGGCGAGCAAGACCGCCACTTTGAACATTAACGTCAAGGGGGACGCCGATGCGGCCACCTATGGCGGAGAGGTGTTGTCGAGCACCGGTGCCTTTGAAATTGATGGCACCGAAGCCAAAGATAGCGGCGTTACCGAAATCAACCCGCATTTCGAGGAATTCGGCAGCACCGACGTTGACGGCTCGGAAACGGTTTCCCTGGTGATCAGCAACATTCACGACGGGGTTACCCTGTCGATGACTGGCGGCAATGCAGAATACCTGAGTTACATCGGGGATGGTAAATGGGCGGTTGACCCTGATCACCTGGGTGATGTGCGCATTACAGTTACCGATGGTAATTATAGCGGCAGCCTGACCGACGCCTTTACCCTGGATGTGGTGGTGACGGAAAATGACGGCGATGTGAGCGTAACCACCAAATCGGTGACGCTGAATATCGACCCGACCACCGACACGCCGACGGTTTCGCTGTCTGCCCATGTTAGCGAAGATGCAACGGTTGTTGATGGTATCCAGCATGATATTCCGCTGGAAATTTCAGTCAGCCCGGCTGATATCGCCAATGGGGTCGAAGGGATTACCAGCCTGACGATTAGCGTGGATACCGCAGCCTTGGGTCTGCCTGATGGCACCACGGTGACCTTTACTCTTGACGGTGTTACCTATGACCTGACCGCTGGCGATAGCATCGTTCTCGATGAAACGGCGCTTGCGGCCTACACCGATAGTGATGGCAAGGTTAACCTGAGCCTGACACTCGACGGCCTGCCCGAGCATTGGTCCACTGATGTGCCGGTGAAAATTGTTGCCACCGCACAAGAAGACGGTGCGGCGCCGGTGACAACGACGGTGACGCAGTCGGTGGTGATTTCTGCGGTGGCAGATGCCCCAGCAGTCTTTAGCGCCGATCCGCAGGTTTCGGCTGGCGACGATAACGTGGTTGATCTGAACGTCGATATCGCCTTGGCTGATACCGACGGTTCGGAAACGGTGACTTACTTCACGGTGACCGGGGTTCCTGCCGGTGCGATCCTCAATACCGGGACCTATGCCGGCGCTGGGACTTGGATCGTTACCAATAGCCAGTATCAGGCTCATGGCCTGTCGGTGGAGGGCGATGCCGGGGTCAATGGTACTCTGACGATTACCGCCCATATCGTTGATAACGATCCTGATGGTGGTAGCGATCAGACCTCTGCGACCATTACTGCGGACTTTACAATTTCCGATACCGCAGGCCCGGGTGGTGGTGGCGTTGGTGGTGCCGACGGGGTTGTAACGCCGCCGACGGTGGCGATTAATCCGGTCAATTCCACCGAGGACGCTAGCTTTAGTCTGTCGCTGAGTGCCGCTGATACTGACAGCAGCAGTGCAATCATCATTGATGCCCTGCCCGAAGGAATGACCATCAATGGCACGGTGGATGTGGATTACTTTGTGGTGAACGGTTCCATCGTTATCCCGATGGACTCGCTCGACACTGTGACCTTTACCCCGGATCGCGACTATTCGGGCGATCTGAGCTTGACGATCAGCATCACAGGCACCGATGGCACCACATCAACTCAATCGTTGGATGTGACCGGGATCGCCGCTTATGTGGCCCCGGAAACCGATGGTGCATCCCTGGTTGCGACGGTTGCTTCGGGGGCTGATACCAGCGAAGACAGCAGCGGTGTTGAGTTTTCGATCACCATTTCGCAGCAAGACGACGACCATTCGGAAAAGCTCGATAGCACTTCGATCACCATTGACGGCAGCTCGCTACCCGAAGGCGCGACGTTATCGCTGAACGGGATGGTTTTGACTGCCGATGGTTCGGGCGATTATGTGATCCCCCTGACGGACTTTGGGGTGAATGCAAGCGACTTTGATAATGGTGGGTCGTTGGTTCTTAATGGCCTGTCTGTGACCCCGCCGGCGGATTATTCCGGAACTTTGGATCTGTCCTTCAGCGTGGTGGTCCATGATCAGCAGACCGTTAACGGGGTGCTGGTGGTTGACGATGCGGTGACCTCTACCGGATCGTTGAGCATTGGGATTACCGCTGAAACGGATAGCGCCGTTCTTTCTGCTGCCGATGTTAGCGGTGCCGAAGATAGCGCGATTGCTTTGGATCTGTCGGCCTTTGACAGCGATCTTAAGGCTGCTGTGAATGATTATGGCAGTGAAAGCATGTCGGTGGTGATCAGCGGCGTGCCGGCAGGTGCGGTTCTTGCTGGGGCGACCAACAACGGTGAATACCAAGTTGGAGGGGTGACTTACACTTCGTGGACCGTGAAGGGCGCGAACATCGACCCAGAAACGGGCAAAATCACTGGCGTTAGCATCACTGGGCCGGAAGATTGGTCGGGGTCTGTGTCTTTGACCATGACCGCCTACACCATGGAGCTTTCCACCCATGCGATAGCGGTTGCCGAGACCAATTTTGTGGTGACGATTGATGCGGTTTCTGACCAAGCCAGCATCAACCCGCAGAACGTTGAAGCCAGTGCCGAAGCCCGTGAAGATAGCCAAGTGGCACTGACCTTGAATGCCCAGTTGCTCGACGTTGATGGTTCAGAAACCCTGACGGTGCAGATTTCCGGTGTGCCGGATGGGGCGACCTTTACCGATGGCAATGGTAATGCGGTTGGTACGGCCCTGGGCGCTGGCCTGTGGTCCTTCACTGCCGGTGAAATTGCTACCGTTCATATCATTGGTCCTGAGAACTACTCTGGAACCTTGGCCCTGCAAGCGCAGGCCATTTCTCAGGATGGTTCTGCTGCCGCCAATGCATCGGGGTGGACTGGCTTTAACGTGACCTTGTTGGGTCAGGCTGACGACCCGACCCTGACTTTGGGTGCAGGCGCAGTGAGCGGCAGCGAAGACCAAGCTGCAGGCATCGCGCTGAACCTAGAAGGTGCGCTTGGCGATCCCGAGGGTGAATCGCTGCAGTTGCTGATTACAGGGGCCCCAGAGGGCACGACCTTTACCGCCGTTGATGGCACTGTGATTAGTGCGACGATTGGCGGTGATGGGGCGCTCTATTGGGCTGTTGATGGCGACGATATCAGCGGTTTGGTGATGCATACGCCGCTGAACTGGAATGGCTCGGTTGATTTGGGCCTGGATTTGGTTGCCAGCGAAGACGGTACTTATGCCCATGATACCGCGACGCTGAACGTGACTGTTGATGCGGTGAACGATGCGCCGGTTGTCGATATCACCACGGCATCAAGCTATAACGCCGGTTATGATGGCCCGCTGTATGTGGTTGCTAACGAAGCCGACAGCACCGCCGGGGTGGCTATTAGCGATGTGGATAATTCTACCTTGTCGCATATGGACGTCTCGATCACCAGCGGTGCCCAGGATGGCGACAGCCTGAGCATCTTTGGTCAAACGATGGACATCGACATGGACGGTAATTTGACCCTTACCGTTGATGACAGCACTTTGACGGTGACCTATGACGTCCATAGCAACACCCTGTCATTCGATGGTGATGCTAGTGCCGATACCTATGCCAAGGTTGCCGGTTCGGTAGTGCTGACCAGCAGCACCGGCACGGTAGAAGAGGGCGACCGTACAATCGCTGTGACCACCTATGACGATGGCGGTCTGAGCGGAACAGATAGTACGACGACATCGGTACAGAACGGCTCGATCACCCTTGATCACGCCGATCGCGGTGAAATCCTGTTCAGCGGCAATAACTCGGTGATGTTGATGGGGTCTGACGGCGATAGTGATGCGCTGGTGATGAGCTTTGGTGATCCGTTGACCACGGTCGACGGCGGCACCGATGGCTTTGATCAGCTCTACATTATGCCCGGCGCTGATAATCCCAGCGTTGACTGGACCATTACCCCTGATTTCGATGGTTCGGGTCATATGACGGGTGACTTCACCATCACCGGCGGCGATGGGTCTGATAACATGTTGGTTCATGTTGATCCGGCACATGTTGCATCGGTGAGCGAGCATTCGATTGTCTTTAATGATGATGCCAGCGGTACCATCAGCTTTGATGATGGCTCGCTGAGCACCATCGACTTTACCGACCTGGAAAAAATCTCGGTATAAGGTGGCTTAGAGCGGTTTTCATCTTCTTAGAGGACTGAAAGCCGCTCATGCTCTTGGACTGAGTGACTGGCATAGAGAGCCTATGAAAATGAAAAATGGCCGCTTTCCTTGGGGGAAGCGGCCATTTTTATGGGTGCAGGCGTATTTTCTAATCTAAAAACAAGGCCTGTTCGATGAAAGCAATGGTGGCGTCGGCATAATGCTGCACCGGCAAATCGCGCTGACGATATTTCCAGCGTTTTAAGTACCATTCCTGTAGTAAGGGTTTAATCAGCGATGCTGCCATGGTGGTGTCGGCCCAACGGAGGATGCCGCTGAGGCGGGCCTGTTCCAGGCAATCATGGATCATATCCTCGGTCAGTAATTCGGCCTGGCGGGCGAATTGGCGGCCATCGTGGCCGACGTGGCGGGCCTCCATATAGGCAAAAAAGAACCACGGCTGTAGGGCTTCGGATAGGTACAGGTGGGCGCGCAGCAAATAGGCCAAGCGCTGGCGCGGGTCTTGTGGCCAGTGTTCCGGGTCGCCAAGACCTTGATGGATGCAGTCTAAAACCTGACTGATCACCATACGCAGCAGTTGTTCTTTGCTGTCGATATAGGAATAGAGCGCGCCCAAGCTGATTCCCGTTGCGGCGCTTAGATCGCGCAGACCCATGGACTGAAAGCCACTGGCATTTGATATTTTCAGGGTTTCCAAAAATATTTTTTGCAAATTAGGCAAGGCAGTTGTTTCGCGTTTGACCTTAATTGTCGCGGCGTGGCGGGCATAGATCGGCGCATAAAAACTCAATTCCTGCGGGTTAAAGCGTTGATGAAACTGCTGAAGATCCAAAAGGGAAGTGTTCATGGAGTGTCCTCGTCGCCCGGCAGGTGTTCTTTGGAATGGACTGGTGGAAGAACCACCTTGGTAATGCCTACTCTTGACAGGGGCATGATGCAAGAGGCATAAAAAAACGAACGTTCGTTCATGTTTTTGTGCTGGCCCTTCGGAGGATCTGTTCCATGTCCATACAAACGCTTGATCAGCAAGCCCCAGACTTGTTTTCCGTCGCTGGGCAGCATGTCCTGATCACCGGGGCCTCTGGCGGATTGGGGGCGCATTTTGCGCGGTTTCTTGCCGGTCGTGGGGCCAAAATAAGTTTGGCTGCGCGGCGTGTCGATCGCTTGACGTCTTTGGTGGCCGAGATCACTGGCGCAGGCGGGCAGGCCCAGGCGCTGGAGTTAGACGTTGCCAATCCGGCCTCGGTGACTTTGGCCATCGAACAAGCCGAAAGCGGCTTTGGCCCGCTCAATGCGCTGGTTAATAACGCCGGAATTACCCGTTCGGGGGCCGCGCTTGATTTGTCTGAAGATGATTGGCAGGCCGTGATTGATACCAACCTTTCCGGTGTGTGGTATTGCGCCCAACAGGCCGCCCGCCACATGGTCAACCATGGTGGCGGCACGGTGGTCAATATTGCCTCTATTCTGGGCGAGCGCGTGGCGGGGGGCGTGGCACCCTATGCGGCATCCAAGGCCGCAGTTTTGCATTTGACCAAGGCCATGGCCCTGGAATGGGCCCGCTATGGGGTACGGGTGAATGCTCTGGCTCCTGGGTATGTGGAAACAGACCTTAACCGCGACTTTTTTGCCAGCCAAGCCGGTTTGACGCTGATTAAACGTATTCCTCAACGCCGCCTGGGGCAGCCGCAAGATCTGGATGGGCCGTTGCTGTTGTTGCTCTCGGCGGCGTCGACGGCGATGACCGGCGCCGTGCTGGCTGTTGATGGCGGCCATTTGGTCAGCAGCCTGTAAATTTCTTCTTTTTTAATGAGAGTACAGTCCGATGGATTTCGCCCTTTCGCCTGAACTTGACGCCTTGCGTCTGAAAACACGCGCTTTTATCACTGATCATGTGATCCCAGCCGAGGCCAATCCGGCAAACTATGATGCCCACGAAAATATCAGCGAAAGCAAACTGGCCGAGCTGCGCGCCCTAGCCAAAAGCCAAGGCCTATGGTGCCCGCAAATGCCCGTTGATTGTGGCGGTATGGGCTTGTCGGTGGTCGGTATGGCGGCGCTGTATGAAGAAGCCAACACGTCGTTGTTCGGTCCGGCGGTGATGAATTGCGCCGCCCCTGATGATGGCAATATGATTTTGCTCAACAAGGTTGGTACCGAGGCGCAAAAGGCGCAATGGCTGCAGCCGATCATTGACGGCACGGTGCGCAGCGCCTTTGTGATGACCGAGCCTGACCCCGGTAGTGGGTCTGATCCGGCGGGGATGATGACCACGCGCGCCGAACGCAAGGGCGACCGCTGGGTGATCCATGGCCGCAAGTGGTTCATTACCGGAGCCGAGGCGGCGACGCATTTTATTCTGGTGGCGAGAACTTCGGACGATCCGCGCAAGGGGCTAACGACGTTCTTGTTCCACCGTGATCAGCCGGGCTGGCGTATCGAGCGGCGCATTCCAATCATGGGGCCCGAAGAGCACGGCGGCCATTGCGAGCTGGTCTTTGATGGCCTGGAAATCGCTGATGAGAACCGCCTGATGCAGGTTGGTGATGGTCTAAAAGCGACGCAAATCCGGCTGGGAACGGCCCGTTTGACCCATTGTATGCGCTGGACAGGTCTGGCCAAGCGGTCACTGGCGATTGCACAAGAGTATATTGGCCGCCGCATAGCCTTTGGTAGTTTGTTGGCCGACCATGAGTCGGTGCAAACAATGATCGGCGATGCGGCAATGCAGGTGGAGATTGGTCGCTTGTTGACCATGAAAGCCGCCTGGATGCTTGATCAGGGCTCGTTCGCGCGCAAAGAGGTCAGCATGGCGAAAATCGTCGTTGCCGATGCGTTGCAGCAAGCGGTTGATACCGCAATTCAGCTTTGCGGTGCTCGGGGTTATTCTAAAGATACGCCGTTGGAATGGATTTATCGCTATGCCCGCCAAGCACGCTTGGTCGATGGTGCCAGTGAAGTTCACAAAATGGTACTGGCGCGGGAACTGACCGCCAAAGGGACTGATTTTTGGCATTGGGGGGCATGATGCAGCAACACCAAGCGGCGTTGGAAACCTGGATGGCAGAATGTTGCGGTGCGCAAGCGGTGCAGATTACCGCCATGCAAAAGCTTTCAGGCGGGGCGATCCAGGAAAACTGGGCTGTTGATGCCACCATTGACGGCGGTTCCCTGGCTGGGCTGATCCGCTTGGTGGTGCGCACCGACGCCCCGTCTGGCGTTGCGGTGAGCCTGGGCAGGCCGGAGGAGTTCGCCCTGTTCCGTGCGGCATTTGCGGCAGGGGTAACTGTTCCAGAACCCTTATGGTTGGATGCAGACGGAACCGTCACCGGCACGCCCCTGTTTGTGATGCGCCGCGTTGATGGCATCGCTGCCGGCCATAAGGTGGTCAAGGATGACACCCTGGGCGGCGGGCGCGAAGCCCTGGCTGAGGCTTTGGGGCGCGAGCTAGCCCGTATTCACACGCTGCGCCCTGACACGGCACAGGGCCTTGGTTTTTTGCCGCCGCCGGTGGCAAACCCAGCCTTGGCCTGGGTGGCCGAGTTTCGCGGCTATCTGGATCACCATCCTGACTCCCACCCGGTGATCGAGTGGGGCTTACGCTGGTTGGAATGTAATGCCCCCGATCCCTTGCCGACAGCAGTGCTGCTGCATAACGATTTTCGCGTCGGTAACGTGATGATTGGGCCTGACGGTGTTACCGGGGTGTTGGATTGGGAGTTTGCCGCCTGGGGGGATGCTCGCGCCGATTTCGGCTGGTTCTGTGCTCCTTGCTGGCGGTTTGGTGCCCGTCAACGCCCGGCGGGGGGAATTGGGTCAAAGCAGGCGTTGCTGCGGGGTTATCGCGATGGCGGCGGGTTAGCTTTTGCTGACCAGGATATAGGCTATTGGGAAGTGATGGCCACGGTGCGCTGGGCGATCATCGCTTTGCAACAGGCTGACCGCTGTGTGCGCGGCGGGGAAACATCGCTAGAGCTTGCCC
>CEGC01002453.1_pt1 | contig 13246 bp, 24 predicted proteins | sample 302731 | NCBI WGS metagenome assembly CEGC01 (sample SAMEA2755656, study PRJEB7226) | microbial mat metagenome | biome: microbial mat; feature: hypersaline; material: grass silage | place: USA | collected 2014-02-19 | depth 0 m | reverse complement strand
CGCTATCCCTGTTTCACTAGAGAACACCACACTAAACACTGAAGAAGAAAAGATCGCCTTTGCTATTAAAGCAGGGGAAGAGGCAACCGCAGCATTAGCGCGCGCACCTTTTTGTTTTGATGTGTCATTCCAAAACGTTGAGTTAGGCGAACCCCAAGGGCGCGGGCATTCACTGTTACACGTATGGAACGCCCCATACATACGCAAGGGATTAGAGCGTGTACTAATGATCGATGTGGCTATCAAGGCTAGAAACTATATCCGCAAGGCTAAGCAATACGAATTAATCATACAGCCAGCCTTTGAAACTATTAACGGGGCGGTTACTGAAATCTTTGCTCAGGTGGATAACGCAGAGAAAGCAACCTATTCAGAAGACTTTTTGATCGAGTGGTGTTAATCATGCTTATTAAATTTAATGTCGCGGTACTACTGCAAGCCAATGACGCGCCACGCGTAGACAATCACTATTCTAAGTTTGCGACTAACCAGCAATTAGAAGAGAAACGCCAACGCAGGGCGCGAGCGATTAACGCTTTGTGCACTTCCCTGACTACCCTCTTAACAGAGCACAGTAGTAGCCCAACCGCGATAGTTAGATCAGCGTCGAGTCAATCATTTAAGCGCTACGGCAAAGACCACACACCCGCGAATGATGCCGCTATCCGATCACACGCGCATAAGGCAGATGCGATTATATCCGTAGAACTAGAATTAGAGTGGCACCACTTGATCCGGTTCGGGAGTCATAACCATGCGCTAGCGCTAATAGACAGGGCAATCAATAACGCGCCTACCCTGCTTACTCCTATTAAGTACATTACATTAAGCAAGGCAGTACAACGTTATGAATATGCTTAACACCCTACACGCGCTAACGGCTAAGCGTTACTTTGTCCCTATGTGCATTAACTATACGGCACAGAACACCGAGCGCGATCCTATCGGCATTACACGGGCGACAACTTCTATTATGTCGCTCATTATCGCGCACCCGTTACCCGCGCCGCGCCTACCCTGTAGCGTACTAGGAGTGATTTCCGCCGATAACCTTAGAATGGTTGACGACTCACACAAGCCTAGAAGTAAAACAGTAGGAGCCTATCTAAAATGTGTTAGGGGTTACGCCAACCCAACATACGAGGGGTTTATACGTGATAACCTTTTTGCACACCCTAAGCCAAACTTACACCACATGACAGCCTTTATAGAGATCCTAGCCTATAGCGAAGCCGAAGCGGTTAAGGTTGCGCAGGGGTACGCGCGCGAGTTGCGACATTATCGATCAGGGCGGCAGTGGGGGCGGGTTACTCAGACGTGCGCAATTAATTGCGGGCGCTACTCACTGCAACCTAACCATATAAAGAACTTGCACGATATTAAATACATTAAAAAGTATAGAGGTTGAAACGATGACTAACCCATTTCTGAATAGAGTGTTTCCCTCAATGAGCGTAGAGCCTCGCGTTATTGGTATAACCTTTCTACCTTCAACTTACAGAGAGTGTACTAGCTATTGCATGACGGTAGCTATTGCCGTGAATAAGATCGGCTTCCTATCCAACTTCCTAGAGCATGACGGTTACTTCTACGACACGCGCACATCGCCAAAGGTAGTGAACAACGCGAGGGACGCATTATTTAGATCATTCGCTATGAACCCACCGCTAACAGACCCGAGTAAACAATGTCTAGTCATTACAGGCGTTGAAATGCTAGGGCGTTGGTATCAGGGCGAGGACTTAGAACGTTTTGAACGCCTACACCTTAACGTGTCCAATGGGGCGCGCGCCGTTATCCCTGTCGTATTGAAAGTAGAATCACCGAGCATGAAACTAGCTAAGAGAAAATTAACTCATATCGTTTCTAAGCTACGGGGGCACCTACTACGATTCGATAACACATCTAAGTTAATACGATTAGAGTCGCCGATTAATATATGGGTGCATGATTACATCCAGTGCAACTATGATTTGATCGGCGATAGTATTTAGTCATTTACAAAACTACTCAATTAACATATATTGGAGATCCACGGGGGCACAATAGCCCCTATAACCAACCCAGTAGAGAGTATCTATTATGAGCAACGTTTATCCGTATCTCGCGCTTTTCACCTTACCCCGCGACGCGAGCCTTAAAGTAGTTAACGAAGTTAAGAACGTACTTGATGCTTGCACCGAAGCGCAGGACATTGCCCTAAGTGGTAATAGCACGGCGGGCGCAGTATCAGAGTTACTATCATACGTTGACCCTGAACTATTAAACTTCCACTTAACCGACCACTCTAAGATCTGCAAAGACATGCTAGGGGGTGATAAGTTTACTCACGTTTGGTTAGTGTTTGGTGTTAAAGCTGTAGAGACTCCGGCAGCTAAAGACGTTAGCGCAGACTATTACCGCCAAGTAGTAGATCGCCAAGCTGATTTTATTGTGGGTAAGATTACCAATCAAGTAACGCAGGTTTACCGCAATGTGACGCGAACGCAGGGAACCGCCGCTAATCGTTGTTTGTCTCGCGTAATCCCTCACGCATACGGCGCAGACACCTTCAAAGAGATCCCAACGTGGGCGATGCACGGCTTGCAAGTAACTAAAGCGATTATCGAATAACAGGAGTCTTTATTATGAACTACGATGAGCGCCTAGATTACTGCAATGCTTACCCTGTTAAGTTTGTGGTATCTATCCCCCACGACGCACCAACGTTAACCAAGGAAGCGATCATTCAAACCTTGCTAGCGAATACCAACCGTGACACGGAACATTCGAACCAGCCTACACTCTATACAGGGCTATTTGAGTATTTCGATATGGAAGGGCTAGCCGCCGATTTTAACGACCACTTGAATCAATGCCCCCTAATTAAAGACGTGGGTTTTTCGACAATGGTCTTAACTATTACCGTGCGGATCTCTAATCCGGTTGAAGCGTCGGAGGATGCTTGCTTTATGGCATTAGAACGCGAGTGCGATAACCTAGCGCAACAGATGCACCTAGCAGGGTTGCAACACGTTCAGACCAACACACCGACGGGGAATATTTACCACGTCCCGCTTATCACCGTGGCGTTAGGCGGCGACTCCCTGACTAAACCAGTATTAGCCAAAGACGCGCGACACGTCCCGTATCTAAACTTGGAGATAGTAAGCCATGAGAAAATTTAGCGTTAAGATGCTTTGCGCGTGTAACCCTAAGTTAATCGACGTTGAGCGCAATCTATCCCGCCCGCGTTACATGGAATTGATCCGCGAGGGTCTAGCCGACTTCCTAGGCGACGGACACGAGACAAGCCGCCACGGGGCTATCGTTAGTAGTTGCGTTAGTAAGTTGGCAATAGTCAGCCCTGAAGAACGTAAAGACTTAGCCGAGACAGTAAGAAAGATTGTTGATCAGATTCTACTAACTGACACTTACTTCACGTTGCACCTAACTATTGATGCGGGGCACCCGCAAGCCGCGCGATTAGTGGCGCATTACATCACTAACAAGTTTCGAGGGCGTGGGGTATTCAATCCGCGTCTAGAAGAGTTTCGCGCTATCACTATTAGTCACCATGAGATCGAGTAATATGTCTAAGCTTAATAAATATATCTCGTTTGGGTTAGCAACCGTTAACCGCAATGCGCGCCCGTCTTACTATAGCAATAGCTCATACATGGCAGAGCGTGACCTAATGACCGCGCACATTAACGACGCGTTTTCTAATGTCCATGCAGTAGCCGTGGGCGGCGTCTATGTCGAGGTAGTAGGATCGGCGCGAATGCTTGAGGCGTTGCGCAGTATCTTAGCGGGCGACCCTGACACCCTAGGGGATTATATTCTCTTTGAAGTCTTAGCCGAGAACGAACAGGAAGCCGCGCAATTGATTGCCGACGCTAGACAAAGCTATTACAGCAAAGTACGTAAACCGTTATTACGTTTGTATCGCCCTAGCAAGGTTAAGCTGTCACGCGAGGACGTGGGAGGTAGTACGCCATGCCAGTAACCTACACGCCCGAACAAATCAAAGATTACGGGTATGAATGGCTAGCCACTTGGATCGGCGTCCCGTCGTTCTATTGCTGGCAGATGGTGATCGGGTTACACTCAGGGCAGGACTTTGCACAGATGCGCGCGGTTCGTATTGATGCCTCACGCGATCTATGGGCTATCGTGCGACACAAGGACTTACCAGTTAAACCTTACAAGTGCCACGCATTGCTACCATAGTTACCACTCAGGGCGCGCACATTACCACCGAGCCGCCCTGTATTACCACTCTAACAATATTGGAGTTACCAAACTAAATGAAACGAGTTCACTTAATCCCCCTAGGCATGAAAGCCGAAACAGGGAAGCGCAACGAATACATTCGCGACCTAGTTAACCTAGTTAAGAAACGCACAATGATTCTAGGTAAGTTCGAGAAGAATGCAGACCGAATCAAAACCGTTCAAGAGGTGCGAGGTCTTCTAACGGGATCTATCCCTAACTGTTTACGCGATGATATAACTGTAACCACCTTCGGGCTAAAAGGTTCATACCCTATCGTGTACGAGCTGGCGATCTGGACTAGTGCGCCGGACAGTGACAAAGAGAAGGAGCTGATCCGTACCTTCTTAGTTAACCTAGCCTCGCGTATGCGTAACGAGTACGGGCGCACCCTGATTATTCCCGACAGTTACCCAAGTGCACCGCTCAAAGAAGAACACCCCGACGCTAAGCGATACATGGACGCGGTTAACTATCTCGCTATGTAACCAAAAAATGTGAACTTAGGGTATTTACAAAACCTCTCAATTGACATATTATTCAAGTCAACCGAGAGGTTTTTTATTTTACTTTACTGCTTAGGAGCACCCACCATGAAAGACGCACTAACCGCACTAGCTAATCAAATGGAACTACCGCTAGCGGACGTTCAAGCATTCGCAACGGGCATCACTAACGACATTATCAAAGACGGCGCAGCGGAGAACTTTATCCAAATGTCTGAAGAAGAGCGCGAGGATATGATCCGCGCTTACGCCGTTCACCAAGTTAAGAAGATGCGCAGCTTTACCGAGATCTATATGTCTAACGACCAAGCGCGCGACGCGTTCTTATCTTCAGTGTTCGCACTATTCAAACAGTAACGAGTATTCAGGGGGCGGCAACGCGTCGCCCTGTAACCACTAACCCAAGTAACGGGAGTATTCACAATGAAAGAACTATTAATTATCGGCGAACACGCTTTCGACATTACCGGACTTGTTCAAAACGTACAGGCTCTTAACGAGGATGGTAGCCTTGCTTTTCAGGGTAACGGGATCGTTATCTATCGTTCGCAGCACATCCACGGCAACGCGCCGATCTTCCTTAAGCACATAGGCGTTAAGCGCATATTCGGGAATGAGACAACCGTTTATAGCGTAAGTGACAACTGGAAGCGTAACGACTACGAGCAATACAAGATGACCGCGCCTAATATGAACCTCTTAGAGATCAGCTATGCGCACACCCTGTTATCTAAGATGCACATTCTATAATTTTCTGCACTTAGGCTATTTACAAAACCCCTCGATTGACCTACTATATAGATCCTTTCGAGGGGTTTTTCATTTTAGCTTAGGAGCACGAAACAATGACAACACCACAACAAAACATCGAAAACCGTCTAGCCACTATGAGCGCGGACGACCTTTTTAACCTAATGCGCAAACTGAACAATAATACAGATAGCGCGTCTATCACTCTTCTAGAGCTAGTAACTGATCGTTACATGGACATCGTACCGGATGAGACTTTTATCCAAGCAATGAACATTCTTGATCAGGAAATGGAGTCTTACTAATGGCTAATACTCGTTCTATTCGTGACCTATGGGATGCAGGTCTAAACGTGGCAGCGGCTAACGCTGCTTTTGAATACTTTCTTAAGCATGGCGCGGACGCGTTACAGTCGGAACTTGATTTTCTTTTCGGTACTGACACGGCTAGCGGTTGGACTTCTCGCGGCGGGTCTGCATCCATCCTGAAGGTTCGCGCAATTAGTATCCGTATCCCTTTAGACTAAGTTTCAATACAGGGGCGCACGGCGCGCCCTTTACCAAGCCTAGGAGGTTAACCAGTGAAACCGAAAACTATCCAATCAAAGGAAGCTTACGAGCTTAACGCTCAGCTTCACGAGAAGCTAAAAGAAGCGGAGGCAATTTGCTTAAAGTTGCGCGCTTGCTTCCCTGAACCTGACACCAGCAATGTACACGCCTCAGAATGGAAAATGTTTGATTACGCTACAAACGTCCTTTTCCTCATCGAATAACCTAACAGGGGCGCTCACGTTGCGCCTTGTAACTTAAAACCTTATAAGGAGTTGTCACACTATGCCTATCATGGAAACACGCGGGGGCGTCGCTTACGTCGCTATTCGCGCCCACTTTGATCACTCATTCGCGGATAAGCTAGCTTTAGCCATTCAGGGCGACTTAACCGAAAAGCCCGCGATTGAATCGGTTAAGGTCTTCAAGTTTAAAGATCTCACTTGCCCCGATCATGTTAAGTCTCACGTTCACCGAGAGATCGCCCGTCTATCTAAAAACTTTAAGTACGAAACGCGTATTATCAAAGTTTATCTTAAGCCGGAGGTCGAGCACGTTTTCGCAGGTTGTAAGATCAACTTATGGATAGAGTGCCGGACTCGCAAATTTAGAAAGGCTCATGATGGATGCTGCGCCGCCGCCGAGCTTATCGCTTTTACTGGCGGAGTTGATAACCCAAAACAGGCAATGCACCCGCAACTATTCGAATAACCACCGTGCAATTAATTGCGCCCCCGTAATCCACTTAGATAAGGATCATTATGTTTACTCTAAAACTGGTAGACCACTACCGAAAAGAAAAGCGCTTTGAAACGTTCACCGAGGATTTCACCGCCTACACTAAAGGCTCTGAATACTTCAGCGAGTACCTAGCCGAAGCCAACCTTAAAGAAGATTGTCACCACGCGGTCATTCAATGGGGTAATCAGGCTAAGGCTCTTAACAATGCGCAGGTAGCTTTTCTATACTCCGACGGTTTAGATATTGACGAGTTTAAACCTGACACTCTTAACAGTGCACTAACGCCGGAAATGTGCGAGGCTCAGAACGTACACGAGCGCTTAAAAGAAAAGCTTGCAACGTGGGACAGTGCGAGCCTAACAGACAACGGAGAGATCCGTCTAACCTCTTCAGGTCGCCGCGGCAAAGACTTAAGCGACGACGAAACCGAGCTATTACGTAAACGCCTACAGGCAGCGCAGCAGGACGACAAGCCCCGCGCACAGGGTCGCCCTGATACCTTTGCTACTCCTTACGGTGCGGGTACAGAACGCGAATTTAAATTTCCTACAGGATTATGCAACGCCCGATCTATTCAATCGCGAATCACCACTATAAGAGATCGTCTAAAAGAATGCGACGCCGTTCCCGATGACTTAGATAGCGTTAAGTTAGATGCGTTATTGTGCCACGTCGGATCTCAGGCAAACATTATTATCGGGGCAGTAAATACTCACGACCCTTTCGACGGGAGAACGCAAGACGACTTTTTAAAGCTGCATGATACTTTGTTATCTCAATTGGTTGAGTTAGACCGCTTTATTTTTAACACGCGCGAGATAGCAAAAGAACTATACCCCGAGTTATTCGCAGGTCTAGGGCACCGATTTATTGAAGTTGTGCCGAGCCTAATAACCTTAGCCGAGCGCATGGTCACGGTTAACAAAGCCGTAAAACAACCTGATACCGCTAAGACCCCTTACGGTTGGGTTGATGTGCCCGAGTTTAAGATCCCGACGGGGCTAAACAACGCTCGCGCTATTCGTGACACCATGAAAGGCTTACACTTAAAGCTAACGTCTCAACCTCACATCAATAAGCCCTCAGACGTAACAGACACCGTTATCTTAGAGACGCATATCAATAGCATAGCTAAGACGGCTTTTGACCTCGTGCGCATGGTGGAATCAATCAGCCCTGTAAGCGGTATGAATAGCGAAAAGCTTTGCGCTCAGGCTGATCAGCTGTCCGACGAGTTAGACGCGTTCCAGTGTTTCTATGACAACACGCGCGCGGGGTCTGAAGCGTTCTATAACGAATTGTTCGCAGGGCTAGCGAGACATCCTAACGACGTTATCCCTAACCTAGTCACATTAGCGGAAGGTATGATCACGACTAACCGCGCCAACAAACCAAAATAGAGAGTTTATATTATGCTAACAATCATTATCCAAGACGTGCACACCGACACGATGGACATTTACCCTGTAGATAACACGGCGTCTATCATTTCAGAGTATGACGAGCACTTTACAAAGATTCTAACTAAGGATCTTCGTCCCGAGGAATATTACAGCGTACTTTCTTATAAGGCTGAATTACGTCCGATCAAGCGTAGTGAGTCTATCCGTATTTATCAAGGTGGCGAGTTGCTGGATTCCGTGGAGTTTGTCGAGCGTCCAGAGAAGCCCGAGCACTTAAAGACCGCGTCGGACTTAATATCCGAAGTCACCGAGTACGAGAAAAACTTTGACATTCTGATCGACTACGTAGAGAAAATCGGAGATCGCGCCGAGGGGACACTAAGACAAAGACCGCCGCAAGGTTTTATCGCGGGGAAACTACGCCGACCCCTGACTAAATTGCGTGACGCCTGTATTACTATTAAAGAGATCGTCTCCGATAATCGAGAGGGTAAACCCCTAGCCGAAAAAGATTTACCCGAGGCTCTAACTAAATTAAGCGATAGTGTCTACGAACTAGAAGAGGCTTTATTAAACAGCAATCCCGCTTACGGTAAGTTTATAGACTTTATGGTTATGGATGTCTCACGATCCGGCGCAGCAAACGCAATAGGGCAGATCAAAGCCTTAGCCCTAGGGTACAAAGGTTCAACAGGGGACTAACCAAGACTAGTTAATACTAAGGGGCGCGCGACGCCCTTTTTTTGATCTTGGGTGTTTACAAAACCCGCCAATTGACCTAATATGATTTCACAGTAAGAAACATCTTTCGCTTAGGAGCTGATACGATGGACGCCTTAACCCACAAAATAACAATTGATACGCTAACTCACGCGGTGGAACTTCTCCGCAATCTAGGCGCAAATTACGAAACTGTTATGTGCTTTCTTAACGCTAGAAGCCGCTTAATAGAATCAGAGCGCGCTATGTCGCAATCTATGCCGCAAGTATCTGTTGACCTAGTCGTAAAATCGCGCGCAAATCTACACCTCGTGACAAAATACCAAGACTTTAACAGCCCTGTTGGGGTTCTAACCCGAGGGTTACTATTCACGCTAACGGATAAGCTATCCGCGTTAGAGACAGACTTAACAAATAACCACCTAAAGCCCAATGAGATCGGAGGGGTAATCTAACTATGAAAACTTACACCATGCGAATGATCGCGTTTAACATGGCATCGACTAAGTTCGCCCAACCTGAAACGATGGAAGCCCTAAAAGAAGTGTTCGCCCCTCGACTAGAAGGTTTTGTCGCCGTGGAAGCTATCGACGTGCTGAAGCGTACCGACCTTACGCACCCTAACATGAGACAAATAGTTATCACTGTTAAGGCTACCGCAGGGACGCACAAACAAGCGCTAGCCAAGATTAAAAAGCAATTGGATGTACTGCTTACCAAACTTAGCAAATTAAGCCTATTCTTTGCGTACTGGCACGGGGTGCGCTTTCGTTATTTCAACACGGTATCAGTAGAGGCACCCGAAAAGGTCGAACAGGGTCTAGGGTGTGGTGAACAATTCGAGTTCTTCGGGGCTTGGTATCCTGACGGCGTTTGCATTGATGGTTATATGTGGGATCTTGATAGTGGCGAAGACGGCAACTTAACGCACGGCGGTGATGATCCTTGCCCGCTATGTAATACTCGCCGTTACTACAAAGACCTAGAAGACGAAATCGGCGAAGCGGGCTATCTGTCTGAATGCGTCGTCGGTGCAGATGATGAGTGGTGCGCTAACCATCATGATCCCCTATCTAACTTCCCAAGTAATTACGCTCGCGAAATGCGTCGTTACTGGTACAGAGGGCGTAAAGAGGCGCGATACACTGAAACGTTACGCAAGACCTTAACCCGTTGCAAAGGTAGAGTGGGCAAATGTTAAACGCAGCAATAGTTAAAGTAGAGTGTAAGAACACTAAGACGGGCGCGGATCTAGGTGTAGGTTACATTGCCTATTATTTCAGAGAGCGCGCAAGCGGTGACGGGGTCATTAATAGCACAGCACACCGCGCAGAGTGGGACGCGCCTTGCAGCCCTGTAGATTACCTAGGGGTTAAATACTCTCAAGTTGTCCTGAATTACTTCGAACGTTGTTTCTCTACTGGCGGAGAACCAGAAACAATAAAATGTGGTAATCGAGTTTTTAACTTGGAGATCATAACGCACGGGCAGACCCCCGAATGGCTACGCGAGCAAGTGCGCGTTGTGGGTGTGTTCACGCAGGTTAACGAGTCACTAGCGGACAACCCACCCGATGAACGTATCCGAGCTTTTAACAGTTTGCACGGGACAGTAACAGGGCGATTTAAAGCGCACAGGTCTAACCGTTCTAATATTGCTAAGAAAGATAACAGCCCTTTCAAGGTTAAGAACGTGCAGGGCGTTAAGTCAGAGCCGTTAGCGTTTAGCCATGCCATGATAAGCGGACGCCGCTTTAAAGTGTGGTTCACTGCAAGTAGCCGAATCATTACTAAACTTGTCACGGCGGATACAGGGCAAGCACTACGCGACATTAAGACACACGCCGAGACAGTACGCGCGCACTCCCTGTTACAGCAGATCATAGATGCTAAAGGGCGCATAAATTCCAAGATCGGCAAATACACCGAGGAAGACGGATCAAAACATAGCGTAACCGTCCGTCTCATTTTTAATTAAATCACGCAATCAATTGCAAACAACAAGAGAATAGAACCATGAGCAACACCAAAGAACCTAGACCGAAAAGAAGCACTAGCACGAGCCACGCGCTAACTAGTACCGTCTCTAACGAGATCCCTAAGATCACTCAGATGCTAACTAACGCTATCTCGTGCTTTGATATGGCTAACGCTTGTTCTCTTCAAAAGTCTGTCACTGAAGTTTCAGCCATTACTAGTAATATGCCTAACCAGTTCAAAAAGGTTGGGTATAGTGCAGGTACTCGCGGGCTAGATCTACGTGACCTAGTAGTAGCGATACACCTAGTTAAGACGCGCGGATTACTGGCAGACCTGATCACAGAATCGGAGCAGACAACCAGCGCGAACCCTAAGCCAGAAGAAACACATTGTTTTCAAGCGGGCGTGTCCTGTCTACAAGCCGCCTTTGTTGCGATCCAACCGCTAGCCCGCCTAGGGGCTAAACGCCTAAGTAAAGAGTTAGAGTTAGGGGAACCTCGTAAAGACTTACGGGAAAAAGAACTTGAAGCGGCACACGCCGCGCAGCATGAATCACCCGCCATTGAGGGCGACCCTAAGATTGATCTAGAATCCCTAGCCCGCAACGTAGAAACCGAGGCTAGACCCCTAGTCGATGAGATGCCCGCGCATGAGGTTCGCGATTAACAAAAAAATGAATTGACTCTAACCCCGTATATGCTTAGTATGTGTGTACGGGGTTTTTCTATATCGGCTTAGGAGCACACACCATGAAAACTACCTTAGACCTTACCAACGAAATGCTAGAAGTTTCGATCATCCTTCAGTCAACAGGCGTTAGTGATGAGTCACGGGCAAAGTGCGAGCGTCTTATTGATGAAGCGCGCCCACACGCCACACCGGATCACCCTGAACTAATCGCCGCGTTAGAGAAAGCCGACCAAATGCTAAGGGAGTATGATCCCGAGTTTGCCACTTTCGAAAACGTTTATTTCTAATAGGAGTTTTATTTAATGTCGGATCATCAAGTAGAAAACTACAGCGCAAAGGCATATGCCAACACGCCGGAGCGCGATTTTAGCAGTCTAGAAACACTCGCCCGCCGACGCAAAGTTAAAGGGGGTTTAGACTTCAATAAGGTGACACCCGAAAAGGCTCGCGAGTACGGGACTTACCTTTATCTAGGTCAGAGACGCCTTAAGAGTTTAAGCAAGACTAGCCTAGCCGTGGAAGCGAAAAAGGCTCAACCTAAAATATGGGCTAAAGAGGGCTTTGTTATAGGCTCTTTTAAAGTCTTGGAGGTTACTGATTCAGGGACGCGCGCTAATGTTGTTTGTGTTTGTGGCAAAGAGCAACAACTAACTAACAGCCTATTATGTTCGCCTAACGTTTGTAAGCATAAAACTAGCCGCAAAACCCGCCACGAAACCGCCGAGGCTAAGATCCGAAACCTCGCGCTATTCCGCGCGTGGGAAAACATTAACCTCGAATGCGTTGCTCGCGGCGTTTCGATGTACCCACGCTGGCAAAACTTCCTAAACTTTATCTATGATGTCGGTCAGGACTGGAAACCTAAGTTATCATTAAGGCGCGTATTCGATCCTGATCTAGCCCCTGACGAAGATCCCAAGTATTACCGATGGACTAATACAGGCTTTGTTAAGTGCATCAATAACGTTGGATTTCTAACATACGAAACAGAACAGGGGAAACTAGTTAACCTTAACGCTTGGTGTATCGACTTAGGGGAAAACCTAAGCGTATTAAGCGCATTGATTCGAGATAAGAATTACACGCCGCGTAAGTTATACAGCTACTTAAGCGGGCTAGAGCAATCACTAATAGAGGACGGGGTTTTAAATGGCTCAGTGCAAACAACATACAATTAATGAGAGTGTGCGCGATAACAAATTTCACGGGAAGGTCAAACGATTCCTTAAGGGGTTCATGGTTTTCGCGATCACTGTCCTGTTAACTTCGGCTGTAATCCTAGCGATACACTCAGCCTATAAGGTTGTCGTGTCTCGCGATTTGGTTGTAGAGGGTGCACAGCTAAAGGATAATCGCTATTTGGTTTACCCCGTAGATAAGCGCGACGTTTACGGGCGCGATTGCGTAATTATTGCCAGTAATCAAGCGTCGTTTCTTGTTTGCGAACCTAGGGAGTTATAGCAGTGTTTGAAGCGTGGGTCGTCTCCCTGACACCGGATCAGATGGTGTTATTTCTGGTTATCAATCTAATTTGTCTCGCGATTGGTTGCGCCCTTGGTTGGAAAGATCGAGATAAATGACCAACTTAAAGATCTTAATGCCAATATCGTTAAGATCTTTAGATTTAATATTGCTTAAATCTTAGACTTAGGTAC
>CEGC01001139.1_pt1 | contig 13272 bp, 11 predicted proteins | sample 302731 | NCBI WGS metagenome assembly CEGC01 (sample SAMEA2755656, study PRJEB7226) | microbial mat metagenome | biome: microbial mat; feature: hypersaline; material: grass silage | place: USA | collected 2014-02-19 | depth 0 m | reverse complement strand
CCCTGATCTGGCCTTGCTGGTCTATAAGTATGCGCAGCGCCTGGGGAATGTCGATTCGGCTATGGCGTTAGGGCGTATGTACGATCCTGAAACCTGGTCGGAAAAAACCAGCCCCTTCCCCGCCCCAGATGCCGAGACCGCCACCTATTGGTATGAACCCGCTGCCGAAGCCGGAAATGTCGAAGCCCAGCGCCGCCTGGGGTCAATTTTGACTTCGCTCTATCCCGAGGGTTTCCAACATACGATGGGCGTCACTTGGTTGGAAAAAGCGGCCAAGGCTGGCGATTCCCAAGCACAAACGACACTCGATAAACTGAGGTAAAAACCATGGCCGTGTTTTCCACTTCCACCCCCCTGGGGCCGGTGGGCAAATGGGCCCGCCGAGGCCTGATTGCTGCGGCTTTGCTCGCCGGAGCTGCACCTTTGACCAGCTTTGGCGTCGCCGGGGTTGCTTGGGCTGCCGACCAGCGGGCACCGCTGTTGATGGAGGGGAAAACCACGCTTTATCAGCGTGTTCTCTGTCGCCCTGGGGCCTATCTTTATTCCTTACCCGGTGCGGGAAAGGGCAGCTTGCAACCGGCGCTCACCCGCTTTTACGTTTATGGCCGTCAATCGGTCGATGGCAAAGAATGGGTCGAGGTCGGCCTCACCGACAAAGGAAAAACCCAAGGCTGGATGCCCCTAGACCAGGTTTTGCCCTGGACGCAGCAGCTGACCTTGGCCTTTACCAACCCTGCGGGGCGCGATAGGGCGCTGTTTTTCAGCGGCCATGATGATCTGCTCTCGGTGATCGAAAATGAAAACCCCGGCACGTTGATCCAACCCTTGCGCGCAAAAATCGAGGCCGGGGGGCAGGATCCGCGCATCGTTTCCATCGAACCGGCGACCCATATCGACATTGCCGAACACTTTTACCTGCTGCCGATCCTCAAGGCCGAAGAGACTTTTTCTGCTCAGGGCCATCGCGTGCGCCTGTTAGACGTGGCCTCGGTTTCCCTTCCCGGCACAGAAAAGCCCGCCGCCTCCGCAAAAGCTGATGACAACAGCAGCGGTGCCTTGCGCAGTTTTTCTGCCGCCGTGGTCTTTGTCATCGACAGCACGGTTTCCATGGGGCCGTATATTGATCGCACCCGCGAAGCCGTGCGCACCATCACCGAACGGATGGACGCCGCCGGTCTCAGCAGCAAAGTAAAATTTGGCTTGGTCGCCTATCGGTCGAGCATCGAAGCTTCGCCGGGGCTGGAATACGTCACCCATATTTACGCCGACCCCAGCAAAGTCAAAGACGGTAAAGACTTCCTGCACCAGATCCAGGACCTAAAAGCCGCCACCGTATCGAGCGCACGCTTTAGCGAAGACGCTTTTGGCGGCATTGTGCAGGCGATTGACCATATCGACTGGGATCAATTCGGCGGTCGTTATGTGGTGTTGATCACCGACGCCGGGGCGCTGAAGGGCAATGATCCGCTGTCTTCAACCGGCCTGAATGCCGAACAGGTCCGCCTAGAAGCCGAGCATCGCGGCCTAGCCGTCTATACCATGCACCTCAAGACTCCCGCAGGCAGCCGCAACCATGCCGAGGCCGAGGCGCAGTATTCAGCTCTATCCTATAACGCCATCCTTGGCCGCCCGCTCTATTACCCAGTCAATGCCGGATCCGTAGAAGCCTTTGGCAAGATGGTCGATAGCTTGGCCAGTTCGATGGTCGCCCAGGTTCAGGCGGCGTCAGCAGGCAAAGAAGCGGCGGGCCATCAGCCCCACCAAGCAGAGCAGAAACCTGCGGCCACCGCTGCCGACGATCAAGTCCGCCTTGATACCCAAGCCCTGGGCCATGCCATGCAGTTGGCCTATTTGGGTCGGGTGCAAGGGACGCAAGCACCGTTGTTGTTTAACGGCTGGATTTCAGACCGCGATTTGGTCAATCCCGACACCGCCACCACCGAAGTGCGCGTTTTACTCTCGCGCAATCAGCTTTCAGATATGGAACAAGTGCTTGCCCGTATTCTCGAAGCGGGCGAAGCGGCGCAGTTGGCCCCTGATACGTTCTTTTCCATGATCCAATCGGCAACGGCGGTGATGGGGCGCGACCCCAATGCGGTGACCAAGGGCAATGCCACCAAATTGGCCGACCTAGGGCTGATGGGCGAATACCTTGACGATTTGCCCTATCGCAGCAAAATCCTGGATATCGACCAACAGACTTGGTCAAGCTGGAGCATCTCGCAACAGCAAGCGTTTTTGGACGAAATCCACCGTAAGCAGCGCCTCTATCGCAAGTATAACCAGGATGTCAGCCGCTGGGTGGCGCTGGACGGCGGCGCCGATCCGGGGGCTGCGGTCTATCCGGTGCCGCTGGATGCCCTGCCCTGAGCGGCGCTCCACGTCAAGGGGGAGCAGCCATGGCAACGCCACTGTTAACCATGGATGGCGTCCTCTGCCAACGGGGCGGAGCTGACGGTCTGGCGGTGTTGGTCGATCGCTTAACCCTGAGGCCGGGTGAAGCCGTTGCCATCACCGGCCCCAGCGGCTGTGGGAAAAGCACCTTGCTCGATCTGGTCGGACTGGTGTTGCGCCCCAGCCGCTGCCGCCAGTTCGCCCTGGGGGAGAGTGACGATATCGCCAGCCTATGGATACAGGGGCAGCAAAGCGCCCTGGCCAGTCTGCGGGCGCAGACCATTGGCTATGTGCTGCAAACCGGCGGTCTGCTGCCATTCTTGACCGTGCGCGACAACATTCGCCTGTCGCGTTCGGTCCTGGGCTTGCCGCCCGATCCCCAGACCGAAGACCATTTGATCCAGGCCCTGGGCCTGGGGGCCTTGCTGCGCAAAAAGCCCGCCGCCCTTTCCATTGGCGAACGGCAACGGGTGGCGATTGCCCGCGCCCTGGCTCACCGCCCGCCCTTGGTGCTGGCCGATGAACCCACCGCATCCCTTGACCCCGCCCATGCCAGTGCTGTGATGGGGCTTTTTCTGGATCTGGTGCGTGATTTGGGGCTTGCCCTGTTGATGGTCAGCCATGATTGGGACCTGCTCGACCGCTTTCCCCTGCGCCGGGTGGCGGTCAAAATGACCCATCACACCCGTGGTCCAACGCCACAGCCGGTGGCAATCATCAGCGAACGCGACATCCAAAATTCAACAGCAGCGCAATCCGTCAACAGCGAGGCAACCCCATGAGCCACCCTCGCCGCTTTGCCGCTGTTTTCGCCGCCTGCCGCCTATCGACGGCGGATTTTCTACATGAATGGCGCTTATCGGTTTGCTTGATTTTGGGGCTTTCTGCCGTACTGGCCCCTCTGCTGGTCCTGTTTGGCCTGAAATCGGGCATTGTCGAAGGCATGCGCCAACGCCTAATGTCTGATCCCCATACCCTAGAAGTGCTGGTGATCGGCAACTACAGCCTAAAACAAGACTGGTTCACCGCCCTAAAGGCCGATCCTCTGGTATCCTTTGCCATCGCCCGCACCCGATCCCTATCAGCAACAGTCGATCTGCAAGGCCCGCCTTCGCGTGGCAACAAAAGCCTTGTTGGTGTTGAGATGGTGCCCAGCGGCAGCGGTGATCCGTTGCTTGGGGGCCTTCCCGCCCCACAAAATACCACCGACATTCTGATCAGCCACAGTGCAGCGCTCAAGCTAGCGGTGCAGCAAGGCGACAGCGTCACCGCCTTTGTACGCCGCAGCCTGGATGGACAAACGCAGGTCCAGCGTCTCCCCCTTACCGTCACCGCCGTTTTACCCGAATCGGCCTTTGGCCGCGATGGAGTATTTGTGTCATTGCCGTTTCTTGCCGCCAGCGAAGATTACCGCGATGGCCGCGACGGCACAGACGGACGCGCCGCCGCCCCGTCCCTGGACCAGCGCGCCTTTGCCAGTGCGCGGATCTTTGCCACCTCGCTTGATAGCGTCGCCCCCTTGGCCGAACGCTTGCGCCAAGACGGCCTGGAAATCCGCACCAAAGCCAACGAAATCGCCACACTGACAGCAATAGACAGCAGCTTAACGCTGATTTTTACCCTCATTGCCGGCCTTGCTGGCGGCGGATACGCTTTATCACTGACCGTCAGCCTATGGGCGCATGTGGACCGCAAGCGCAAAGACCTGGCCCTGTTGCGGCTGGTGGGCTTTAGCCCGCTGGCGGTACATGCTTTTCCATTGGTGCAAGGTATTTTGATTGCTCTATTTGGTTCTGCTTTATCGGTCGCGCTATCGCTAGCGGTTGCCGCTATTATTAACGTATCATTGGCCAGTTCGATGGGCGGCGAAGACTTTGTCTGCCTGTTACGCTTTGGCGACGTCCTCACGGCCTCGGCGGCAACAGTTGCCTTGGCCATCGTCGCCTCATCCATTGGAGGAAGCCGTGCCGCACGCATTGACCCCGCCGAAAGCCTGCGCGAAGTCTAGCCTTCGCCGCCACTCTGCCCGCGCGGCTGCATTTTTGGCCATGCTGATGGCAACGGCCCTGCCGCAAGGGGCCCAAGGGGCGGAGTCCGACACGGCCAAGCCATGGTCCGAGAAGATCACCAACCCCGCCCCAGCCGAGGGCGATGTCACCTTGCCCTTGCCCTGCGGCGGGGCAATGGTCTTTCGCAAGGTCGCCGTGCCCGCCGATAGCCTCTATTCCGACTATAAAATCACCATTGGATCGAACGACGACCGTTACGGCTATTCCGAAGGCGCCCGCACCGCCTATGTCGCAGGCAGCTTTAACGGCAGCGCCCATCAGCGCTATACCCTGATGGGGAAATACGAGGTCAGCGCCGCTCAATACAGCGCCGTCATCACTGCCGCCGCCGGCAAACCCTGTGGCTCGGTGCCCTCAATGGCCGCACGGCTGCCGCAAACCGAAGTGGGTTGGGTCGATGCCGTCGCCTTTGCCGATGCCTATAGCCAGTGGCTGCTGAAAAGTGCCGCCAGCAGCCTGCCCACCGAAGACGGTCAACCCGGCTATCTGCGCCTGCCGACCGAGGAAGAATGGGAATACGCCGCCCGTGGGGGCATCAAAGTGTCCCCGGCAGAATTCGCCGAGCGCCTATTTCCCATGCCCGACGGCATGGCGAAATACGTGTGGTTCGCGGGCACCCAATCAGCCAACGGTAAAAGCCAACTGACCGGACTGCTGGCCCCCAATCCCCTGGGCCTGCATGACATGCTGGGCAACGTTGATGAAATTGTCCTCGAGCCCTTTCACCTCAATCGCCTGGACCGCCTCCATGGCCAGCCCGGCGCCTTTGTGGTGCGCGGGGGAAATTACCTCACCGATGGTCAAGACATTCGCTCGTCTTATCGGCAAGAGGTTCCCTTTTACGACGCCAAGGGGCCGCGCCACAGTAAAACCACCGGCTTTCGCCTGGTCGTTGCAGCCCCCGTGGTGACATCGGCGCAGCGCTTAAAAACACTCCAAGATCAATGGGCGGCCCTGGGGTCCGTTTCCGCCCCCAGCCCGACTCCCTTGGCCAAGGCCTCCGCCGACCCGATGGAAGAACTCGCCCTGCTCGCCAAATCGGTGAGCGATCCGGCGATTAAAGACCGCCTCACCGGCCTGCAAACCGCCCTGCGCGGCAACATTGCCGCCCGTGACGAATTGCGCGACCGGGCGGCAAAAACCATGCTGCGCTTAGGTGCCTTTTTGGGCCGCAAGCTCACCGACGATAGCCATGCCGTCGATACCCTGGACCAGCTTTACAAAGCCCGCGTCGCAGCGGGTGCCGCTGATGATCCGCGCACCAAGTCCTATAAAGACAAGCTCGATCGCGAACAGGCTGTTTTAGATGGCAACCTCAGGTATTATGCAGATACCCTAATTCGAACCGCCGAAGACTTTGGAGATGACGCCCTCGCCGGGCAAAAAGATCTTTTGCTGGTGGAGCTAGAAGGGATGGGACTGGGCGAAATAAAGCCCTTTGTTGACCTCTACTTTTCGCATGTGATGACCTATCGCAAAGACAAACGTATCAGCCGTTATCAGTGGCTGGCTGATTGGAGCAAACTGCAATGACCAAGACCACTTCCATGACCACATCTAAAGGTATGCGCACCTCGGCAAAAGTGATTGCTGTTGCGCTCAGTGCCTCCCTTTTTCTGTCAGCCTGCCAAACCACGAGCACCACCAATGCCAACGGCGAGCCGCTAACCCCGGCAGAAATTCGCATGCGTGAACAGGCATCAACCTATAATTCCACCATCGCCGAGGGCGCCCTTGCGGGCTGCGTCGCCGGCGGCCTTCTCGGGCTATTGGTGGGCGGCAAGCGCGGGGTTGCCAATGCGGCTATCGGCTGTGCCGTCGGCGGGGCGCTGGGTGCCGGCGCTGGTGCCTATGTCGCTGATAAGCAAGAGACCTACGCCAATCGCGAACAGCAAATCGCCGCGATGACCGCCGACGTCCAAGCTGACAATGAACGCCTGGAAGCCCTGATCGAATCCACTCGTCAAGTGATTGCCCAAGATACCGCACGCATCAAGCAGACCGAACAGCAGCTTGCCGCCGGTAAAATCACCATGGAGCAGGCCAAATCCAAAATGGCCAGCGTTGACGCCAATAAAGAATACCTTGATCAAACCATTGCCGGGCTGAATGATCGCCGCCAAACCTATCAAGACGCCGTAGACCAGATGGCCAACAACGGAAAGTCGCGCGATCTGCGCGCGATGGAAAAGGAAATCGCCCAACTCGAAGACCAGATTGCGATGCTGGAATCCGAACGCGATTCCCTGGCCCAGCGCCGCACGGTTTCGCGTATTGGCTAAACGTTCCTATCGGCGACCCCAGCTTCGTTGGGGTCGCCCTGACCACAGTTTTCTTCCCGGCCATAGGGAAGCCAAGGAGTTTTATCTGATGCAGTTTCGGACCCTGTTGCTCACCGCCGCCGCCCTTGTCACCCTCAGCGCCTGTCAGAGCAACCAAGACCCCGCACAAGGCGGATTTTTTTCCGGGATCAGCAACCTGAGCAACGGCACCTATGACAACCGCATCAAAGAACGCGAAGAAAAGCTAGAAAACGCACAAGACACCAACCTGCAGCAAACCCGCACCGCCGAACGGGTCGCCGCCCAAAGCAGCGATGTTCAGGCCGAGCGGCAAAAGCTAGAGGCCCGCTATAGTGCCATGCAAAGCGACCTCAACACCCTGCGTAAACGCCTTGCCAGCGCCGAAAAAGCCAATTCCAGCAAGGCCACAAAAGCCGCAGCCCTGCAAAAGGAAATTGACGCCCTGGCCGCCAAGACCCAAATGCTAGAACGCGACACCTTCACTCCCGACGCCGCTAAACAGGCCCGCCTTGACGCCTTGCGCGGCGAGCGGAGCGCCCTGGAACGTGAAGTGGATTTACTGGTGGGAAAATAGGCGTCCAGCCAAAACTTAGTTCAAATACGTCGTCGCAGGTGCGCTGCTATCGACTCTAACTTTTTGTTTTGCACGCACATCCGTTGCTTTTGCTTCTGTGTTTTTTCTGACCAAACCAGGATCCGCCCAATGATCGCCCTCACCCGCCCCAACGCCCGCCTCTTTCCGGCCTGCCTCTGCCGTCGGTGGCTCGGGGGGGGACTGATTGCCCTTGCCCTAGCTGGGGCGATCTTGAGCAGTCCCCCTGCCTCGGCACAGCAACAAGCCCCGTCATCGGGCATGATCACGCAAAAACAACAAACCCTCGAAGACCTGCGCCAACGCTCCGCCGCCCTAGACAACATGCTGCGCGGCGACGTTTGCAAAGATCCCAAAGCCGCCGCCGTTTTGCTTGATCAAAGCCGATCCAGCCCAATCAACGACGGAGCGATGATTTCCCTGCCAGAGGCCGCACAATCAGCCTCGATGGGATCAGAGCCGCCACCACCCGCCGTCGTCACCCCCACCGGCCCCGAAGCAACACCACTGCGCCGCCAAGACTTGGTCGCCCGCGTCCACGAAGCGGTGGTCTTAGTGATCGCCGAAGACGGAACCGGGTCGGGCTTTTTTGTCACTCCCGATGTGGTTTTGACCAATAATCATGTGGTCGAAAACCACCATAAAGGATCAGTCATTGTGGTTGGGCGCGGATTGCCGCAGCCGATGGAGGCCACAATCCTCGCCCGCACCCGTGGGTCGGCAGCCGATGACCAGCGCGACTATGCCATCCTAAAAGTATCGGGTGCTCATATCGCCCACCCCTTGCCAATGACTGCCGTGGTTAGCGAACTGACAGCGGTGGTGGCGGCAGGCTATCCAGGCTTGCTGTTACAGACCGATAACAATTTCAGTTCGCTCATTCGCGGCGATATGACCGCAATGCCGGAACTTGTCCTCACCCAAGGATCGGTGATGGCGCTGCAAAATCGCTCTCGTGGGTTGGCCACCATTGCCCATACCGCCCCCATCAGCGGCGGCAACAGCGGCGGCCCCCTGATTGATACCTGTGGCCGGGTGGTGGGCATCAACAGCTTTATCACCGTTGATGTTGAACAGGCCACCAATGCAGGCTTTGCCCTGACCAGCGCTGACTTAATTCGCTTTGTCGGCGGCTATGGCATCACCCCAACCCAAGACAACCGCGCCTGCGGCGATTAAAAATCCCGAGGAGATATGAAGCACCCACCCACTTTTGCGCACACTGCTCTAAAACCGCTCAAGGATGCGATAGCCAGGCGGTGACGCCTGCCATGCCGCACCGCTTTTACCCATCTGATAACCCAACCCATAGAGCTTTTTCATATAAATCGGGTCAAAGGGTTCCTCGGCTTCGCCATCAAAGTCACCGGGAATTTCCATGATTTTCAGCGCCATATCGTCACGCTTAGCCGTCGCATAAATCCGGTAAATATCCCCTGTTCCAGACCCGCCAATCAGGCTGCTCGCTGCCACCCCAGCAATCGACACCAGGCGCGGTGACACCGGGCTGTAAGCCTTACGCAACTGATTGTTGATGATCACATAAAGCGTGCGATCAAACGGCACCCCAAGCCCCCGGTCGATTTCTTTCAGCGAAAAGGCTGGGTTTAAGAACATCACCTGTTGGGTCGCCCCACCATCGACATGCATTTCATCGAACTGCCGCCCATCGGGGGTTTCCACAGGAATGAGAACCGGCGGAAAGGCCGCAGGAATAGCCGACGACGCCTGAATCACATCCTGGATTAACTTCCGTGCCATCGGGTGGCCGCTGGCAGCAATGCCAGTAATATTCCATACCACCGGGCGCGAAGCATCAAGGTTGGTGGTGCCAATCAAAAGGCCGCGCCCTTTGCGGTACTCTTCGGCCAAACGGCGCACCACCTCCTCATCAACATAGCGGTCGATCAACCGGCGATACCCCGAGGTATCGGCCAAAGACCAACCGCCCGTCAGGGCCGCAAAATAGGTCGCCGTCGCCAGTTGTTCAGTGCGGTAGGTGGTATAGATTTCTTCTAAGGTCGCGTCATAATTAGGGCCGAGAAAAGCAAAAACCGCCACGATTGCCCCGGTACTAATGCCAGTAACCAAGGAAAATTCTGGCCGATCACCGCGCGCCGTCCAGCCATTCAACAGTCCAGCGCCAAAGGCACCATCGGGGCCACCGCCGGAAATAGCTAAATTAGCCTCGGGGATTGGCCCCCCTGCGGCAATCTGTTCGGCCTTACTCTGGCGCAGGGCTTCAATCCAACTGCTGAGCAAAACACTGCTGGCAGTATCATCCAGGGTATCCCCCCAAGCCCGCAGAATACCGCCACGAATGCCATAGGGCGCCGCTGTTTCCAAATCAGATTCAGGAACCGGATGACGCTCTAAGACACCCGCGCACCCCGCAAGCAGCACAAGCGCCAACAAGACAAACAACGATGAAAGCCGTTGCCGCACCTGTTCAAAAGTAAAAGGGGGCACCCCATATGCGCTGCGTATCATCCTATACCTTTTGCTCAGAGACACCCAACACGGGCTTTACTCCCCCATCTTTAGCATAAGGCACGCTTTAAGGGCGCTTTATAAAAGCACTAATCATGAGATTTGCTAATGAAACAAACAAAAGCGGCATCAAAGCATCTGGTTGGTGGGGCGGAACAAGATTTCATTAATATCGACGCTTTCAGGCTGGCTCATGGCAAACAACACGCAGCGCGCAAAACTATCGGCGGGAATAGCATAATCCTGGTAAAATTTATCAATCGAGGCGGCAACACTCGGGTCGGTCACACTGCTGGGCAGTTCTGTATCAACCGCACCGGGCGACAAGATGGTGGTGCGAATATTATAGGGCTTAACCTCTTGGCGCAGGCCTTCGGATATCACTCGTACCGCATGTTTGGTTGCCGAATAAACCACATTTCCGGGCCGAACCTTATTGTGACCCGCCACCGAAGACACATTAATAATCTGCCCGCTCTTTTGCGCCTTCATATGCGGCAATGCAGCGGCAATGCCGTAAAGAACACCCTTGATATTGACGTCAATCATCTGGCTCCATTCGGCAAGCTGTAAAGCCTCCAGCGGTGCCAAAGGCATAATCCCGGCGTTATTAATCATCACATCAAGACGACCATGCAACGCCACCGCATGATCAACCAAAGCCTTAACCTGCATCGGATCAACGACATCGGTTTGCACAATGGCGTCGTCGGTTAAACACAGCTCGTGGGCTAACGCCTCTAGGCGATCGTGGCGTCGGGCACCCAAAACAACTTTGGCGCCGGCTTTAACCAAATGACGCGCTGTTTCGGCCCCCAGACCGCTGCTGGCCCCGGTAATCACGACGACTTTGCCTGAAATATCTTGTGTCATTTCGCAATCCTTGACGGTTAAACCTAAAAGCGTTGCCGCCTACCCCTTAAAGGCACCAGGAAACATCACCTTAGAAACGTTTCCTGCACGAACCCGTTGCGACAACTTGATCAATATAGCACGCGTCATGGAATCGAGGCTGGCAATATGGGCATGAAATTGGTCTGCTGGAATCACCTTAACAACGCAGGTTTCAAGGGTCCGCGCCGTTGCGCTCCGAGGCCCACCGTCAAGCAGCGCCATTTCCCCAAGAAATTCGCCTTCTCCCAGAATTTCCAAAATCGCTTGCGCACCGTGAACCATAATCGACAGCTCAACCCGCCCTTTTTCCAACAGCAAAGCAGCATCGGCAATGCTTCCCTGGCGGAATAAGATCACATCTGCGGGCACTTCAAAGCGATAAGGGGCAAGACGAGGAAAGCGCACAATCGTTTGTAAAACATCACCGTTCGCGGGCACGACCATCTCATCCTCCGCCTTTAAACTTTAAGGACCGCCCGTTGCATGACTTTGACGACGTGTCTAAAATAGCTGCCTTTCCCAAAGTTATGAAACTGCAATCACAGCCAGGGCCGCCGTAATAAAGTATAGCGCCAACGCTCATCACTACCGTTAAGGCAACAGGGACAAAAGCCGTCGTTGATGCATTATAAATTCTCATGCAATGCCCTCAAAAGGTTCCGTCGAACTAATCTGTTTTTTCCGCTAAGCTTATCCCCCGCGTTATTCCTGATGCTATTGGATCGTCATATGCAGCAACAGTCTCCCCCTTCTACCACGCCGCGCAGCTGGCGAACGCCGCTGGTGGTGGTGATCTGTGGCTGCCTAATTTCCATGGTGACCTTTGGCGTCCGTTCTGATTACGGGCTTTGCCTCACGCCCTTGTCCGAAGGACGAGGCTGGGGTCGTGAAGTTTTTGCCCTGTCTATCGCCTTACAAAATCTGCTCTGGGGCCTGGGACAACCCTTTGCCGGGGCACTGGCAGATCGTTTTGGTGCCGCGCGCGTGCTTGCTGTTGGCGGCGCGCTTTATGCGGCAGGCGTGGTCTTGACCGCGCTGGCAACCGATCCTTTACTGCTGCACCTAGGCGCCGGAGTGATGGTTGGCCTTGGCTTATCGGGCGCGGCCTTTGCCATTGTCATTGCCGGCTTTACCCGCTTACTGCCATCCCATTGGCAATCCACCGCCATTGGTCTGGCAACCGCCGCCGGAAGCCTGGGGCAATTTACCTTTGCCCCCCTTGGTCAGGCCTTCATTGATCTTTATGGTTGGCAGGCGGCGTTGATCTTTTTGGGCGCGGCTGTGGCCATCGTCCCGGTTTTAGCCACCGCCCTTTCAGCCCCGCCAAAGGCCCACGACCAATCCTTGCAGGTGGTCGCTGTTGCTCACGAAGAACATTTTTTCGCTGCGATCAAAGCCGCCCTGCGCCATCGCAGCTTTCAGCTTTTAACCGCGGGCTTTTTTGTTTGCGGCTTTCACCTTGCCTTTATTACCGTCCATATGCCGCCGTACCTGGCTGATATGGGCGCCGATCCTGGGTTGGCCGCCTGGGCGTTGAGCATGATCGGCTTGTTTAACATTGTCGGCGCCTATGGATCAGGCGTCTTAGCGGGCCGCTATTCCAAGCGCTGGTTGCTCTCGGCGATATATTTTACCCGCGCCCTGGCGATCATGGCCTTTATCTTGCTCCCCATGAGTTCTTGGACCGTTCTTGCCTTTGCGGCAGTCATGGGCTTGCTATGGTTATCGACCATCCCCCCCACATCGGGCCTTATCGCGGTGATGTTTGGCACCCGCCATATGGGTATGCTGTTTGGTTTGGTGTTTTTCTCCCACCAAGTCGGCTCGTTCCTTGGCGTTTGGTTGGGGGGCGAGATCTATGCCAGAACCCACAGCTATGATGCCATGTGGTGGGCAGGCGTAGTGCTCGGGGTGTTTTCAGCGCTGGTTCACCTGCCAATCGTCGAACGCTCGGCCCGCGAAACCGGCCCCAATCCCAAAACAGCAAAAGCCTAGGGAAAATCCCCAAACACCGAATAGAAATAGGAAATACCCGGTGGCGAACATTATAGTTGGAGGCTGTTTATGCGGCACTGTGACATTTCAAATTTCCGGAGAATTTGAAAGCTTTTTTCTGTGTCACTGCCGCCGCTGCCGAAAAGACACTGGGTCTGCACATGCAGCCAACTTATTTTCTTCCTCGGCACAGATCACCTGGACATCTGGGGAGAAAAGCATAAAGACATTTCAGCTCCCAGGGACCAAGCATCAAAAAAGCTTTTGTACAGAATGCGGTTCGGCCCTCCCAAGTGTGCACTCAGGTGGAACGATGCTCGTTGCCCCTGCCGGCTGCCTTGATAGCGAAATCACCATCCGCCCAAACGCACATATTTGTACCGCAAACCGTGCTGACTGGGATCAACACCTCGAGCAGACGCCGATGCTTGATGGCCTTCCAGGCTAGGGCATTGCGCGCAAAAGTGGATACCGGTTTTGCGCAAAAATAATGTGACTACTCAAGATCTTAGAGCCTTTTTGCGTTTCAGATTAA
>CEGC01000969.1_pt1 | contig 13376 bp, 12 predicted proteins | sample 302731 | NCBI WGS metagenome assembly CEGC01 (sample SAMEA2755656, study PRJEB7226) | microbial mat metagenome | biome: microbial mat; feature: hypersaline; material: grass silage | place: USA | collected 2014-02-19 | depth 0 m | reverse complement strand
GTATGCGCCCAATGCACCTAGAGTTGCTTTACCAAAATTAATCGTCCGCCAAGGACTCCGAAGCTGAAAATTTGACTCGAAAAGCCCTCAACGATATCGGTACCTTGCCAGTCGTCAGGTGATGAACCAAATGTGGGCGATCATAATCCACGGCTGCGCTGATGCGATGAACCGTTCGACGTCCTTTACCAATCTCCGGCATCTGCCAAGCCAAGCAAATGTTCGCTCGACGCCCCATCGGCGTGGCAGAACTTTAAAGTCTTTCGCCTTATCGGAACGTTTGATGATCTCGACCGTCCAACGCCCGATCTTCTTCAGCCGCCGCTTCAACTTGTCACCCCCATAGCCACCATCGGCAAAAACATGCAGCAGCCATGGTCACCGGTTGTGGCGATGTTAAAGCAGGGCGTTGACAACTTCGCGCATGTCCGTGGTTCGCGGGCGGCCTAGTCGGCGCGGCAGTGACAGAAAAGGTTGCAGCAACTCCCATTCCCTATCGGCCATATGCGCTTGCATAGCGTGCCGTTTGCCGAGCATAGTTTCGACGGGTGATTTCGGTCCAGGTCATCATGAACTCCATCGTATCTTTGCAAATTCGAAGCAATCATAACCTGCTGAAATCACCTAACTCTTTTTGAGGCAGCCTTTAATTTTGCCGATCGCGGGGATGGGCGGCCTTGTGAACGGCGGCCAGACGTGCGGCGTCAACTTCGGTGTAGCGCTGGGTGGTGCTGAGGGATGAGTGGCCCAGCAGTTCTTGAATGGTGCGCAAATCGCCGCCCTGCGATAGCAGGTGCGTAGCAAAACTGTGGCGCAGGGCGTGCGGCGTGGCTTTTTCACCCAGGCCCAACAGGGCGCGCAGGCGACGCATTTGCCGCTGTACCACACCGGGATTCAATCGCTTGCCACGGGCACCAATAAACAAGGGCGTATCGGGATCGCTAGCATAGGGGCGCTGGTCCAGATAGGTACTGATAGCATCGCGCACCACGGGCAGGACGGGAACCAGACGTTGTTTGTTGCCTTTGCCGGTGATCACCATGCTATCGGCTTGTGGGCGGTGGCGCACATCCAACGCTAGGGCCTCGCCCAAACGCAGGCCACAGCCATAAAGCAGGGTAAACAGCGCCAAGTCACGGGCGGCCATCCAAGGTTCGTCTTGGATATCAGCAGCCGCACTGAGGGTTTCAAGCGCTTCGTCTTCGGCGAGGGGGCGCGGTACTTGTTTAGGCGGACGCGGGGTGCGTACGGTGGTAATCGCCGGGTTGTGCAGTTGGCCGCTGCGGTCCAGCCATTTAAAGAACCCGCGCAGGGTGCTCATGGCCCGGGCGATAGAGGGCTTGGACAGGCCTTCTTGTGTGCGTGCCGCCAAATAGGCGCGGAAGTCAGCGGCCTCTAGCGCGCCCAGGTCAGCCAGTTCGGGTAAGCCGCCCCGGTAATGGCTGAGAAAACTGAGAAACGCCGATAAGTCACGCCCATAGGCATCGAGCGTATGCGGCGATGCGCGGCGTTCAGCCGATAGCCACGCCTGCCAGGCCCCGACAACAGGGGCCAGAGTCGGGCCACAGATAAAGGAAATCAGGGGCTTATCCATCGGTCCAAACACCTGCCGATGACTGCAGCCAAGAAAACCAGCAAGTCAGTTCCTTGACCGGGATGAAAGGTGCCAGCCCGGCGGCTGCCCAGGGCCAGTAAGGCCGGTGGTAGCGGGGCGGACAAGGGAATGCGCACCAGGGCGTCCGAAGCGACAATCCCCACTGCCGAGCCATAAAGCGCCGGTTCGGCGTCAATATTGGGCCGTAATCGGCTAAAGGCTTGGGATCCGATCAGGCGATCAACAGCGCCGGGTGTAAGCTCTTGCACATAGATGGCGGCACGCTTGGGCAACCCTTGTTCGATGCAGAGCATCACCATATCAACGTCAAGCAACAGCGGCAGCTCGTCAGACAAAACCCGCACCAAAGCGTCAAAGCTAGGAGCGGCAAGGGCGGCAAGGGCGGCTTCGTGGGTGCGGGTCTGAATCGACAGATTGGTGCGCGCGTTTTGCAGCAGTTCTTGCGCCCCGGATTTCAGCTCGTGCAGCTCTTTGCGCAAGTGGCGGAGGGCATGGGCCTGAAAATCGGCGATATTGCCATCACTGGCCTTTTCCGGCAGGGCAGCGAGCAGGGTTTCGGCCACCAGTTCGGGGTTGTCGGCTAGAATGCTTGGCAATAGGGCGCTGAGGATCGCCGGATGACGGCGAAGGTAAGCCTCGACCTGTTCCGGGGTTGCCTCGGCGGGGGCCGCATCAGCGCCCCCTGTGGAATCACGAGAGGACACGGGCTTAGTTCTCCAGGATCGTCTGGCCGCTTTTGGCCCAATCGGCCATAAAGCCTTCCAGGCCCTTGTCGGTGAGGGGGTGGTTATAAAGCTGGCGCAGAACCTTGGGCGGCAAAGTGGCCACGTCAGCCCCCAAACGGGCCGATTCAATCACATGCAGCGGGTGACGAATCGAGGCAACCAGGATTTCAGTCTTGAGATCAGCGTAGTTGCCATAGATTTCGGCAATTTCAGCAATCAGCCCCATGCCATCTTGCGAAATATCATCTAAGCGGCCAACAAAGGGGGAAATAAAGGTCGCGCCCGCTTTGGCAGCCAGCAGTGCCTGACCGGCAGAAAAGCACAAAGTCACGTTGACCATGCCGCCGTCATCGGTGATCGCCTTACAGGTCTTTAGGCCATCGGGGGTCAGGGGAACCTTAATGGTCACATTATCGGCGATGGCGCGCAGAACAGCGGCCTCTTTCATCATCGTCGCGTGATCCAGGGCGGTGACTTCGGCGCTCACTGGACCGGGAACAACGGCGCAAATATCTTTGATCAAATCCGTAAACTTGCGCCCGCTTTTGGCGGCCAACGATGGGTTGGTGGTCACGCCGTCAACCAGCCCGGTGGCGGCGAGGTCGCGGATATCGTCCAGGTCAGCGGTATCGATGAAGAATTTCATGGCGTTACAGTGTCCGTTGCGGAGGCGTCAGATAAAATGACAGGGCACAGAAAAATCAAGCATGTGGACCTTAGGCCATGAAAGCCGTACATCAAAGGGGTGCAAACATACCACCCCCAGACGGCCCGACCCTGGTCGGCGGCAAGAGTGTAGCCTATGGCAACAGCCAATCCCAGTCCCGCAACCACAGTACAAGTGCCATCACCACAGGTGGCCGCTGACGCCGAGCCGTATTTTGCCGCTGGTACAGTGGTTGCGGTGCTGCTGCCCTTGCCCCTGGCTGGGGCCTATGATTACCGCGTTCCCGACGGGATCACGGTACAACGGGGCTGCTTTGTCCATGTTCCCTTGGGCCGCCGCCAAGAGATCGGCGTGGTGTGGGGCGCAGGGCAGGGGGATTTACCGCCGCAAAAAATCCGCGCGTTGCTTGGACCGCTGCAAGAGTGCCCGCCATTGCCCGCAGAATCGCGGCGATTGGTCGATTGGGTTGCTGCCTATACTCTTTCGGCACCGGGCGCGGTGTTGCGCATGGTGATGTCGGTGCGTCCGGCGCTTGAGGCTCCCAAGGCGCTGGCCGCTTGGCGATTGAGCGCTGATCCCGCCCAGCGAGCCGAACGCTTGGCGGCGTTGCGTGTGACGCCTGCGCGGCAAAGGGTTTTGGATGTGTTGGCCCTGGGCGAGGCTTTGACCGCCGCAGATCTGGCGCAAGAAGCCGCCGTTGGCCCGTCGGTGATCAAGGGCTTGGCCGAGGCGGGGGTCATTGATGCGGTGACCCTGGCGGCGTCTCCGCCGCCGTTAGAACAGCCCGATGGTGATCACCCCGGCCCGATCCTTTCCGCCGACCAACAGGCCGCCGCCGAGCGGTTAAGTGCTGCGGTGGGCGCGGGGTTTTCCACCACCCTTTTGCAAGGGGTCACCGGATCGGGGAAAACCGAAGTTTATTTCGAGGCCATCGCCACCGCTTTACAGGCGGGGCGGCAGGTGTTGGTCCTGGTGCCTGAAATTACCCTGACCACTCAATGGTTAGGGCGATTCGAGGCCCGATTTGGCGCCCAACCCCTGGCCTGGCATTCCGAATTAACCCCCGCCCGGCGGCGCGATGGCTGGCGGGCGGTGGCCGAAGGCCGGGCATCGGTGGTGGTTGGGGCACGGTCGGCTTTGTTTTTGCCCTATCCCGATTTGGGGCTGATCGTGGTCGATGAAGAACACGAGGCCGCCTTTAAGCAAGAAGAAGGAGTGATCTATCACGCCCGTGATATGGCTGTGGTGCGGGCGCAGATTGGCAAAATTCCGGCAATCTTAGCCTCGGCGACACCTTCGCTAGAAAGCATGCTCAATGCCGAGGCCGGGCGCTATCACAAGGTGGTGCTCAACGCCCGCCATGGCGGCGCCGTTTTGCCTGATATTGCCGTGCTTGATCTGCGAAAGACGCCGCCAGAACAGGGCGATTGGGGGCGGGGATGGTTGGCGCCACCCTTGGTACAGGCCATCGGCGAAACGGTGGCGGCGGGTGAGCAGGCAATGATCTTTTTGAATCGGCGTGGCTATGCTCCCCTGACCTTGTGCCGCACCTGTGGGCACCGGATGCAATGCCCCCATTGCACCGCTTGGATGGTCGAACATCGACTACAGGGGCGTTTGGTCTGTCACCATTGCGGGGTTTCAGCGCCCATCCCACATGAATGCCCATCGTGCGGGGCCGAAGATCAAATGACCGCGTGCGGTCCCGGCGTTGAACGGGTGGCCGAAGAGGTTCAGGCGCGGTTTCCTCAGGCGCGAGTGTCGTTGGTGGCGTCTGACACCATGGGCGGCCCGGCGGCGGTGGCTGAATTGCTGCGGCAAATCACCGACCACGAAATTGATATTGTCATTGGCACCCAGGTTTTGGCAAAGGGGTTGCATTTTCCCTTGTTGACATTGGTGGGGGTTGTCGATGCCGACCTCGGTTTGTCGGGGGGGGACTTGCGGGCCGCAGAGCGGACCTTTCAATTGTTATCGCAGGTGGCCGGGCGCGCCGGGCGGGCAGAGAAAAACGGGCGGGTGATGCTGCAAAGCTATCAACCTGACCATCCGGTGCTGCAAGCGATGGCCAGTGGTGATACCGATCTGTTTTTATCCACCGAAGCTGAGGGACGGCGCGACGTGGGCATGCCGCCCTTTGGCCGCATGGTGGCGTTGGTGCTGTCGGGGCCCGATGGGGTGGCGGTAGAATCGGCGGCGCGGCAGTTAGGGGCGCAGGCTCCTAACGGCAACGGAGTCTCGGTTTTGGGGCCAGTTCCGGCACCGTTGGCGATTCTGCGCGGGCGTCATCGCTGGCGCTTGTTATTGATGGCCCCACGCGCAGTGAAAGTTCAACCTGTGATTTACAACTGGGTGCGCTCAGTCACGCAAAAAGAGAAATGGCCGTCATCGGTGCGCGTTCAGATTGATGTGGACCCCTATAGCTTTTTATAGACAGGGCGATAAAGGGTGGACGAACGGGGCCGAATCGGGTCCAATCCCGCCCAACGGGGTAGGCCGAGGGCCGCATGATCGGGTAGGACATTTTTTGTTTTGTCTCGCAACGCACCAAAAGCCTGCCGCAACGCACCAAACGCCGCGTTTTTCAGGCCTTAACGGGCCTAAAGACTAAGGGGATGGGGACGGAAACAGGCGATTTCTCTGCCGCTAAAAGGCGGCAAGCGCTTGCAACGCCCATCTCATTATGTTAACTACCTCACGCGCCGCAGGGGGTTGTTGTCGCAGCGGCGCCAAAAAATAACGAAAAAACAGTTCGTTAGAGACTACTTCCGCCATTCGGCAACGAATTTTCTGGGGCCAGCAGAACGTGTCATCCGAAACCGCAGGAACCAAAGGTCTAGCCGACCGGTATGCTTCGGCGCTTTATGACCTGGCATACGAGCGTAACGCGCTCGATCAGGTCGCCGCCGACCTCCGCTCGATTCAGGCCATGCTGACGGAAAGCGCGGACTTCCGCCGCTTTGTAGCGTCGCCGATCATGTCCCGCGCTGATCAGAACAAGGGCATTCAGGCCCTGGCTGAATCGGCGGGATTATCTGATCTCACTCGCAATTTCTTGGGGCTTATTGCGCAAAACCGCCGTTTGTTCGCGCTTGGGGGTATGGCTACGGCTTACCTCGCGCGTTTGGCAGAAGCGCGTGGCGAAGTGACCGCAACGGTTCACTCCGCAAAGTTCCTGTCGGATGCTCAGATCGCGTCCCTTTCCTCCGCACTCAAGCAGTCGGTCGGAAAAGACGTCACGATGAACATCTTTATCGATCCGGCCATTCTCGGCGGACTGATCGTCAAGATCGGGTCGCGTATGGTCGATAATTCAGTCCGCACGAAGCTGCAGCGTCTTCAGCTCGCCATGAAAGGGGTTGGGTGATGGAAATCCGCGCCGCGGAAATCTCCGCTATCCTTAAGAATCAGATCGCCAATTTTGGTACCGAGTCCGAGGCCGCAGAGGTCGGGACGGTTCTGTCCGTCGGTGATGGTATCGCCCGTGTCTACGGCTTGGATTCAGTCCAGGCTGGTGAAATGGTCGAATTCCCCGGTGGCATTAAGGGCATGGCCCTGAACCTGGAAAACGACAACGTCGGTATCGTTATTTTCGGCGACGACCGCACCATTAAAGAAGGTGACACCGTTAAGCGCACCAAGGCCATCGTTGATGTGCCGACTGGTAAAGGCCTGTTGGGCCGCGTGGTGGACGGTCTGGGGAACCCGATCGACGGCAAGGGTGATCTGGTCGACGTTGAACGTCGTCTGGCTGATCTCAAAGCCCCGGGCATCATTCCGCGTAAGTCGGTGCACGAGCCGATGCAAACCGGTCTCAAGGCTATCGACAGCCTGATCCCGATTGGCCGTGGTCAGCGCGAACTGGTCATTGGTGACCGTCAGACCGGCAAGACCGCCGTCCTGATCGACACCATTTTGAACCAGAAAGCGATCAACGATGCCGCGACCAATGACAGCGAAAAGCTGTTTTGCATCTATGTCGCCATCGGTCAAAAGCGTTCCACCGTCGCTCAGGTCGTCAAGACCCTGACCGAATACGGTGCTATGGACTACACCATCGTTGTTGCCGCAACCGCTTCGGAACCGGCCCCGATGCAGTTCTTGGCGCCTTATACCGGTTGCTCGATGGGTGAATATTTCCGCGACAACGGTATGCACGCGGTTATCTTCTATGACGATCTGTCCAAGCAGGCCGTTGCCTATCGTCAGATGTCTTTGCTGCTGCGTCGTCCGCCAGGGCGTGAAGCTTACCCTGGTGACGTGTTCTACTTGCACTCTCGCTTGCTGGAACGTGCTGCTAAGCTGAACGAAGACAATGGTTCGGGCTCGCTGACCGCTCTGCCGGTTATTGAAACCCAGGCTAACGACGTGTCGGCCTATATTCCGACCAACGTGATTTCGATCACCGACGGTCAGATCTTCCTGGAAACCGATCTGTTCTTTAAGGGCATTCGCCCCGCCGTGAACGTCGGTCTGTCAGTGTCCCGCGTTGGGTCGGCTGCGCAGATTAAAGCCATGAAGCAGGTTTCGGGCACCATCAAAATGGACCTTGCCCAGTATCGTGAAATGGCTGCCTTTGCGCAGTTCGCTTCTGATCTGGATCCGTCCACCCAAAAGCTGCTCAGCCGTGGTGAGCGCCTGACCGAACTGCTCAAGCAGGCCCAGTTCTCGCCGATGAAAGTCGAAGAGCAAGTTGCTTCGATCTTTGCCGGTACCAAGGGCTTCCTCGACAAGCTGGCGGTCAAAGACGTCAACCGGTACGAACGTGAAATGATGGCTTCCTTGAAAGACAAGGGTGCTGACATTCTCACCTCCATCCGTACCGAAAAGGCGATCTCCAAGGACACCGAGGCAAAGCTGATTGCTTTCCTCGAAGCCTTTGGCAAAACCTTCGCGTAATTCGCGGAGCTGGCGCAAACAGGTAGACAGGGAAGGGCCTAACTTCCATGGCCAGCCTTAAGGATCTACGCGCTCGTATCTCGTCGGTGAAAAACACCCGCAAGATTACGAGCGCCATGAAAATGGTCGCGGCGTCTAAGTTACGCCGCGCCCAGGATGCCGCAGAAGCCGGTCGGCCTTATGCCGTACGCATGGATCGTATGCTGGGTAATCTGGCAGGATCCGTCTATGGTCAGGCCGGCGCGCCAAAACTGCTTGCCGGGACCGGCAAGCAGGACACCCATTTGGTGGTCGTTGCGACCGCCGATCGGGGTCTGTGCGGTGGCTTTAATACCAATATCGCGCGTAATGCTCGGCTTTTGATCAACGAATTGATCGCCGAAGGCAAGACCGTGAAAATCCTCTGCGTCGGTCGCAAGGGGCGTGACGCCCTTAAGCGCGAATTCGGCAAGCTGATTGTGCAAGACTACGAAGGCTTAAACCGTCGTGGTGTGACGTTCGAAGGCGCCGACATGGTCGCCCAGCGTGTGCTGGCCATGTATGACGCCGGTGAATTTGACGTTTGCACGATCATCTATAACAAGTTCCTGTCTGTGATCTCGCAGGTGGTAACCCGCCAACAGTTGGTTCCGTTCCCCGTACCGGAAATGCCGGTTTCTGAGAAGGGTTCCGAAGGTGGGGTCAAAGCCCTGTACGAATACGAGCCTTCCGAAGAAGGCATCTTGACCGAGTTGCTGCCCAAGAACGTCTCTATGCAGGTGTTCTCGGCTCTGCTCGAAAGCGATGCCTCGGAACAGGGCTCTCGTATGAGTGCCATGGACAATGCCACCCGTAATGCGGGCGACATGATCAATAAGCTGACGCTGGTCTATAACCGGACCCGTCAGGCGACGATCACCAAGGAACTTATCGAAATTATCTCCGGCGCCGAGGCCCTGTAACGGGTCCTTTTAGACAACGCGCTACTCAGGAACACAGCATTCGGGGCGATAGGAGCAACTCCCATGGCTAAGAACAACGTCGGTACCATCACTCAGGTCATGGGCGCCGTCGTGGACGTGAAGTTCCAAGGTGAACTTCCGGCCATTCTCTCGGCGCTGGAAACCCAGAACCAGGGCAATCGCCTGGTTCTCGAGGTTGCCCAGCATCTCGGCGAATCCACCGTGCGCACCATTGCCATGGACTCCAGCGAAGGCCTGGTCCGTGGTCAAGAAGTGACCGACACCGGGGCACCGATCATGGTCCCCGTCGGCCGCGAAGTGCTCGGTCGTATCCTTAACGTCATCGGCGAGCCGGTTGACGAACGCGGTCCGGTGAATGCGAGCGGTAGCTCACCGATCCACCGTTCGGCTCCGACCTTTGTCGAGCAGTCCACCGAAAGCGAGATCCTGGTCACCGGCATTAAGGTCATTGACCTGCTGGCTCCCTATCTCAAGGGCGGTAAGATTGGTTTGTTCGGTGGTGCGGGCGTCGGTAAGACCGTCACCATCATGGAACTGATCAACAACGTCGCCAAGGGTCATGGTGGCTATTCGGTTTTTGCTGGCGTGGGTGAACGGACCCGTGAAGGCAACGACCTTTACCACGAAATGATCGAATCGGGCGTTATCGACCTCGAAGGGCCGAACTCCAAGTGCGCCTTGGTTTATGGTCAGATGAACGAACCGCCGGGCGCACGCGCTCGTGTCGCTCTGTCCGGTCTGACCCAGGCCGAATACTTCCGCGACGAAGAAGGCCAGGACGTGTTGTTCTTTGTGGACAACATCTTCCGCTTTACCCAGGCTGGCGCCGAAGTGTCCGCTCTGCTCGGTCGTATCCCGTCGGCGGTGGGCTATCAGCCGACCCTGGCGACCGATATGGGCGCGCTGCAAGAACGTATTACTTCGACCAAAAAGGGTTCGATCACCTCGGTGCAGGCCATTTATGTCCCTGCTGACGATTTGACCGATCCGGCGCCTGCGGCTTCGTTTGCTCACCTTGATGCCACCACCGTGCTGTCGCGTTCGATCGCTGAAATGGCCATTTTCCCGGCCGTTGATCCGCTCGATTCGACCTCGCGCGCGCTGGATCCGCGTATCGTTGGTGAAGAACACTATAAGATCGCTCGTGATGTGCAATCGACCCTGCAGACCTACAAGTCCCTGCAGGACATCATTGCCATTCTGGGTATGGATGAACTGAGCGAAGAAGACAAAAAGATCGTCGCCCGCGCTCGTAAAATCCAGCGTTTCCTGTCTCAGCCGTTCCACGTCGCCGAAGTGTTCACTGGCACTCCGGGCGTGTTCGTGCAGATCGAAGACACCATCAAGGCCTTTAAGGGCATCGTTGCTGGTGACTACGACCACCTGCCGGAAGCTGCTTTCTATATGGTTGGTACCATTGAAGAAGCAGTCGAAAAGGCCAAGAAGATGGCTGACGCCTAATATATCTTGGTATTGGGGTGCTCGTTCCGGGCACCCCGATGCTTTTCATTTCCTAAAGCGGAGCCCGTTGTACCATGGCGGAAACGCTCGAATTTGAACTGGTGTCGCCGGCCAAGCTGCTGATCTCCGAAGCTGTGGAGATGGTGGTGGTTCCCGGCACCGAAGGTAACTTCGGTGCCCTGCCCGGTCATGCCCCGATGCTGTCAACTGTTCGCCCCGGCGTCATCGACATCTATACTAAGGGCGCCGTGACGAATCGTATTTTCGTGGCTGGCGGTTTTGCCGAAGTCACTGAAGACCGTTGCACGGTCTTGGCCGAAGAAGCGATTGCTTTGGCGGACCTGACCCGTGAAGGTGTCGAAGCTCAGCTTTCGGCAGCCCGCGACGCTTTGCAGGAAGCTGACGAAGCCCTGGAAAAAGCCCAGGCCCAAAACCGCATTGCGGTGGCCGAAGCGATGCTCGAGGCGCTAGCTCACTAAATCTTGGTGCTTGATCGGTTCGGATCAGACACTCGGAGCAAAATTTGGTAAAAGCCCTTTGTGCTGTCCGTTGGTCAGCGCGGGGGCTTTTTCCATTGGGCTCTTCTTTGCTTCAGGTTTTCCATTGCCTGGGATGTGACTTTGGTCATACGCAAATACGTCGTTGCGGGTGTAATCACCCGCTCGGGATTTGACCTGATAGCCACTGACTTTAAAAAAATGTTGCTAGCCTTTGATTTATCATTAAGTAGAGCTTTGTAACCTGGGTGACGCAATTGCTTCGTTTGTTTGTCGGCGACCAAGGTATAAAGACCTTTGCCCAAGGATCACCGTCTACAGTCACAGCGGTGAACGGGGCGATAGGCATATAGTTAGAGCGTAACACTCCCTAAGAGCGCGGAGACTAATCAATAATGACCTGGACTCTGGATACGATTGAGTGGGATCGCTTTGATCGGTCGCTGGTGAACCCTGATATTCTGGCGGTGATCAAAGCCGCATCAATGGTAGAGCGAAACGCAGCCGACTATACGGCGCATTTGATGAGCCTCTTCCACGATGATGAAACGTTCCTTACCTATGCGGCCCAGTGGCGCCAAGAAGAAGAACAGCACGGTGATGCCTTAGGTCGTTGGGCAGAGCTGGCTGATCCAGCCTTTAACTATAAAGCTGCTTTCCGCTGCTTTGTTGACGGCTATAAGGTCCCGGTTTCAGAAGGACAAAGCTTGCGCGGGTCGCGGACCGGCGAACTGATCGCACGCTGCATCGTTGAAACGGGGACCAGTTCGTTTTATTCCGCCCTGCGTGATGCCTGCGACGAGCCGGTTCTGAAAGATATTTGCCATCGCATCGCTGGCGACGAATTCCGCCATTACAAGTTTTTCCTCACCGCCATGCGCACCTATCAAAAGCGGGAAAACATCCCGGCCTGGCGCCGTGTGTTAGTGGCCGTCGGGCGGATTCGCGAAAGCGAAGATGACGAGCTGGCTTTTGCCTATCATGCGGCCAACGTTGGTGTTGCCGATGGCTATGACCGCAAAGCATCCAGCGCTGCCTATGGGGCACGAGCCTTTAGCTTTTACCGCGCTCGCCATGCCGAACGCCTTGCCCATATGGTGCTAAAAGCGGCCGGCTTGAATCCACAGGGGCGACTGGGTGACTGGGGGGGGCGTTTGTTGTGGCGTCTGATCGACCGACGGGCACGGCAGCTAAATCGTCAGCAGGCGGCTTAGCGCGGCTCTCGATCAGCCCCTTCCCCGGCGAGAGCAGGAAGGGGCTTGTGTCTTTGCCGATAGTGTCAGCGCATGGAAAAACCGACAGCACTCATCAAAGCGCTGTCGGTTTTCTTATGCTTGCACCCATGACGGAACGTCACGCTGCAATTCCAGCGGGCCAGATGGCCACGGCTGGGGCTTTATTCTTGGCTGGTAGCCAGGATCACCACGACAATCAGCATGGTCGCAGTGAGCGCAACGCCAACATAGCTCGCAGCGTAAGCGACCGAGGCCAAGCCCAGGGCGCCGGAAATATAGATGCCGACGTAGGTCAACAGACCAACGAGGCCGATCAGAACGATACCCAGAGTCTTGCCAGTGACGGACATGCGTGTTCTCCTCGATACCCGACCCTTTGGCGCCGCACCCTACCCCGGGTGGCCCCCTTAGTTTTCTAACGGGTCAGTAACTTTTCCACAGGCAAGGTGATAGTGGAAACCGCGCATTCTGTCCAGCCAAACCCGCCTTGATCTGTAATCCTTCAAAAAAATATGGGATTTTGTGGCGCTTTGGCCATCCTGCCATTGGGTTGCTGTGCTTCTTAGGCTGTGAACGATCTTTACTTCCCGCCTCCCCTCCCTAAAATAAGGGTATCGTAGCGACACTGTGGCGAGAGATATCGTCGGAGTCTGGTTCCCTGCCTGCAGGTAGCCGACCACTGTGTTTTGCGTCGTATTATAGCGCCGTCTCTGGCCTCGATTGTCGGGGTTGGCCGTTTCGTTGGTTGGATTGCTGTTGACCCCATGACAGACCCCCTTGCCCCACCAGCCGCAGTACCGGCATCCGATTTGTTCGAGGGTCATCATCGTGGCCTGCGCGAGATCATTGATGGCCTTATTGCTGCCTCTGCGCTTTTTGACGCTGCCGTGAACGACGCCACCGCTTATGCGGCGGTGAGGGAAGGGTTTACCAAGCTTCAGCGCTTTTCCTTGCAGCATTTTGCCGAGGAGGAAAAGTTCATGGATGATATTAGCTTCCCCGACCGCAAGGCACACCAAGCGCAGCATGCTGAGTTTATGGCTCAGTTGGCGCAGCTAGAGCCGATTTTAGCGGCTCAGGATGCCGGGGAACAGCAAAGTTGGAACGGCATTGCCATGCGGCTATATGAATGGTGGGAAAGCCATGCTTTGCACTATGATCGGATGCTGGCAGATTTTTTGTGTCGGGGCGGCATTTAGACCATTTCCCGAGAAACTCGGCGCATCTAGGGACCGTGCCTTTGCGTACAAAATAAAAACCTAGGCCAATTTTTGTAATCCTAAGGCAGCGAAAAAAGCTCTAAGGTCTTGAGTGG
>CEGC01000237.1_pt1 | contig 13474 bp, 10 predicted proteins | sample 302731 | NCBI WGS metagenome assembly CEGC01 (sample SAMEA2755656, study PRJEB7226) | microbial mat metagenome | biome: microbial mat; feature: hypersaline; material: grass silage | place: USA | collected 2014-02-19 | depth 0 m | reverse complement strand
AAGAAGCCGAAGAAAAAGCTGCGGCTCTTAAGGCCGCAATTGCCGAGGCAGAAGCCCTAAAGGCTGCGGCCCAAGCCCAAACTGCCAAGCCAACACCAAAGGTGATGACGCCGACTCCGGCACCCGAGGTTAAAGCGGCTCCGGAAGCAGTGGCGCCANNCCGCAAGCCTTTAATGGGGCTATGGCTCATTTGGGGCTCTATACTTCGACCAAAGTCGCCGAGGCGGCATGGCGGGATCTGCTGGATCAAGTCCCCCTTCTGGCCAAAGCGCAGCCTGTGGTGATCACCGGATTTATTCCGAGCCAGGGCGACATTGTGCGCCTTTATGCCCGAATGCCCGAAGAATATTTGGTCGAGCTTTGCGATGCCGTGAACGCGGTTCAAGCTGGGTCCTGCGAAATCCATATGCTGATGAAATAATGCGATCGCGCATAAACGGGCAGTCCCGTTTATGCGCGATTTGTTTTTCTGCACAAATGCGTCATCGTAAGCGCTAGATGCGCTTCCTCGGGATTTGAGTCTGTACTTACGCAAATGCGTCGTCGTAAGCGCTAGATGCGCTTCCTCGGGATTTGCTTTAGCCAAACAAAGCATCAATTGCGCTTTGATCCAACGTCCCAGAATCAACCGAAACACTACCACCGTGGCGCACACGTTCAGCCGTATGGTCGTACACCCCAGCCATTTGTAGCGCGCAGTCGGTGTTGGTCAGGATATTGGCGAACAGGTCAGTGCCTTCTTTCCACTCGCCAATGCGCCCAGTCAACGTGCTTGCGGCTTCTGTGGCGCGGTAAAGCACTTCGTGTAGGCCACTCACCATCCCAACAGCGGCAACGGCTGATGCCGGGGGGTCTTCTCCACGGTAGGCGCTGCGTGCCAAGGTGATCAGGTCGCGGACAACGCCATCATCGGGAAAGACCATTGCCAGCACATGGCGCATGTAAAAGGTCTGCGCATCCAGCCCCCCCGCACCAGGAACGCGAAAGGTCGAACCAATGCGGCGCAAGCCGTTTTGCGAGAAGACCTCTGGATGAACCTCGATCAAAGATTCATAAAATGCCGTAAAGGCCTCGCGGTAATTTTCTAGCGATTTAGGCGTCACAGACGGCCCCCCATTTCCACTTATGCTTTTCATAGCATCACGCCCCGTAAAAGAGCAATTCCCGCGCGCAGTTTCCCCAAAAATATTTAAGCCTTTTGGCGGAGATCAGTCTAGTTATTGCGCGCCAAGCTGTTCGCGCAAGCGGTAAAGCGCTTCGAGGGCATCGCGCGGCGACATTTCATCAGGATTGAGCGCCCGAACGGCATCAAGTAAGGGGTGCGGCTCGGGCTCTGTGTGCTCGGGCTTTGCGGCTTCGATGGCGATTGGTTCTTTGCGGCGGGCAACAGCAAACAGCGGCAGATCGTCAATAGCCTGGGGATTTAAGTGGTTTGCTTTTTGCGCTTCGAGCTGCGCCAAAACATCTTCGGCCCGGCGAATCACCGCAGGTGGCAGGCCCGCCAACTGCGCGACGTGAATGCCATAGCTGCGATCTGCTGCCCCGGCACCAACTTCGTGCAGAAAAATAATCCGCCCTTCCCACTCTTTCACCCGCATAGAATAACACGCCAAAGAGGCGAGCTTGTCGGCCAAGCCGGTTAATTCGTGGTAATGGGTGGCAAACAAGGATCGGCAGCGATTTTTATCATGCAGATTCTCCACCGTTGCCCAGGCAATCGACAGGCCGTCATAGGTTGCTGTGCCTCGACCAATTTCGTCTAAAATGACTAAAGATCGATCGGTGGCTTGGTTCAAAATGGCGGCGGTTTCCACCATCTCGACCATAAAGGTCGAACGGCCCCGTGCCAAATCATCCGCCGCGCCGACGCGGGAAAACAAACGATCAATGGTGCCAATGGTGGCTTGCGTGGCGGGCACATAACTGCCCATCTGCGCTAAGATGGCGATCAGCGCATTTTGTCGCAAAAAAGTCGATTTACCGGCCATATTGGGGCCGGTGATCAACCATAGCCGCTGTGCATCCCCTAGGTCGCAATCATTGGCGACAAACGGCCCGTCACCGCTGCGACGTAAAGCCGCTTCCACCACTGGGTGGCGTCCGCCGATGATTTCAAATTCGCGGCCTGCGGTCAAAACCGGGCGGCTATAGCGCTCATTGACGGCCAGTTCGGCTAAACCTGCCACCACATCAAGAACGGCCAAGGCCTGGGCGGCGCGGGCAATGTCGGTCGCTCGCGCCGTCACATCGGCACAGAGCGCCTTGAACAGTTCGTCTTCGATGCCCTTGGCTTTTTCTGCCGCCCCGCGTTGCTTGTTTTCCAAATCGGCTAAATCGGTGGTGGTAAAGCGCACGGCACTGGCCATGGTTTGGCGGTGAATAAACTCCCCGCCTTTTTCCATCAAAGGATCGGCGCGCTTGGCGGGAACTTCGATGTGATAGCCAATGACGTTGTTATGCTTCACTTTTAACGAGTCGATGCCCGTTTCGGTGATATAGCGATTTTGCAGATTGATGATCAGGCGTTTGGATTCCCCGGCCAGATCCCTCAAGTCGTCGAGCACCGGGTTGTACTTTTCGGCAATAAAACCGCCGTCGCGGGCAAGCATTGGCAGGTCAGGCGCCAAGGCCCGGCCCAGCAAATCAACCAACCCATCATGTTCGCCCAAATCGGCGATCAGCCCTTGCAGCAGCAGCGGCGGATGACTGTCAGCCAAGCGGCCCAGTGTGGAGCGCAAAAACGGCACTTGCTTTAGGCCATCGCGGATCACGGCCAGATCGCGCGGTCCTCCACGGTCTAGCGATAAACGTGACAAGGACCGTTCCATATCGGGGCAGAGCTTAAGTCGTTCGCGGAGCAGTGTGCGTGCATCGCTATCCTTGACCAAGGTCTGTACGGCATCTAAGCGGCTGTTGATCTCTGCCGGATCAGTCAGGGGGGCTGCTAGCCAGTCGGTTAGTAAACGGGCCCCAGGCCCGCCCACCGTGCGATCAATGGCCCCCAACAAGGCCCCCCGGCGCTCGCCGGCCAGGGTTTCCAAAATTTCCAGATTGCGCCGGGTGGCGCCGTCGATTTCCATCACCGCCCCGGCGGCCAAGCGCGACAGAGTGGCCAAGCGCGGCAATTTGCCCTTTTGCGTCAGCTCGACATAATCGACCAATGCCCCAGCGGCGGCAACTTCGGCGCGGCTAAAGGCACCCAGGCCATCAAGCGCCTTGACGCCATAGAGCGACTCCAGGCGTTTGCGGGCGTTTTGCGAGTCAAAGCGCGACGAGGGCAGGGGCGACAAGCGGTCGCGCCAATCGGCCATCAGCTCGAACAGCTCTTTGCGCTGCAAGAGGCGATCGGGGACCAATAGTTCTCCAGGTGACAGGCGCGACAGGGCGGCAGAAACCGTCGTCTCTGATACCGGCTGCACGGCAAAGACCCCGGTGGAGACATCAACCCAGGCCAGCCCTAAATCACTGCCCGCCCCGACATCGGCCAGGGCGGCCAAATAGTTATGGCGCCGGGCATCAAGTAATGCGTCTTCGGTTAACGTGCCGGGGGTAATAATGCGCACCGTTGCCCGGTGGACCACCGATTTCCCGCCCCGTTTTTTGGCTTCGGCGGGATCTTCCATCTGTTCGCACAAGGCGACTTTAAAGCCCTTGCGAATCAGCTTGGATAAATAAGCGTCATGGGCATGGACTGGCACGCCGCACATGGGGATGTCTTCGCCCAAATGTTTGCCGCGTTTGGTCAAGGTAATGTCCAACGCCGCCGAGGCTTTCACCGCGTCGTCAAAGAACATCTCGTAAAAATCACCCATACGATAAAACAGCAATGCATCAGGATGATCGGCCTTGATGGTCAAAAACTGTTCCATCATAGGTGTCACCCCTGCGGGGATGTGGGGAGTCACCCCTGCGGGGATGGGGGATGCCCCCCCTGCCGGGATGGAGGGGTGACCCTCACCAGCATCGGCGGCGGCATCAGGGATGGTGTCAACGGCAATGGGGGCGGATGGGGACACGGGAACTCCACAAAATAGCAACGGCACAGCAGCTTAAAATAAACCGCTTTGGGCGGCGATATTGCAACTGCACAATTTTGTGCAGCGCGAAGTCATTCAAAGATACCGTAAAATAGCATGAAAAGGGTGCTGCGGGACTAGGCATGCCCGATCAGCTAGGGCAGAATAGCCGCCCTTTGCCACGAAACCAAAGGGCCAAGAGAGCTATTGTGCGCCATAGCCTATAAAATAAGGGCCTATTTCGTGGCCGCCACCCAACACCGCCCCGCCCGCCGTGGGAAGACGGTGCTGACTTTTTACAGTGTTACCGCATCGCCCCCCTGGCCAGCTTTTGGCGAGGCGGCGCGGCACCCCATAGCAAGGACACTCTCATCGTGACCGAGGCTTCTTCTTCCGTCCCCCCGTCCTCAACACGGGAAGTGGTGGGTATCTTTTCGCAACCCCACCCGTTGCTCGATTGTATCAAGGCTTTGCAAGCCCAGGGCTTTGCCCATGATCAGCTGTCGCTCCTCTCCTCGCACGAAGCGATTGAGGCCGCCGCCGAAGGTGGTGGATCGTGGCAAGATCGCTTGATGCCGATTTTGTCGGAAACACGCTATGAAGTCCCTCTGGTATCGGGTCTGCTCATCGCCCTGGCCGGTGGCCCGGCAGCGGCCTTGGTCGGCGGTGTTGCCGCTGCGGGTGTTGGCGTGATGGCGCTGAAAGAGCTTTTGGACGAAGCCATTTCCCTGCCCAATACCGAAGCTTTTGCCGAGGCGGTGCGCAGCGGAGAAATTTTGTTATGGGTCGCCGTCACCGATAGTGCCAGTGAACAAACCGCCGCCAGCCTGCTAGAAGGTCATGGTGCACGGAACATTCATTTGACCGAACGCGACTAGGCCGTTTTCCTTTCCCATGGGGCCACGGTCTGAACAGCCGTCGCCCCATGGTGCATTCCACCGGGGAAGTCTGGCGCCACCGGCTTTCCTGCTCAAAAAAATTCCCAATAGGCCCCAAAAAAATGGACGACACCCCTAAGATCAATGTCGAGCACGAATCCTTGCTGATGCACGCCTCGGGGCGGCCCGGTAAGATTGAAATCGTGCCCACCAAACCGCTGACCACCCAACGTGACCTGTCGCTGGCCTATTCGCCAGGCGTGGCCGCGCCGTGTAAGGAAATTGCTCGCGATCCGTCGCTGGCCTATGACTACACCGCTAAAGGCAACCTGGTCGCCGTCATTTCGAACGGTACTGCGGTTCTTGGTTTGGGCGATCTGGGGGCCTTGGCGAGTAAGCCCGTGATGGAAGGTAAATCGGTTCTCTTTAAAAAATTCGCCGACGTTGACGCCATCGACCTCGAAGTCGATACCCGCGATGTCGAAGAGTTTATTGGCTCCGTGCGCTATCTTGGCCCCAGCTTCGGCGGCATCAACCTCGAAGACATTAAAGCCCCGGAATGCTTTATCATCGAACAGCGCCTGCGCGAGCTGATGGATATTCCGGTGTTCCATGATGATCAGCATGGCACAGCGATCATCGCTGCCGCTGGCTTGCTTAATGCCTGTGAACTGACGGGCCGTAATGTTCGCGATATTAAAGTGGTGGTGAACGGTGCCGGTGCTGCCGGGATTGCTTGCCTTGAGCTGATTAAAGCAATGGGCGCTCGCCACGAAAACGTGATTTTGTGTGATACCAAGGGTGTTATTTATCAGGGTCGCGAAGCGGGGATGAACCAGTGGAAATCCGCCCATGCGGTCCCCACCGAAGCCCGCACCCTGGCCGAAGCCCTTGATGGGGCCGATGTGTTCCTCGGTCTGTCGGTTAAGGGCGCGGTGACGCCGGAAATGGTGGCGGCGATGGCCCCCAATCCGATCATTTTTGCCATGGCCAACCCCGACCCGGAAATCACCCCCGAAGAAGTCGGTGCTATCCGCTCTGACGCCATCATGGCCACCGGGCGGTCTGACTATCCGAACCAGATTAATAACGTCTTGGGCTTTCCCTATATCTTCCGTGGGGCGCTGGACGTGCGCGCGCGCACCATCAACGAAGAAATGAAGGTTGCCGCCGCCCGTGCCATTGCTGCCCTTGCCCGCGAAGACGTGCCCGACGAAGTCGCCGCCGCCTATTCAGGCATGCGGTTGCGCTTTGGTCCCGAATACATCATTCCGGTGCCTTTTGACCCGCGCTTGATCTCGACCATTCCCCCGGCTGTGGCGCGGGCGGCGATGGATAGCGGCGTGGCGCAAAAGCCGATCATTGATATGGAAGCCTATGGCCACGAGCTGTCGGCGCGCCTGGACCCAATGGCTGCCACCATGCATGCCATCGCCGTCGAAGTCGCCGCCAACCCGCAGCGTGTGGTGTTTGCCGAAGGTGAAGAAGAAAAAGCCATCCGGGCGGCGGTTTCTTTCCGCAATTCGGGCTTTGGTCATCCGGTGCTGGTGGGGCGTCAAGACCGTATCGAAGACACCATGAAATCCATGGGTCTGGGGTCGCTGGACGGTATCGAAATCCACAATGCGGCCAAGTCGGAACATAACAAAGAATACACTGATTTTCTTTATAAGCGCCTGCAACGTCAGGGCTATCTGTACCGTGATTGCCAGCGCTTTGTGAACCAAGATCGCAACGTCTTTGCTGCTTGCTTGGTGGCGATGGGCGATGCCGATGCCATGGTGACCGGCCTGACCCGCACCCACGCGGTGGTGGTTAACGAAATCGCCAAGGTCATCGACACCAAAGCCGACGAGATTTTGTTTGGCCTGACCATGTTATTGGCGCGCGGGCGGACGGTGTTTATCTGTGATACCACCATCCACGAAACTCCCACCGCTGAACAGCTGGCCGATATCGCCATTGGTGCCGCTGCCAAGGTCCGCCGTATGGGGCATGAACCACGTGTGGCCTTCCTCAGCTATTCCAGCTTTGGCAGCCCTCCGGGTAAAGAAACCCTGCGCGCCCGTCATGCCAAGGAAATTCTTGATAGCCGTCAGGTTGACTTTGAATATGACGGCGAAATGGGGGCGAACGTTGCCTTGGATGGCGAAGTCCAAAAGCTTTATCCGTTCTGCAAACTGTCGGGCCCGGCCAATATCTTGGTCATGCCCGGCCTGCATTCGGCCAATATCTCCTATAAGCTGATCCACAAGCTGGGCGGTGGGACGGTAATTGGCCCGATGCTGATCGGCCTGTCATCGCCGGTGCAGATCGTTCACCTTGATGCCAACGTGAGCGACGTGGTTAACATGGCCGTCTTGGCCGCCCACGATGCGATCAAAGGCTAAGACCACGGAAAATAAAAGCCAGAGCGGTTTGTGACCGACAGAGACCATAAACCGCTCTGGCCTTGTGTGATCGCCGGTTCGACAGCATCGAATCGGCGATCAGTGTATGGACTGCAAATCCCGAGCTGATGGACCCATCTGCGACGACGTATTTGCTTGCAAAACAAAGAGCTGTAGTCTTTTGCGTGACCGGAAGGGAACGAAAAAGGCTACAGAAAATCCCGAGCCGATGGACCCATCTGCGACGACGTATTTGCTTGCAAAACAAAGAGCTAGACCACCACATCGTATCAGGGGGATAAGGGTTAGAATGATCAGCAGGGGCGAGCAAATAGCAGCAGAGCAAAATCCAGCGGACAGCGCCGATACTCCGGCGCTGTCAGAAACCTGGCGCGAAAGTGAAAACTCCATGCCCCCACGCCCCCAGCGGCCCAAAGTTGCCTTTGCCCGCGTGGCGTCCTTAACGTTGCTGTTTTCCGCTCCTCTATTGGTGACTTTGGCGGGGTTGGTGGTGAGTGGATCGCTGGCGGTGGTTCCTGCCCTGGCGGCTGGCGTGGTTGGGGTGATTTTGGGGGGCCTGATGTTCCGCCCCCTGGTCGGCGACTGGGTGGCGGTGGCGGCATATTTGCGCCCCGAACCGGGGCAGACCGAGCGCTCCACCCCGCCGCCTGAGCTGCGGTTTTCCGAAGGCGCCCGCGAGGTTGCTGTCGCTGCCCGCTCTTTACGCCTGCGCACCACCCAAGCCTTGGCACGCGCCCGTGCCGAGGTTCAGGCCCGCGAAGGTATTCTCGATTCCCTGCCCGATCCCTTGATGATGATGGACGAAGACGGGGTCATCCAGCGTGGGAACGCCGCCGCGCGGACGTTGTTTGACCGTCAACAGCTCTCTGGTCGCCCGTTGACAGCGGTTTTGCGCGATCCGGCGGTGCTTGATGCCTTTGATGCCGTGCGCACGGCGGCCCCCGATAGCCCGGACGCATCGCGGGCGCTGCAAGTCACGTTAGGCACTGGGGTGGAACGCACTTTTCAGGTGGAAATTGAACGCCTGGGCGAAGATGTTCCGCTTGATGCCCGCGTTTTGATGGTGCTGCACGATGTTACTGCCCTGGTGCGAGCCGAACAAATGCGGGCTGACTTTGTTGCTAACGCCAGCCACGAACTGCGTACCCCCTTGACCAGTATTTTGGGCTTTGTAGAAACCCTGCGCGGCCCGGCGCGGGATGATACCGAGGCACAAGAGCGCTTTTTGGGCATTATGTTTCAGCAAGCCAGCCGCATGAAGCGGCTGATCGAAGACTTGCTTTCGTTATCACGCATTGAATTGCGAGAACATACTCCGCCGACCAATCCGGTTATTGTGTCGCGGGTGATTGATGCGGTGGTCCTGGGTTTGGAAATTCAGGCGGAAAATAAAGAGATGCCGATCGAGGTGGAAATTCCGTCCTCCCTGCCGATGGTTTTGGGTGACGGAGACGAACTTAATCAGGTTTTCCAGAACCTTATTTCCAACGGGATCAAATATGGCCGCAACGGAACGGCCCTGACCATCCGCGCTGAACAGCCGCCGCGCGGGCCGGCACAGATGCCTCATGCCACCCGTAACGCCTGTGTGGCTATTCATGTGATTGATCGCGGCGAGGGTATCGCCAAAGAACACCTGCCGCGCCTGACAGAACGTTTTTACCGTGTTGATACGGCGCGGTCGCGGCAGTTGGGGGGCACTGGCCTGGGGTTGGCAATCGTTAAACACATTGTCAGCCGTCATCGTGGGGCGTTGTTGATTGATAGCACACCAGGGCGTGGCTCGGTATTTAGCGTTTACTTGCCGGTCGCGGTCGCAGAAGGCAAAAAAACGCCCGGCGCATAAAAGGTGTATTTTGTTTTAAATACACCCATAGGGGCTTTTGACCGAAAAGTGACAAAACAATTTCACTTGCCCCCAGCCGTGATATGGGCCAAACGAAACCTTAGTACCGGCGAGGCCGCTGTTTTGTGGTGCCATCGGTGAAATGTCTTAAACCTACCCCCAGCCCTGCCGGAGATGGCTATGCCGCAAAACGCCACCCCACATACCCTTAAAGCCTTCGACGAGGAACTGGAGCGCTTGAACCAGACCATTGCCCGTATGGGTGGACTGGCTGAAACGCAGCTCAATGCTGCTGTTCAGGCCTTGCTGCAGGGGGATGAAGCCCTTGCCGCCCAGGTGGTCACCACCGACGATCAGGTGGATGGTGCCGAAGACGATATCAATGAACAGGTGGTGCGCCTGCTGGCCCTGCGTCAGCCGGTCGCCGATGATCTGCGTTTGGTCATGTCGTCGTTGCGCGTTTCTGCGGCCCTGGAGCGCATCGCCGACCATGCGTCATCGACGGCCCAGCGGGTGCGGATCCTCAACGAATCGGCTACCGTTCCCGCCGTCAAAACCGTTGCTCGCCTGGGCTGGCTGGTTTTGGAACTGTTAAAAGAAGCCCTCGACGCCTTTATGGAACGCGATGCTGATCGTGCTCTCAAGGTGTGGGAGCGCGACGAAGAAGTCGATGACCTCTATAGCTCGCTGTTCCGTGAACTGCTGACCTATATGATGGAAGACCCGCGCCACATCACCCCTTGTACTCATCTTTTGTTTATTGCCAAAAATCTGGAACGGGTGGGCGACCACGCCACCAACCTGGCAGAGTCGGCTTGGTTCATTGTTAAAGGCAAGCCTTTGACGTCGGAGCGTCCCAAGCGCGATATGTCATCGTTTACCATTGCTGAACCGCGCCACCTGAGCGAATAGGCTTGTTTGTCGCTAGGATGCTGGGCATTTAAGGTCTGGATCCGGTTGGACTTCTTGATCGGTATCGGGTCCCTGACTGTGCAGGGGGACCCCGGTGCCTAGAACATTCAAGCACCGCGTCGCGCTTTTATCAGTAAAAATCCCCTTGCCTCGGAACCCTGGTCGGGGGCAGGGTTCGGCTATGACACGCTATAAACTCATTATTGAATTTGACGGGACGCCGTTTGTCGGCTGGCAACGTCAGAACAACGGCCTTTCTGTCCAAGGCACCCTAGAATCCGCCGCCCGTCGGTATTGCGGCCAAGATGTCGTTTTCCACGGTGCAGGCCGCACCGATGCCGGGGTTCATGCCTTGGGTATGGTCGCCCATGTGGACATCGACCGCGACGATCCCGCTGAAAAGGTGCAAAACGCCCTAAATGCCTTGGTGCGCCCGCATCCCATTGCGGTGCTTGCGGCAGAACGGGTGTGCGATACTTTTCATGCGCGCTTTTCTTGCGTTGAGCGATCTTATATTTACCGCATCATGCCGCGTAGCGCCCGCCCAGCCTTAGAGGCTGATCGGGTCTGGTGGCTTGCCAAACCCCTTGATGCCGATGCGATGCACGATGCGGCGCAGGTTTTGATCGGCCATCACGATTTCACCAGTTTTCGCGCCAGTGAATGCCAAGCACAAAGCCCACTGAAAAGCCTTGATCAGCTTGATGTCCGCCGCAATGGGCCGATTATCGAAGTCCACGCCCGTGCCCGATCCTTTTTGCATCATCAGGTGCGCAATATGGTGGGGTCTTTGGTTTTAGTTGGGCAAGGAAAATGGGATCGTACGGCCCTGCGTTCGGCGCTAGAGGCGCGAGATCGAGCAAAGGCTGGGCAAACGGCGCCAGCACAAGGCTTGTTCTTTAACAAGGCACGTTATCCACAAGGGGCAGAGACTGGCATTTAATCAGTTAATACCAGTCATTGATAATAATAATATCGAGATAACCCTAAAGTTATAGCCAATGGTTATGGATGTTATAACAAAGTCTATCTACCGTGATTTGTATGCTTTCTCCGAATCGAGCGCTCCCTTTGCCTTTGTTGCATTGGAGTACCTCATTATCCGCTTAATTTCTTTATTATCCATATTTTTACTAAGCCTAAACGTATCCCAATGGTGACCGCTTTCCATAAAAATCAATCATTGATTGTGATTTTCGCCGGAAAGATCATGCATATGGTCTTTAAATCTTTCCGCAGCAACTGAACAGCGGTTATCATCGGTGCATCCGTTAGCAGATTTTTGGGAGTATCAGCATGGTTGCTCACATTCGGCAGCAGGACATCACCAGCCCCCACGACGATAATGCGCTGGTGAGCACCCCTGGTATGGCCGCGGCCGCATCCGAGCGATCCAGTGCTAAAGCTGCCGCGCTTGCTGCCTTGCCGGGGCGCCCGCTAACAGCGCGCGAACGGGAATGCTTGGCATGGTCTGCCGAGGGGAAAACAGCGTGGGAAACCGGCGTTATTTTGGGGATTTCGGATCAAACCGTTATCAGCCACCTGCGCAATGCACAGCGTAAAATGCGCGCGGCAAATCGGGTGCAGGCGGTTGCGATGGCCATTCGGGCAGGTCTGTTGGAAGATGTGGTTGATATGACCGGTGATCGTGGTCCAGTAGTGATTGGTGATCCGGCAGGCCGCTAGCCAAGCCTATTCCTTTGATGGTGATTATCTAAAAGACTCTCTCCGTCTCAGGGGAGGGTCTTTTTGCTGCGCTCTTTAGGGTATTTTGCGTTTAATTAGAGCGTTTTGTCTTTAATCTGAAACGCAAAAATGCTCTCAGGTCTTGAGTGGTCGCATTGCTTTGGCGCACAATGCTTTAGGGTCATGTGATCTCAATCACCGACAAGAGGCACAAGCGGCAGAGATACTGCCCTTCTAGAACGCTAGAGAGGACCGCCGCAGACTCTGTCTGCCACCTCTTAATAAGGTAACCAACAGACGATGCCCCCTCTTGCAATTGGCGACCTTGCTCCCCAGATACTGTGAACAGGCTGCTTGTAACGCGAGAAGGCTCAATACCTTTCCGCCTTATGTGTTGCGCCTTGAGTACAGCGGTTCCAGTGGACCATAGACATTCGAAAGGGCCCCGGCATGACCTCTACCCTCACCACGCAAGCCACCTGCCCGACTCTCGACCTGTCCGCGCTTTTTACGCGTAAACCGCTTGATCGCGGTCATATGACCGATGCCAAGCGCTATGCCGCTAACGAAGAGCCTCAACTTGCAGATTTACTGACCGACCCTATGGTCCGCAGCCTGATGGATAGCGACGGCGTTGCCGAAGATAGCCTCAGCCAGCTCCTCCATTGCGCCCGCCGCCGTCTGCAAGTGGCATAAACATTCTCTCCACCTCTTGGTGCTGTGCCAGCAATCGTGTAGTCTCTGTTGTATGACGATTGTTGGATGTTCATATCCTGCCGTCGGCCCTGCGGGGGAAAGTACCTCTTTGGGGGCTGACGGTACAGAGCCGCCGGTGCAAATTATTCGCCCGGCGGAACAGTCCGTGCCCCTGGTTGTTGCCTCCCCCCATTCTGGCTGTTTGTACGAGGCTGACTTTCTGGCTGCGTCCAAGCTTGACCCGGTGACATTGCGGCGGTCAGAAGATGCACATGTTCATTTGCTCGCTGCCCAGGCTCCGGCATTGGGCGCGCCATTGATTCATGCGCTTTTTCCACGCGCTTATCTCGATGCCAATCGCGAGCCCTATGAGCTCGATCCGGGCATGTTCGTTGACCCCTTACCCAGCTATGCCAACACCCAAAGCCCGCGTGTTAGCGCCGGGCTGGGAACCATTGCCCGCATGGTGGGAACTGGGTCTGACATTTATCGGCAAAAACTAACCTTCCACGAGGCCGAGCAGCGCATTGACCGGTGTTATCGCCCTTATCACGCTGCTTTGGCGGAACTGATCGAAGACACCCGGCGCAAGTTTGGTTTTTGTATCTTGATTGATTGTCATTCGATGCCATCCGGGCTGATTGGCAGCGCCGGGGTTCCTGCGGCCAGTCAACCGGGCGCTGACTTTGTGCTTGGTGATTGCCATGGCACGGCTTGTGCCCGTTTGATCAGCAATACCGCCCAGGCGACCCTTATCGGCCACGGCTATCGTATCGCCCGCAATGCCCCCTATGCTGGGGGTTTTACCACCCGCCACTATGGGGTGCCCAAGCAACGGGTACATGCGCTGCAAATTGAAATTAGCCGCCATCTTTATATGGACGAGCGGACCTATGAGCCGACCACAGGCTTTGCGCAAATTGCCGAAGCGCTGAGCGCTGTGTTTCTAGCGCTCAGCCGGTTGGATCTTTCGCACAGCCGACGACAAAAAAACGGCTTATTGGATTAGAAAATACGTCGTCGCAGCCC
>CEGC01001424.1_pt1 | contig 13482 bp, 9 predicted proteins | sample 302731 | NCBI WGS metagenome assembly CEGC01 (sample SAMEA2755656, study PRJEB7226) | microbial mat metagenome | biome: microbial mat; feature: hypersaline; material: grass silage | place: USA | collected 2014-02-19 | depth 0 m | reverse complement strand
ACCTGTGGCTGGATGATGTGGAACTGGCTGGTATCCGGGCTTGCAACCGGTTGCACCCTGATGCTGTTCGACGGCTCGCCCTTTGCTCCCCAACCTTCCATTCTCTGGGATATCGCCGAACAGGAAGGGATCACGGTATTTGGCACCAGTGCAAAATATATTGCAGCGCTTGAGAAAGCCGGCGTTAAACCTCGTGAGAGCCATAATCTGGAAAAACTGCGCTCAGTGCTGTCGACCGGCTCCCCACTGGCACATGAAAGTTTTGAATATGTCTATCGTGACATCAAGCAGGAACTCCAACTGTCATCCATTTCAGGCGGCACCGACATCGTCTCCTGCTTTGCGCTGGGCTGCCCTATCCGCCCGGTCTACGCGGGTGAACTGCAGTGTCGTGGCCTTGGCATGGCGGTCGAGATCTTTGATGACAACGGCAAACCTGTGCGCGGTGAAAAGGGCGAGCTGGTCTGCACCCGCCCCTTCCCATCCATGCCAATCGGGTTCTGGAATGACGAGGATGGTCAGAAATACCATGATGCCTATTTTGGCCAGTTCGACAACATCTGGGCGCACGGTGACTACGGCGAGATTACCGAACATGATGGTCTGATCATTCATGGGCGCTCCGATGCCGTGCTTAACCCCGGTGGTGTTCGCATCGGCACGGCCGAAATCTATCGTCAGGTTGAAAAGGTGGACGAAGTACTGGAAAGCCTTTGTATCGGCCAGCCTTGGGACAATGATGTTCGGGTCGTCCTGTTTGTGCGACTCAAGGAAGGTTTCAACCTCACCGATGAGCTGATCAAGCGGATCAGGGATACCATTCGGGCCAACACCACCCCCCGTCACGTTCCCGCCAAGGTGATACAAGTAACGGACATTCCGCGCACCATCAGCGGCAAAATTGTTGAGTTGGCTGTGCGCAAGGTGGTATTGGGAGAAGAGGTCAAAAACAAGGATGCGCTGGCCAACCCCGAGGCGCTGGAGCTGTTCTGCGACTTGCCTGAGCTGCAGAGCTGACACACCATCAGTAAAGCGCCGAAAAAGCTTCGGCGCTTTACTGTTTACGTCTCAGAATGTGACCCGGCCGGTCTGAGCGATGAAATCTTCAGGATCGATCACACCGATTAAAGTCAGATCGGGGCGTACCTCACCATTTGCATCGTAAAAAACCAGTGCCGGTGGACCGATGATTCCGAATCGTTTGTACAGGGCACGTGCCTCGTCATTGTGTGCGGTCAAATCCAGCTTGACCAACCGGAACGGAGTCAAGGCCCTCTGTACACCTGCATCGCTGAAGGTGACATGCTCCAGTTCGATACAGGCGATACACCAGTCCGCATAGAAGTCCAGCATCACAGGCTGGCCGTTGGCCTGAGCCTGCTGCAGAATCGCATCCAGCTCAGACTCGGTTTTAATCGTGGTGAAGGGCAGCTCAGCCCTCTGCTGCGCCTGGGCCCCACCGCCGACAATTCCCTGCAGTGGATACAGCAGGCTGCGATTACCCGCCATGACTCCGATCAGCAGCGCAGCGCCGTATACCAGCAGGATCAGCCCCACCCCTTTCCAGAAGCGATGCCAGCCATTGCCGTGTTCCGGCAGTTTGTCCAATGCGCGCAGATAAACGGCACTGATTACCAGAATCAGACCGGCCAACAACATAGTTACTTCGGTGGCAACCACCCGATCCAGCATCCAGACCGCCATCAACAACAGAATGACACCAAACCCAGCCTTGACACTTTCCATCCAGACACCGGCTCTTGGAAGCAACTTGCCGGCAGACGCGCCCACCAGCAGCAAAGGTACGCCCATACCCAGCGACAGCGCGAACAATGCAGCACCACCCAATACAGGATCACCGCTCTGGCCAATATAGATCAACGCACCGGCCAGCGGGGCCGCCATGCACGGGCCGACGATCAACGCTGACAGCAGGCCCATTACGGCCACCCCTGTAAGGGTACCGCCCTTCTGGCGATGACTGACTGTACTGACACGGCTCTGAAGTGCCGAAGGCAGCTGCAATTCATAAAAGCCGAACATCGACAGGGCCAGCAACACAAAAACAGCGCTGAAGCTGCCGATAATCCACGGATTCTGAAAGCTTGCCTGCAGATTGGCCCCAAACAGGCCCGCGAGAACGCCGGCCAGGGTATAGGTCAGCGCCATTGCCAGCACATAAACCAGCGACAGCATAAAGGCGCGCAGAGTACTGACATGATGCCCCTGCCCCGCGATAATTCCAGACAGTATCGGAATCATCGGCAAGACACAGGGCGTAAACGACAGTGCCAGGCCGGCAAGGAAAAAGGCTCCAAGCATCAGGAGCCAGTTGCCACTGGCCAAAAGGCCCGCGAACTGATCCTGCTCACTGACAAAGGGCTGGTCAGCCTGGGCCGTGGCAGGTACCGATGCCACAGCTGACGACTCAGCCCAGGCAAGACCCGCTGCTGCCGGCAAGTTGTTCACATCCAGCTGCTCGGTTACGGGCGGATAACAGACGCCGCCTTCCCAGCACCCTTGATAGGTGACATTGAGAGTGCCCGCATCAGCCTTACCCATCTGATGGCCCAGCAACAAATCAACCTGTGCAGTGTTGTGATAGACCTCCACCCGCCCAAACAACGGGTCCTCTTTCATTTCACCACTCACATCACGCCGGTCGACCAGTTGCAGATGATCTGGCAGACCGATCTCGATTTTGTCACGGTAGAGGTAGTAGTCCGGTTGTACGTCCCACACCAGCTTAATTTCACCTGCATTGCCCAGCTCACTGCGCAGCTGAAATGCCTGTTCGACCGGCAGTGGCTCATTACTGGATGAGCCAAAGCTGAATGCGTTGGCAGCTGACGGCAGCGCCAGCAGCAAGGTCAAAAGCAGATACAGGGGTTTTGACAGAGCGGGATACAAGGCTGAATTCCTTTATCGGTCAATGAGATGTGAATTGTGACCCTGACAGGGTCTGAACGTTCATCGCAAAAAAGCAAGTTTATCACTGACACCTGAACAAGTGAGTACAACTACAACCTAAAGGCACTTATAACCACTGCAGCGATATGGTAAAACTAGCTGAGATCGGCGCCGGGCGCCGTATTTTCAGCATTCCAGCCGCTGTCAGGACTTAACGATGACCGATACACGTGTAGAAGACCTTAATATTGAATCCAACACCCCTCTGGTAACGCCGGAAGAGCTCAAGGCTCGTCTGCCCCTGACGGAAACCGCTGCCGCCAGCGTGATGCAGGGCCGCCAGGTAATCAAGGACATACTCGATCGCAAGGACAATCGCCTGTTTATGGTCGTTGGCCCCTGCTCGATCCATGACCCTGAAGCAGCTCTGGAGTATGGCCGCCGTCTCAAGGTGCTGGCCGAAGAGGTCAAGGACACTCTGTATCTGGTTATGCGTGTCTACTTTGAAAAACCTCGCACCACCGTGGGCTGGAAAGGCCTGATCAACGACCCACACATGAACGACTCCTTTGATATCGAGGAAGGACTCCATATTGGTCGAAAGTTGCTGCTGGATCTGGCTGAAATGGGCCTGCCGCTGGCAACAGAAGCTCTGGACCCCAACAGCCCTCAGTATATGCAGGACTTGATCAGCTGGTCTGCCATTGGCGCCCGTACCACTGAATCTCAGACCCACCGCGAAATGTCATCCGGTCTCTCCTGTGCCGTGGGGTTCAAGAACGGTACCGATGGCGGTCTGGATGTGGCGGTAAATGCCATGAAGTCGGTCAGCCATCCTCACAGCTTTCTGGGCATGAATGGCGATGGCCAGGTATCGATCGTGCGCACCCGTGGCAACCGTTATGGACATGTCGTACTGCGCGGCGGCGACGGCAAGCCCAACTATGATTCTGTCAGTGTAAAACTATGTGAGCAGGCGCTGGAAAAAGCCGGACAGAAAGCCAACATCATGATCGACTGCAGTCATGCCAACTCCAGCAAGGACCCGGCACTGCAGCCGCTGGTGGCAGACAACGTGGCCAACCAGATTCTGGAAGGCAACCAGTCAATTGTTGGCCTGATGATCGAAAGCAACCTGGAGTGGGGCAACCAGTCCATTCCTCAGGATCTGTCTGAGCTGAAGTATGGCGTATCCGTTACTGATGCCTGCATCGACTGGAAAACCACCGAAGACAGCCTGCGCACCATGAACGAGAAACTCAAGCCGGTCCTGAGCCAACGCTGAGTATATCCCTCCCGCCAGAGTTCAGCTCTGGCGGGCCCGTTTTTCCTGTTTACGCTCATACATCCGGCTGTCAGCCAAATTGATCACGGCCTCCACATTATTCACATCCTGCGGGAACACCGCGCAGCCCACACTGGCCGAAATCTGCAACGAATGCCCCTCAATCATAAATGGCCGGTCCATCATCGCCTCAAGCTTCGATGCTATAGTCGATGCATCGCCGGCATTGACCCCCGGCTGAAGCAAAATGAATTCATCGCCCCCGTTGCGAGCCAGCGTATCGGACTGTCGGACACTTTGACTCAACCGGTTGGCCGCTTCGATCAATAGCTGATCACCCACATGGTGACCGAACCGGTCATTCACCTGCTTGAACCGGTTCAGATCGACAAAGAAAAGTGCAAACCCCTGCCCTGTGCGTGAGTACAATTGGGCAAGGTACTCTGCACGCCCCAGCAGCAGCCGTCGATTGGCCAGACCGGTGAGCGGGTCGGATACAGACTGCTCGTGGGCAAAGCGATAAAGGCGGAACAGCAACAGAAACAGGCCTGCCAGAATCATGATCAGCAACCATGCGGCAAGTCGGATAACAATAACAGGCGTTGAAACACCCGGGCTTGAGCGCGCAGCCATTACCCAGCTGCCGTTGGGGAAATGAACCGTCATTTCAACTACAGGGTCTTCAAACACCTTGGCAAGCCCAAAAAACACCGCGCCTTTGGCACCCAAACCATCTCGCCCCCTGATCGCTATATCAAAGCCCTCAACATGAGCACTCACCCTGGCCTGCTCAAGCAGACGTGGGAAATCTATAACGATGGATGCCAGCCCCCAGTAGCGCTTCTTTCCGTCATCCATGAAATAAATCGGGCTGCGAGCAACAATGCCGACACCGCCCTGTTTCAGCTCGAATGGTCCTGCCAGGTTCAACTTTCCGCTTGAAATGGCACGTTCAACAGCCGGCCATTGCTCAGGTGTGTTGCGGTAATCAAGCCCCAGGGCCTGCTCATTACCTTCAAGCGGATAAACAAAACGCATCACGTTATCAGGCGCCAAACCGATATTGCGCACAAGCGTCGAATCGTGAGCCACTTCAGCCGCCAGCTCACGCCAGCGATCAGGGTCATAGGCAGGCTGAACAGCCACGTAGCTTATCAGTCCTCGGGAGAGATAAAGGACAGAATTGATTTCGCTTTCTAGCTGCGCTCGCATCTGTGCCAGAATCGCTGTTGCTTCGATGGTCCTGACCTGAGCCACCCGCTGTTCCGCCATTCGGACAACATATTCCGTCACCGCCAGCCCAGCAATGACCAGGAGGAGTGCAGCCAAAAAAACAACTCGACTGGAAATGGGTTTGTGGGGACGATGCAGGGGTGGCATGACCAATCCATGTACTGCTGGTTTAGAAGTCTGATTGTACGCCAGTCAAGCAAATACTGTCTCGCTTAAGCTTATATTCATCCAATAATAAAACGCCCGCGCTGTAAAAGGCGGGCGTTGTTGTATCAGATCACAGTGAAATGGCTGCTAGAAGGTATCGCCCGGAATTCTAACCCAGCCTTCCATCAACACTCGGGCACTGCGGCTCATGACCGCTTTGGTGGCCGTCCATTCACCGTTAACCTGTTCAGCTGCGGCACCCACTCGCAGGGTACCGGACGGATGGCCGAAGGTCACAGCGTCTCGGTCAACACCGCCGGCAGCCAGGTTAACCAGCGTGCCGGGTACGGCTGCAGCGGTGGCAATTGCAACAGATGCGGTGCCCATCATGGCATGATGCAGCTTGCCCATGGAGAGCGCACGCACACATACATCAATATCGCTGGCCTTGATCTGCTTGCCGCTGGAAGCTTCATAATCGGTCGCTGGTGCCACAAAAGCGATCTTCGGAGTATGCTGGCGGGCAACGGCCTCTTCGATATCCTTGATCAGGCCCATCTTGACTGCACCATAGGCACGCATGGTCTCAAACCGGGCCAGTGCCTCGGCATCGCCATTGATGTCTTTCTGCAGTTCGGTACCGGTGTAACCGATATCGGCCGCGTTGACGAAGATGGTGGGGATGCCGGCATTGATCATACTGGCCTTGAAGGTACCCACCCCCGGTACCTCCAGCTCATCGACCACGTTACCGGTCGGGAACATGGAGCCTTCGCCATCGGCGGGGTCCATGAACTCGATCACTACCTCGGCTGCCGGGAAGGTTACGCCATCCAGTTCGAAATCACCGGTTTCCTGCACCTCACCGTTGGTGATCGGCACATGGGCGATAATGGTTTTCTGGATGTTCTTCTGCCAGATGCGCACGGTGCAGATGCCGTTTTCCGGCACGCGCTCAGGGTCGACCAGCCCTTTGCTGATGGCAAAAGCCCCCACCGCAGCGGTCAGGTTGCCACAGTTGCCGGACCAGTCGACGAACGCCTTGTTGATCGCCACCTGACCGAACAGGTAATCCACGTCGTGATCAGGCTGTTCACTTTTGGCCAAAATAACGGTTTTGGAGGTACTGGAGGTCGCACCACCCATGCCGTCGATCTGCTGACCATAGGGGTCGGGGCTGCCAATTACGCGCTGCAGGATCCTGTCACGGGCTTCACCCGGGACCTGCGCGGCTTCGGGCAGATCAGTAAGATTGAAGAATACACCCTTGGAGGTGCCGCCACGGATATAGGTGGCCGGTATTTTAATCTGGGGAACACTGGACATTGAGATGCTCCAAAATAAGTCGGTTGCCGGACGGGAGCATTCAGACGGTGAAAGGTGTGCTGCAGCATTGCCGGTTCGGACACGCCGTAAACCCATCCCTGGGGGCTCGATGGCGCCATCCATGGCGCCACACGGTCCGCTCCAGCAACACTGCAGCACTTGAGTCTGCGCCCCATCCGGGACACGTCCGGACCATCAATGACAGTCCGGACCTGGTGAGATCTGGAATCAGGCAGCGCCTTCCGCTTCCAGGAACTCCTTGGCAAAGCGCTGCAGCACACCACCGGCCTTGTAGGTTTCCACTTCGGCAGCGGTATCCAGACGACAGATCACCGGCACTTCAACGCTTTCGCCGTTGCGACGGTTGATCACCAGCGTCAGGGTGGCACCCGGTGCGATCTCGCCTTTCACATCGTAGGTTTCGGTACCATCGATGCCGTAGGTGTGACGGGTTTCGCCTTCACGGAACTGCAGCGGCAACACACCCATGCCCACGAGGTTGGTACGGTGAATACGCTCGAAGCCTTCGGCCACAATCGCTTCAACACCCGCCAGACGCACGCCCTTGGCCGCCCAGTCACGGGACGAGCCCTGACCGTAGTCAGCACCGGCAACGATGATCAGGTTCTGCTTGCGCTGCATGTAGGCTTCAATCACTTCCCACATCCGCATGACTTTGCCTTCAGGCTCAACACGCGCCAGCGATCCTTGCTTGACCTCACCGTCGACGATGGCCATCTCGTTGATCAGTTTCGGGTTGGCAAAGGTTGCACGCTGCGCCGTCAGGTGGTCGCCACGGTGCGTTGCGTATGAGTTGAAGTCCTCCTCCGGCACTCCCATCTTGTGCAGGTATTCACCAGCCGCACTGTCCATCATGATGGCGTTGGAGGGTGACAGGTGGTCGGTGGTGATGTTGTCAGGCAACACCGCCAACGGACGCATACCAGTCAGGGTACGCTCACCGGCCAGCGCACCTTCCCAGTACGGTGGACGACGAATGTATGTGGACATCTCACGCCAGTCGTAGAGCGGGCTTTCTGCTTCTTCAACTTTGCCCAGATCGAACATCGGAATGTAGACCTGCTTGAACTGCTCAGGCTTCACCGCTTTGGCTACAATCGCATCGATCTCTTCGTCCGACGGCCACAGATCCTTCAGGGTGATCGGGTTGCCATCCTTGTCGGTGCCCAGCGCATCTTTCTCGATATCGAAGCGAACGGTACCGGCAATGGCGTAGGCCACAACCAGCGGCGGAGACGCCAGGAACGCCTGCTTGGCGTATGGGTGAATGCGACCATCGAAGTTACGGTTACCGGACAGAACAGCAGTCGCGTACAGATCGCGATCGATGATCTCCTGCTGGATCTTCGGATCCAGTGCACCGGACATACCGTTACAGGTGGTGCAGGCGAAAGCCACAATGCCGAAGCCCAGCTTTTCCAGTTCCGGCAGCAGGCCGGAGTCTTTCAGGTACAGCTCGAGCGACTTTGGAGCCCGGTGCAAAAGAAGACTTCACCCAAGGCTTGCGGATCAAACCCAGCTCGTTGGCTTTCTTGGCCAGCAGACCGGCTGCCACCACGTTACGCGGGTTGGACGTGTTGGTACATGACGTAATTGCCGCAATGATCACAGCGCCGTCCGGCAGCTTGCCTTCAGCCTCTTCAGCACGGGCTGCCGCCAGCTTGTCTTCATCGGCAATGCCACGCTCGTGCAGAGCAGCGGTCGGGAGGCGACGGTGCGGGTTGGACGGACCGGCCAGGTTGCGTTCAACTGTAGACAGATCAAAGCTCAGCACACGCTCGTACTGGGCGGTTTTCAGGTCATCAGCCCAAAGACCGGTTTCCTTGGCATACTGTTCCACCAGGGCTACCTGTTCAGGCTCACGTCCAGTCAGCTTCAGATAATCGATAGTCTGCCCATCGATGTAGAACATCGCCGCAGTGGCACCGTATTCCGGTGTCATGTTGGAGATGGTGGCACGGTCACCGATGGTCAGGCTGTCAGCACCTTCACCGAAGAACTCCAGGTAGGCCCCAACCACACGTTCCTTACGCAGGAACTCGGTGATAGCCAGTACGATATCGGTTGCGGTGATGCCCGGCTTGCGTTTGCCGGTCAGTTCGACGCCGACGATATCCGGCAGACGCATCATGGACGGGTGACCCAGCATTACAGTTTCGGCTTCCAGGCCACCCACACCGATGGCGATGACGCCCAACGCGTCCACGTGCGGAGTGTGGGAGTCGGTACCGACACAGGTATCCGGGAAGGCAACACCATCGCGGGCCTGAATCACCGGGGACATCTTCTCCAGGTTGATCTGGTGCATGATGCCGTTACCGGCCGGGATCACATCCACGTTGTTGAATGCGGTTTTGGTCCATTCGATGAAGTGGAAGCGGTCCTCGTTACGGCGGTCTTCGATGTCGCGGTTTTTGTCGAAGGCGTCCGGATCGAAGCCGGCTGCCTTCAACGGCCAGCGAGTGGTCAACGATCAACTGAGTCGGTACAACCGGGTTGACCTTGGCAGGATCACCGCCCTTCTCGGCAATGGCATCACGCAGACCGGCCAGATCAACCAATGCTGTCTGACCCAGAATGTCGTGGCATACCACGCGCGCCGGATACCAGGGGAAATCCAGGTCGCGCTTGCGCTCAATCAGCTGTTTCAGTGAATCGGTCAGTGCTTCGGGCTCACAGCGGCGTACCAGCTGTTCGGCCAGAACACGCGATGTATATGGCAGAGTGGCGTAAGCACCCGGTGCAATGGCATCGACCGCCGCGCGGGTGTCGAAATAGTCCAGACCGGTGCCCGCAAGTGATTTACGGTATTGAGTGTTCATATGACTGGTGTCCATCGATGTATTCAGGGGCATATGGCAGCGGCTGCGGACGCAGACCGCTGCAACCAGGGGCGATTAGACAGTCCGATCAGGGACGGTCTTCGATCGCAACCCATTCGGCCGACTCGGGACCTGTGTAGTCAGCGGACGGACGGATAATGCGGTTATTGGCACGCTGCTCCATCACATGCGCTGTCCAGCCGGCTACACGCGAACACACGAAGATCGGCGTGAACAGCTCGGTCGGGATACCCATGAAGTGATAGGCAGACGCGTGGAAGAAGTCGGCGTTACAGAACAGTTTCTTCTCGCGCCACATAACCGCTTCAACACGCTCGGAAACCGGGTACAGCACGGTATCACCCACCTGCTCGGCCAGCTTCTGTGACCACTCCTTGATGATGGCGTTACGCGGATCGGAGTCACGGTAGATCGCATGACCGAAGCCCATGATCTTGTCCTTGCGGGCCAGCATGCCCATGATCGCCTCTTCCGCTTCGTCAGCCGATTTCCAGTTCTCGATCATCGCCATGGCAGCTTCGTTGGCACCACCGTGCAGCGGGCCACGCAGAGAGCCGATGGCAGCGGTTACACAGCTGTGGATGTCAGACAGGGTGGAGGCACATACACGAGCGGTAAAGGTGGACGCGTTAAACTCATGCTCAGCGTAGAGAATCAGGGATGCATGCATCACCTTGACGTGCAGCGGCTCGGGCTTCTTGTCGTGCAGAGTCCAGAGGAAGTGTTCGCCAATTGAGTCAGCGTCGGTTTCGGTGTTGATGCGCTTGCCGTGGTGGGCAAAGTTGTACCAGTAGTTGATGATCGACGGGAAGGCGGCCAGCATGCGGTCGATATGATCGTGCTGCTCGGAGAAGTCCTGCTCGGTTTCCAGATTCCCCAACATTGAACAACCGGTGCGCATTACATCCATCGGGTGCGCATCCTTGGGGATCTGCTCCAGCACGGTTTTCAGTGCATCCGGCAAACCACGCATACCCTTCAGTTTCGCCTTGTAGCCGTCGAGTTCTGCCTGGTTCGGCAGTTTTCCGTACAGCAGCAGATAAGCCACTTCTTCAAACTGGGCCTTGTCAGCCAGCTCCTTGATGTCATAGCCGCGGTAGGTCAGGCCGGCACCGCTTTTACCAACGGTACACAGAGCGGTTTCACCAGCGGACTGTCCACGCAGACCGGCACCGCCGAGTTTCTTTGCTTCTGCCATCTGTCTCTCCTTCAATCTGTTGTCGGGAGGTCAGACCTCCCGATACCGTGATTCTTATTTGTTTTTGCCTTCTTTGAACAGCGCATCCAGCTTCTGCTCAAAGTCGTGGTAGTTGAGGAAATCGTACAGTTCCATGCGGGTCTGCATGGTGTCGACAACCGCTTTCTGGTCGCCATCTTTCAGCAGGTGTTCGTATACATTCAGTGCAGCCTTGTTGGCGGCACGGAAGGCTGACAGCGGGTACAGCACCATAGTGGCACCAGCCTCACCCAGCTCTTTCTTGTTGAACAGCGGCGTGGCACCAAACTCGGTGATGTTCGCCAGCAAGTGAGAACCGTTGATGCCGTTGGAGAAGGCACGGTAGTCATCCAGCGTGTGTACGGCTTCGGCAAAAATCGCATCGGCACCGGCTTCCAGGCAGGCCTGGGCACGCTCAACAGCGGCATTCAGCCCTTCCATCTGGAACGCATCAGTGCGTGCCATGATGAAGAAATCATCATCGGTACGGGCATCAACGGCTGCCTTGACACGATCAACCATCTCTTCAAGGGATACGATCTCCTTGTTGGGACGGTGGCCACAGCGCTTCTGCGCAACCTGGTCTTCGATATGAACGGCCGCAGCGCCACCCTTGATCATCTCTTTTACGGTACGGGCGATGTTGAATGCGCCACCCCAGCCGGTATCGATATCAACCATCAGTGGTGTATCGACGGCACTGGTGATGCGACATACATCTTCCAGCACATCGTTCATTGAGGTCATGCCCAGATCAGGCAGGCCGTAAGAAGCGTTGGCAACACCACCACCGGACAGGTAGATCGCCTGGTGTCCCACTCGTGTAGCCATCATTGCATTGTAAGCGTTGACGGTACCAACGATCTGCAGCGGCTGGTTCTCAGCCAGCGCTTTACGGAAGCGCGCACCCGCAGTCATTTTCTCAGCCATGTTTATCCCCTTCAGGTTTGGTCACTGTATCCAGTTTGTCTTCGATGTTGCGGCGTGCGGCACTGATATGACGACGCATCAGCATCTCGGCCAGCTCCTCATCTCGTGCCTCGATTGCATCGATAATCTGACGATGCTCCTTGAGGGCACGCTTGGGGCGCGAGCTGGACACACTGAATTGATAACGGTACATACGTACCAGGTGGTACAGGTCGTCACCCAGAAGCTCCAGCAGTTTGGAGTTCTTGCTGCCCTGTACAATTCGGTAATGGAAATCGAGATCACCCTCCTTCTGGAAGTAGGAGCGGCCTTCGCGTTGCTCAATGGAGGCTTCATGCTCATCCAGCAGGCGCTTCAGACTCTCGATCTCGGCATCTGTCATGTTCTTGGCGGCCTGTCGGCATGCCATGCCTTCCAGCGCTTCGCGAACGCGGTAAATCTCGATCAACTCGTGCGCACTCAGCTTAACCACCCGAGCCCCTACATGCGCCTTGCGCTCAACCAGGCGCCAGCCTTCAAGGCGGCGAATGGCTTCGCGCAACGGGCCGCGGCTGATACCATAGGTTCTGGCCAGCTCGGGCTCGCTGATCTTGTGACCGGGCGGAATTTCACCCTTCACAATGGCCGTCACGATCTGGCGGCACACTCGGTCAGCCAGCGTACGGGCTTCCGGTTCAAGCGGCACCACTTTCGGATACCCGATTTCTTCACTCACGTCAGCTACAACCCCTGATCAAGATTGTCGACAATATTTTCAGAAGCAACGATACCCATGCCAAAAAGGGGCGTCAACCTGATCTGGCTGAAAAATTGTCAACATCAGACAAAAGTCTAGGGGCTTTCCCTCAGCATTCGCGCAGGTAGCGTTCGAGTTCCGCATTCATGATGCGGGCGATCTGTCGTGGCTTCTGGAACGGTAATGAATGATCGGTTCCTGACACCATAAAGTAGTGCCAATTGGGCATCTGCTCAGCCAGAGTCAAATGCAGCTGATGCATCAACTCCACACTCAACCCTCCGATAAAGCTGCTCACATCCCCTTGAGATGCCAGTAGCGCATCACGGTCGATACTGTTGATGGCAGCCGTTACGGCGTCCAATGCATGAGCAAAGCCCAGCGGCCGACGCGCCAATCGACTGACTGCAACCGATTCTGTTTGCGCACTTGCCTTGCGGTTCGGTGAAATAGTGTCGAGGAATTGACGTATCCCCTGCTCCCGGTCATCAGAGCGCAAATGCACGGCCGCGCTCGAATAGCGCTGTCGCAACTCAATGGTGCTGACCCAGTCGGGCCGATCCAGCACAGCCGACTCCAGTAAAAACTGTTTGCCGACACGATCTGGGTAACGCTGCTTGAGCAGCATGCTCACGAGCCCACCCAGGGAATAGCCTCCCAGGTCGAACTGCCACCACCCAAGCTGGTCGAGTAGCGCAGACATGTCACTGACCAGAGTCTGCACGCTAAAGGGGTACTCGCCCCCATCCGGGAATTCACTTTGCCCTGCGCCGCGCAGATCCGGCACGAGGATCTCTTGCCAGTGCTCAAGAAAGGCGGTCAGCATGTGCCAGGT
>CEGC01000902.1_pt1 | contig 13515 bp, 7 predicted proteins | sample 302731 | NCBI WGS metagenome assembly CEGC01 (sample SAMEA2755656, study PRJEB7226) | microbial mat metagenome | biome: microbial mat; feature: hypersaline; material: grass silage | place: USA | collected 2014-02-19 | depth 0 m | reverse complement strand
GTGTCAATGTGTATTGGCATCGGTCAGGGTATCGCGGTGATCATCGAACGGGTCTAAGGACGGCGGTAGAGTTTCGCATGGTGAAAAACAGTTTCAAAATGTTTGACCTCTGCCAAAAGCCGTGACACGGTAAATAAAAGATGCTCGAACCTTGCCCCCATGGGGTCCAAAATAATCCTACCTTTTTTGCAAGCATCGGAAAAGATAGGGGACAAACACCAAGGGGGCAGGGATGCGCAAACGGAATGAAATGAGCGACGCTGAAACAGAAGTCTGTATGAGCACCGGGCAAGAACCAGGGGAACGCGACAGCCAGTTTGTCACCGCCCTGGCGCGGGGCCTGGATGTGATGCGGGCGTTCCATCCCAAGGATGGGCCGCTGGGCAACCAGCAGCTTTCTGAGCGGACGGGGTTACCCAAACCGACGGTATCGCGTTTGACTTATACTCTGTCGCGTTTGGGGTACCTGACGCACTTGCCCGAAGTGGGGAAGTATGTTTTGGGCGCTGGGGTTCTGTCGCTAGGGTTTACCTGTTTGGGCGCGATGGGAATACGCCATGTTGCCCGTCCTTTTATGCAGGAACTGGCCGACTATTCGGGCGTTTCTGTTGCCTTGGGCAGCCGCGACCGGCTGAGTATGGCCTATGTCGAATGCTGCCGGGGCGATAGCGCGGTGACTTTGGCGCTGGATGTGGGCAGCCATATCAAGTTGGGGACCTCGGCGATGGGGCGTGCCTTTCTAGCCGGGCTTCCCGACGCGGAACGCCAACCGCTGTTGGTCCAGCTCGCAGCGCACGAAGGCGCGCGTTGGCCCGCAGTTCAGCGCGGCATTGAACAGGCGCAAGATGACGTAGCCCAACGGGGGTTTTCGATCTCTGCTGGTGAATGGAAGTCCGAAGTGAATGCCGTTGGTGTTCCTTTGTTGGTGGGCGAGGGCAGTCTTGCCTTTGCGCTCAACTGTGGGGGACCGGCATACAAAATGCCTTTGGAGCGTTTGGTGGAGGATATGGGCCCCCGTTTGTTGGTGGTTGCCGATAAAATTCGCCGCGCCCTAGGGGCTGAATAGACCGCCTTTCCTTCTGCGTAAGTGAGCGTGGGAGGAGGAGCTTTAAGCAAGAGCCTTTGTTTGAGCACTGCCGTCTTTGCGGCCGTGAACGGGGAAGGTTTGCCAAAAGAAAACGGACCCCTCGGCACAAGGGGGGCAGCGACGAACAATAGAGAACTGTAAACAGAAAAAAATCCCGGGAGGATTTGCGAATGTCCATTAAACGCAATGCTGGTAAACGCACCTTACGCCGTACTGTTTCAGGGATCAGCCTTGCCGCTGCCCTGGCTTTGGGTGCGACCTTGGTTGCCCCCGCTGCCAGCCAGGCGGCTGATTTTGTGCTGGGGTCGCAGGTGCCGCTGACGGGCAAACTAGCGCGTGTTGGGACCGGCATGAGCGAGGGAATCGCCGTTGCCATCGACATGGCGAATAAAAAATATGCCGGCAAGCATCATTTCTCGGTGACCACCATTGACGACGAAACCAACCCGGCCAAGGCCGTGGCGGCAGTGGAAAAGCTGGCGTCGGAAAACGTCGTGGCGATGACCGGTGGCTATGGTTCCAACATCATTGGCCCGGCATCCGAAGCCGCCCAAAAGGCAGGCTTGGTTTATGTCACCTCGGGCGGGGTGGCTCCGGGGTTGACCGAGCGCGGATTGGATGGCTTTTTCCGCATCAATAACTCCGAAGGCTATGGCAAGGCGATGGTGGGTCTGATTTCGGATATGGGCGTTAAGTCGGTATCGGTGATCTATTCCAACAAAGAAGCCACCGCCGAAATGTCGCATTATGTGCAAGAACAGCTTGCCGCCAAGGGCATCACGGTCACCGCACACGAATTTGATGGCTCGACCACCGATTTTAAACCTTTGATGAACAAGGTGAAATTGCGTGATAAGCCTGACGTAGTAGCGATGATCGGTTACGAAAACGATTATGTCGGTATCTTGCGCGCGGGCAGTGTTCTAAAGCCGCAGGTTAAAGCGATGATCGGTGTCTGGTCACTGGCAACCTCGCAGATGAACCAGGAATTCAACGAGTTGGTGCAGGGGGTTTATGGCACCTCGTTGCTGCCGTATCCGGTGGTTTTCCAAGGGGAAGAAGCACAAGAATTTTCTGCCACCTACCAAAAGCTGCATAGAAAAGAGCCTGATTACCTGGGGCAGTTTGGCTATGTGCAGACCGCGTTGCTGATTGATGCCATCGTGCGCGCCTATGACGACGATCAAAAGATCGATGCAGGCGAGCTGGTCGAAGAAATGCGTGCCACCAAAACCGAAACTCTGATTGGCGACGTGGTGTTTGACAGCAAGGGCGACAACCCGAACTTCACCCACCGCATGGGCCAACATCAGGGCGACCGGGTGGAAATTGTTTGGCCCGCTTCTGCTGCTACGGCCAAGATGAACTTTCCGTCCGTGCCGTGGTAAGGGGCCATTAGGTCGCTTTTAGACGCAATCCCCCCAGATCCGTCTGGGTGATCAGACGCTGCCTTCGTTTCCGGGGCGCGTCCTCCTAAGGGGGCTATGGGCCGAGGGTTCTCACCTAAACGGTCTGTGTTCACGGCACAATAGGCCCATAGCCCCTGCTTTTTCCGCGATTGTCCCCGCTTTCTTTGCAAGGCGGCAACACCCACACAGGGACATCACAGATGTTGGAACTGATCCTGCAAGCCCTCTATTCGGGCCTGCTGGCTGGTGGATACTATGCCATGGTGGCACTGGGGTTGGCGTTGGTGTTTGGCACCATGCGCATCATCAACCTGGCCCATGGCGAGCTGGTCCTGCTGGCGGCCTATGTGGCCTTTGAGATGGAGCGCTCTTTTGGCCTCAATCCCATTGCCTCTATCCCGGTGGCCCTGGTGGTCGTCGGTTTGACGTCGTTGTGCGTTTATTTTTTGATCAGCCGGATCCGCCAGGATCGTGAATTGAATTCGCTGATTTTGACCTTTGGCATCGCGATTGTTTTGACCAACGTCATTTTGATGACCTGGTCGGCAGATATGCGATCAACCAGCGATGGCTGGTTTATGGAAGGGGTGGTGATCGGGGATACCCTGTTTAGCATGCGCAGCGAAGTTCTGTTTTGTGTGATTGGTTTTGCCTTGTTGGCGGCCACCTATTGGTGGCTGAACCACACCTGGCAGGGGCGGGCGTTACGCGCTGTATCGTCAAACCGCGACGCTGCCAAGCTGATGGGGGTGAACCCGGCGCGGATCGAAGCCTTGTCGTTTCTGGTATCGGGTGTGTTGGCGACCTTTGCCGGGGTTGCGATCTATACCGCATCGGTGGTTTTCCCCGCTGTTGGCCACAATCTGACCATCAAGGCTTTTATCATTACTGTTCTGGCTGGCATGGGGTCAGTCCCCGGCGTTCTGCTGGGGGCGGTGCTGATTGGCGTTGGTGAAACCCTGACCACAACATTGGCCAAGCCGTCGCTGCAAGAGCTGACCGGCATGGTGATCTTTCTGTTGATTTTGTTCCTGCGTCCGTCAGGGCTGTTTGGGCGTCGGGGAGTGAAAAAATGAAGCGCAATGCTCTGTTATTAGCCGCGCTGGTGGTTGCTTATGCGCTGGTGCCGCTTGCCTTTGGCTCGATGGACTATGTGATGAGCTTGATCATCGCCGCCCTAACCATTGGCGGGGTGGCTGTCGCCTGGGCGTTGTTGGGGAACTTGGGTGGCCTGGTGAGTTTTGGTCATGCGGCGTTCTTTGGCGTTGGCGCCTATACCTCGTCGTTGTTGGTGATGGATCACGGATGGCCGGTGTTGCTGGCGATGGTTGCCGGTGGCGTTGGCGCGGCGGTTGCCTCGGTGGCAACCATGCCCGCTTTGCGCCTGCGCGGGCCGTATTTTGCCCTGGCGATTTTGGCCTATGCCCATATCTTTATGCTGCTTGCTGTCGAGGCTGAAAATATCACCGGCGGTGCTGGTGGTTTGCTGAGCATTCCGGGCTTTCCCACCATTGCCGGGATTGATCTGTCGGGGAAAATCGGCGCTTACATGATCATCCTGACCTTGGTGTTTGCCTTTATGGCGGCTTACGCGTTGATCCGCCGCAGCACCTATGGTTTGGCCCTGCGCGCGATGCATGATAGCGAGCTGGCAACCCGCGTTGTTGGCGTGCCGTCCACGCACCTAAAGGCGGTCATGCTGGTGATTTCGGCCTTTATGACCGGGATGGTTGGGGCGTTTAATGCCCATCAAATCAGCTTCCTTGATCCCGAGTATGCCTTTTCCAGCACTTGGACCGTGTTGCCGATTGCCGCCGCCATCTTTGGGGGCTACCGTTCGGTTTGGGGCCCGTTGCTTGGGGCGCTGGTAGTCTTTTTGCTCGATCAGCTGGTGTTTAAGGAAATCATGCCCAGTGGCCACCAATTGGTGTTTGGTGTGTTGCTTGGCGGCATGATCTTGCTCAGTCCTCAGGGCCTGATGCCGTTGCTTGGGCGGCTGGGTTTCGCCTCGGGCAAGACCGATGGAAAGGGAGACTCCCATGCTCACACTTGAGTCGATCACCATGCGCTTTGGTGGCGTGACGGCTTTGCATTCCATGAGCTTACGTGTTGCCGAAGGTGAAACTTTAGGGCTGGTTGGCCCAAATGGTGCCGGGAAAACGACGCTGTTTAATGTCATTTCAGGGGTTTTTCCTCCCACTGATGGCAAATTGACCTTTAACGGCAAGCCCTTGGGCTCGGCACCGATTTGGAAGCGCGCCCGCCAAGGTATTGGCCGCACGTTCCAGATCCCTCAGCCGATGCATGAATTGACCGTGCGCGAGAATTTACAGGTGGCGCAGCGCTTTGGCACCGGGCGCAGCAATCCGGCAAAGATTGATGAAATCCTCGATCTGCTCAAGCTGACGGGCAAGCAGCATGAAGACGCGGCCCATTCCCTGGCCTTGACCGAGCAAAAAGCGTTAGAAGTCGGCAAGGCGCTGGCGGTGGAACCGCGCCTGTTGATGCTCGACGAAGTTCTCGGCGGGCTGGAAATGGCCACCAAACGCGCCTTTAGCCAAACCCTGCAAGAGGTGCGCGCACGCTATAATCTGACCATGATCGTGATCGAGCATGACATCGAAACCATCAAAGCGCTCTGCCCACGGGTGGTGGTGCTGAACTTTGGCCAATTGATTGCCGACGGCACCCCCGAAGCGGTGTTCAACGATCCCGAAGTGATAAGGAGCTATACCGGTGAAGCAGCTGCTTGAGGTTTCCGGCCTGCGCGCCGGTTATGGCCAGATCAATGTTCTGTGGGATGTGGATTTGGCTTTCGAAGAAGGTAAAACAACCGTTATCGTTGGCCCAAACGGAGCCGGGAAAACGACGTTGTTGCGTGCGATGATGGGGCTAATTTCTCCGACCAAGGGCGATATTTCCTTGCGGGGCAATAGCATCCTGGGCACAAAAACCTGGAACGTGGTCGATCAAGGGGTGGTGATGATCCCCGAAGGCCGCATGGTTTTTCCTGATATGAGCGTGCTCGATAACCTGATGATGGGGGCCTATACCCGCGCCGGGCGACCGCAGTGGAAGGAAACCTTGGAGCGGGTCTATGCCATGTTCCCGCGCCTGCGCGAACGCCGCGACCAGATGGCCGGTTTGCTATCGGGTGGCGAGGCGCAGATGGTGGCCATGGGCCGTGGTCTGATGGAAAACCCCAAGGTTTTGCTCATCGACGAGCCATCTTTGGGGCTCGCACCGGTGATTGTTGACGAGATTTTTACCATCCTCGCCGATCTCAAAGCGCAAGGGATGACCATTGTTTTGGTCGAGCAAAACACCAACCGTGCTTTGCATATGGCTGATCATGTCTATTTGATGCGGTCTGGAAAGACCGTGCTTTCCAAGCCTGCGGCCCAGGTCGAATTGGCGCATTTACATGACTTGTACTTTGCACGCGATGTGGCGTAGTTACAAAAAATAAGGCTGGTTTTGGCAGACGTCAAAGTATCAAGCGTTTATTCTAGGGCATTTTGCGTTTCTAATTAAACGCAAAATGCCCTAAATCTTTGAGGTATCACATTGTTTTGCGCAAAGTCGGCATCTACTTTTGCGCCCGATGCTCTGGGTATTGACCGCTTAGGCGCGGGCTTTGACCTGACGGCGGCGGCGGTGTAGCACGGGTTCGGTATAACCGTTGGGCTGTTCGCGACCCAAAAACACCAGATCGCGCGCGGCTTGAAAGGCAATCGAACCGGCAAGGTCGGCGGCCATTGGGCGATAGGCGGGGTCGCTGGCGTTTTGTTCGTCCACCACTTTTGCCATGCGGTTCAGGGTTTCTTCGACCTGCTCGGCGCTGCAAATGCCGTGATGCAGCCAATTGGCGATATGCTGGCTGGAAATGCGCAAGGTGGCGCGGTCTTCCATCAGGCCAACGCCGTTGATGTCGGGAACCTTAGAACAGCCGACGCCCTGATCAACCCAGCGCACGACGTATCCCAAGATGCCTTGGGCGTTGTTGTCGAGCTCTTGCTGGATTTCTTCTGCGCTCCAGGAAGGATCGACGGCGACCGGGATGGTCAGGATATCGGCTAGGGCAGCGCGTTGGCGTTTGCTAAGGTCTTGTTGGCGGGCGGTAACATCGACCTGATGATAATGCAGCGCGTGTAAGGTGGCGGCGGTGGGCGAGGGCACCCAGGCGGTGTTGGCTCCGGCCAGGGGATGGCCGATTTTGGCTTTGAGCATATCAGCCATCAGGTCAGGCATGGCCCACATGCCTTTACCGATTTGCGCCTTGCCGCGCAGGCCGCATAGAATGCCGGTATCGACGTTCCAATCTTCATAGGCACCAAGCCAGGCGGCGGTTTTCATGTCGCCTTTGCGCACCATCGGCCCGGCTTCCATCGAGGTATGGATTTCGTCGCCGGTGCGGTCCAAAAAGCCGGTGTTGATGAACACCACCCGTTCGCGGGCGGCGCGGATGCATTCTTTCAGGTTAACGGTGGTGCGCCGTTCTTCGTCCATAATGCCCATTTTCAGTGTCTGCGGCGGCAGACCGAGCACCGCTTCCACCCGGCCAAATAAGGCATTGGCAAAGGAAACTTCTTCGGGGCCGTGCATCTTGGGCTTGACGATATAGACCGAACCATAGCGGCTGTTGCCAAAGCCCTGGCGGGCGGCAACGGTAGCGGGCTGGTCGTGGTGGGCAATCAGGCCGGTAACCAAGGCATCAAGAATGCCTTCGGGGGCTTCGGAGCCATCGCCCAACACAACTGCCGGGGTGGTCATTAGGTGGCCGACATTGCGAAGCAGCATTAGGCTGCGACCACGGACGGTGTAGGTTCCGCCTTCGCCGGTGCCAGTGTTATAGCTGCGGTCGTCGTCCATACGCCGTTCGACGGTTTTCCCGCCTTTTTCAAAGTGGGCGGTGAGGGTGCCTTTGATGAGGCCCAACCAATTGCCATAGGCGAGCGCTTTGTCTTCGCCGTCAACGGCGGCAACTGAGTCTTCGCAGTCCATTATGGCGGTGAGGGCGGATTCCATCATCACGTCGGCGACGCCTGCCGGATCGTCTTTGCCGATCGGGTGGTCGCGGTTGATGACAATTTCGGCATGTAGGCCGTGGTGGGCGAGCAAAATATGCGACGGAGAGGTGGGCTCGCCGGTATAGCCAGCAAAGGCAGAGCTTTGGAGGGGGGCGCTTACGGTGCCATCGGTGAGGCAAACCTGCAGAGCACCATTAACCACCGCATAGTTAGCAGCGTCTGCGTGCGAGCCAATCGTTAACGGGGCGATGCTGTCTAAAACTTCGCGGGCACGGGCGATGACCAGTGCCCCGCGTGCGGGATCGTATCCTTTGGTCAGGGGGCCGTCTTGGGCGATGGCATCGGTGCCATACAGGGCATCATACAGGCTGCCCCAGCGGGCATTAGCCGCGTTTAGGGCATAGCGGGCATTCATTACCGGCACCACCAATCAGAGTGTCAGCGGCACTGCCACCAGTCAGGAAATCGTTGGCATTACCGCCCGTGGCTGTAATGGCTACCGTGGCGTTAGTACCGTTTACGACAAGAGCCCCATCTTCTATCTGATTCGTAATGTCAATGCCGTTTGCGAAGGCTTCACTGGCGCCTGCACCAAGGGTCACGTTCGCCGTACCACCTGCTGACAGTTCAAGCACTTCCATATTGCTGACATTGGTGAAGTCGGCATCAACAAGGGTAATGTTACCTCCGTTGATGCCACTCCATGCAACAAGGGTATCGGTACCGTCGCCGCCATCAACGGTGTCACTAGCAATTTTGGCACCGGTTCCGGCGCCAACGCCATCGCCGACGTCGTAGCTGAATGTGTCGTCAAACGCAGAGCCGACGAGCACTGAGGCTAAACTACCAATGGCGCCGATACGGAAACCTTCACTGCCATTGGTGACAGCCGACAGGTCTACATTGACACCATCGTCAACCAACAGGTTGGCGGTGCCGTCATTCTGAGTTTCAGCCGTGGCGACATAATCATCAGTCACCGTAGCATTGACGGTGGCATTTTCAGACACCACCAGCACATCCGAATCTGACAGGTCAGTCACCGTGTCGGTGCCGGCGGTGATATTGAAGGTGTCATTACCGTTATTACCGGTCAAAGTGTCGTCACCTTCACCGCCGGTCAGGATATCTGCCTGGGCAGAGCCGATCAGCGTGGAAGCAGCCGTGTTACCGGACGCATCAACGTTGAAGCCGTTGCTGCCGGTTGCGCTGCTGAGGTTGACATCGACGTCATCCTCGACGCTCAGGTTAGCGGTACCGTTGTTCTCGGTATCCCCTGTGGCAGTAAAGTCAGCCGTTACCGTCGCCTCTGCGGTTGCGCCCGCGTCGACCTTCACTGAATCAGCGCCTGACAGATCGGTGATCGTATCGGTGCCCGACTTCACATAGAATGCGTCGTCACCGCCATTCCCGGTCAGCACGTCATTCAAGGCACCGCCTGCGAGTATATCCTCCCCTGTGCCACCGATGAGTTCAAACTGACCATTCGTTTCGTCGAGTCCATCGAATGTCAGCGTGTTGGTGCCCGTCAGTGCGGTGCCATCGACCACCAGTGTTTCACCGGCGGCCACCAGGGTATCGACAGTCTTAATCATGGTTAGCGCGTCACCCAAGGTGATGCGCTCGATGTTGGTCACACCGTTTAGATCATCATCAGTTTCATTTGTGTCATGGGCATACGTGAACCTCAGCTCGTCAGAGCCGTCCCCGCCATCGATTTTATCTGCCGCTGTCAGTTGGACACCCATCTCAATGATGTCATTGCCTGCACCGGTAAAGATGCCATTGGCCACATTCACACCAGCGGTTACCACATCATCAAAGTCGGTGCCGATGAAGTTTTCGAAGTTCTGGAACATCGAGGCGTCGAAGTTGAAGGTTACACCCTCACCAAAGCCGCTTGCATCCAATGTGTCAGATGAGCCTCCACTGGAGTCCTCGCCACCGATTGCGTTGGGCCCATCAGCGTCAACAACCAGATCGTTCGGGTCGTAGATGATCGTGTCGTCATCTTCGCCGCCGTAGATGATATCGGCGCCAGCGCCGCCATCGATCACATCATTGCCTTCGCCACCATAAATGGTGTCGTCACCATCGGCAGTGGTGATGGTATCGGCAAAATCAGAGCCGGTTACCACGAAATCGATGCCGTTATGGGCCGACAGGTTCAGCGTCACATCATCAGACTCAGCCGTATCGAGCCCCGAGAAGTCGATATGCTTCACCTGCAGGTTGCTGAAGTCATGGGCATCCAGCTCATCGCCTACCACCTTCAGGGTGCCTTCGCCGGTGACGGTCAGGCCATCGGCCTGTGCCGCGGTCAGCGTCAGGCTCTGGCCTGCCGGGATATCGTACAGATTGCCCAGGCCGTCCACGGTGATCCTGGAGAAGTCCACATCGCCTTCGATGGTCAGCTCGACGTTATCCAGCACCAGCGTACCGGAGGTGAAGACCGCCTCATCGTTGATGGTCAACTGGATGTTGTCGTTGGTACCGTTGAACGTCCAGGTACCGCCGTTCAGTTCTGGCCCACCCTGTGAAAGGCCACCATCGCTTCCGGTATCGACACCCAGAGTTGCAATGACAGCACCAGCGCCGGCATTGAGGGTGAAATCATCGCTGTCGATCAGCGCAATGACACCCAGGTTGACGGTGCCGTTGGAGACGCCATCGGTATTGATGTTGATCACGCTCAGATCGGCGCCCGCCACGCCCGGCTTGTCGTCTTCGCCGGCAGTCCCGAGTACCACAGTGCCCATCGTGTTGATTGTCAGGGTTTCGGTATTGCCCAGCGCTGCACCCGGGCTGGTGCCCGGCGCGGTGACGGTACCGGTGCCGTTGTGGATCAGGGTCACGCCGCTGATGTGTTCATCGTCGGTATTGACCGAGCCGATGGTGACATCGGCATCACCGTTGATGGTGATGGTGGCCGCTACGGTTTCGTCCTTGAGGGCGTTGGAGCGGGTCAGGTAGCTCAGCTCCAGCTCACCGCTGATGACCAGATCGTGGTCCGCATGGATGGTGATGTTGTAGAGGTTGTTTTCGTTGGCGTTGAATGCCCCCTGCTGGGTGATGCTAAATACACCCGTCAGGTTAGTCGTGCCATCCTGTGCATCGAAGGTGAAGTCAGACAACTGCGGATCCGGCGTGAGAGCACCCGCTATCTTGTAGGTGAACTCAACCACGCCGCCGCCCAGATCTTCGGCCGTCCAGTTATCGTAGCTGGCATTAGCCAGCTTCGCGGCCACATCAAACTCATCATCGCCATGCGTCAATGCAACCAGCGCACCGTCAAACGTGATGCCACTATTAGAGCCAGACACTGCAAGACCTGAATCAAGCGTGAGCGTGAAGGTCTCCGCACGGGACTCACTGTTGACGTCATCTGTGCCGTTATCAGCAAAGATATCGCCGCGAATCTCGTTGGGAGCGGTTGCAGTACCGGTCACATCCACGGAGTTAATCACCAGCGCCTTGAACAGGCCTGGCAGTTTGCCGTCTTCCGTAAGCGTATCTAGCGGATCGTTGCTCTGCGGCAGCTCCAGATTACCGGTGATCACCGAATTGCCTTCCAGCGTCAGCGACAGGGTGCTGACTTCGCCCGCATCCGTGGCATCTTCAAATGCAGTGCTGGCATCCAGCGTGACGTTTTCATCGATGACCACAACGCGGTCGGTGGTGTTCAATGCATCCGGGTCAGCGGTGCCATCGAGCAGCAGGGTAGCGGCATCCTTAACGGTGACCACCAGGGTTTCACCGTTGCTGGCCTGATCACGCAGGTTCTTAAGAATCGCCTCGAAGTTGGCTGGCTCGTTGGTCAGGCCGAACTCGTTATAAAGGTACTCGTTAACCACCCAGACATTTTCGACATCGAAGCCGGCGGCATCAATCGCTGCGCCAGGATCCGTTGCATCCGCATTGGTGAAGCCCAGCGTCAGCGTTGTGTCGGTGAAGGCGCCGCCGTTCACCACACGGCCATCGGCCTGCGTTTCGGTAGACAGGGTAACGTTCTGGCCATCGGCAGAGAAGTCGATGGAGAACGGCGAACCTGTACCACCAGCCGCATTCAGTACCGCAGTGCTGTCGAACAGCACGTTTGTTTCAGTGGCTGCGAGTGTGATGGTGCCCGCAATAACGCCTGCATCAACAAGACCCAGGTTGATATCGCTGTGCTCACTGCTCATCTCGGTGATGTTCAGCCTGCCAGCGCCACTGATCTTGGTGGCCGGGCCAAGCAGCGACTGATACTGCGCCGCCGTCATATTCAGCGTGACATGTTCAGGGATTACGATCTGCTGAACCTTGCTGAGGTCTGCCGTGGGATCGATGGTGATCGTGGTGGGCTGCAATGCTGTGCCTTCTGCAGCCAACTGCAGCTCAGCGATCAGCATCTGGCTACCCAATTCGGTACTGTCAAACGCTTCACCGTTGTAGCCGGTAACCACCAGTGTTTCTTCACTGCCCCCGGCGGTGCCCTGGACGTTACCCAGGCCGGTTTCGGTGAGCTGATCGTAGCTCAGCTTCAGCTGCACGCCTTCTGCAAGAGTGACAGCGAAGTCACCCAGGCTTGCATTTGCGTTCAGCGCAGCAGTATTGGTCACCGTGAGGGTGTCGTCGAAGGCCGAGCCGATCAGGGTGAAGTTCAGGTCAGCGCCGCTGGTGGTCAGGTTGAAGCCTGATGTGCCGTTGGTGACATCACCCAAATCGATGGTGAAGCCGCTGCTTTCGTTGGCATCATTAACGGCGCTAGTCCCATCGGTGTTGATGGTACCCAGAATCAGCTGTACCGGGCCGGTGCCGTTATTTTCGGTCGCGGCGGTGGCTGTCCAGTCACCGGTCACGTAGGCCGTGGCGCTGGCGCCGGGGCTGACCACCAGAATGTCAGACTCGGACAGATCCGTGATGATGTCACTGCCCTGATCCACATTGAAAGTGTCATTACCGGCGGCCCCGGTCAGGATGTCGTCACCGGCACCACCGGTGATCACATCGCTGTTGGGCTGGTTACCGCCAATGATGATGTCGTTACCCGCACCACCCGTGATGTCGAAGTCACCGTCGGTTTCGTTGCTGCCATCGAAGACCAGGCGTTGGGTACTGACCAGACTGCTCGCATCGATCACCAACGTTTCGTTAGCAGCCACCAGCGTATCGTTGCCGACCGTGATCTCAACGTCGACTACAGCGTCAGCATTTACTATGAGCGTTTCAATACCTGACACCTGATCTAACAAGTCATCATCGCTGCCGGTTGTGTAAGTAAACATCAGCACATCCTGGCCTGCTCCGCCGATGATTTCGACGTCAGCGTCCAAATGCTCACCCATAGAGACGATGTTAAAGCCGCCACCGGTAACAATACTTTCGACATTGGCATCACCAAAGATGATGTCGTTGTAATCGCTGCCGATCACCTTTTCAAAGCCGCTAAAGGCATCGGTGGTGTCAGTCAGGTCGATGGTAACGCCTGATAGGGCACCGGAGGCATCCAGGGTATCAGAGCCATCACCGCCATTGACACTAGCGTCGTTGGCGTCGTAGGTGATGATGTCATCACCATCACCACCATTAATGGTGTCGGCACCGCTAGACCCCGTAATGGTGTCAGCGAAGCCCGTACCGATGATATTGAAATCGATACCGGTGTGGGCGGACAGGTCAAGTACCAGCGCTTCACCACCATTCGTAACACCACTGTAATCCTGATTCTCAACCGTCAGCTGACTGAAGTCATAGCCAGCCGGTAGGTCGCCGGTGATCTCCAGGGTACCTGCGCCACTGATGACTGCGCCACTGGCTTGTTCCGCTGTCAATGTGAGGGTGTAGCCTTCCGGGATAACGACTTGGTCTAGCCCCGACACTGACGTCAGCGCGGAGAGGTTGACATCGCCTTCGATGGTTAGCTCGACGTTATCCAGGTTCAGCGTGCCAGACGTAAAGGTCGCGTCATCACTGATGGTCAGCTGGATATTGTCGTTGGTGCCGTTGA
>CEGC01000154.1_pt1 | contig 13569 bp, 14 predicted proteins | sample 302731 | NCBI WGS metagenome assembly CEGC01 (sample SAMEA2755656, study PRJEB7226) | microbial mat metagenome | biome: microbial mat; feature: hypersaline; material: grass silage | place: USA | collected 2014-02-19 | depth 0 m | reverse complement strand
AATGCGACCACTCAAGACCCTAGAGCATTGTGCGCAAAAGTGGGCACCGGTTTTGCGCAAAAAACAATGCGACCACTCAAGATCCTAGAGCGTTTTTGCGTTTCAGAGTAAAGGCAAAAACGCTCTAGGAAAAATGCTCTAACAGAGGCATATCCATGACCATTATCGAAGAATTTGGCGTTGGGCGCGTGGAGATCTTTCCCTTGCCCACCGACCTGCCGTTTCTCCATGGCTTGCTGACTGATTTATTTGAAAATCACTGGCAAGAAATCGTCTTTGGAACGCTGATCCAAGGGGCGGTGTTCGAGATCAAAACCGATGCCCCACCACGAAAAGTCTCGGTCTTTGATGGCTACCTGACCGTGGATTTTGAAACGTGGCATTTTCACATTTGTATTGGTCCTCACAAAGGTAACCACAAAACCCCAACGCCGCCCGAAGTCGCAGCTTATCGCCGGTGTAGCCGGGCTGAATTCTATCGCTTGCTTAGCCGTGATGGCAGTCCGCGCTCTTGGGGTTTACGCCTCTATAACGGCGGTGATCAGCAACAACTAACGGTGTTTTTCCCTAATCCATTCCTCAGCGATAGCCAAAAAGTCCTCAAGCAACCCGATTGGGACCGCCTGTCCTTATGGGATAGTTTCCGCTTACGCTATCTAGGACTTGAAGCGGACCCTCTGGACCGTTCGGCGAGTAAATTCCGATGCGGCGAGCATTAATTAAGCTGCTGCTCTTGCTCGGGGCCGCCTTGGTGGCCTCTTCTTCTTTGGCGCAAGATGCTGGAGAAGAAGCCGAGCATGGGGGATCACAAAATGCTGTTGTTTCGGCAGGGCTTTGTGCCGATCAGCTTATTTTACCCTTAGTGGAGCGCCACCGCCTACGCGGGGTATCCCTTCAGGCCACGGATCGGACCGTATCCCTGCTGGCGAAGCAAGCCCGTGGACTGCCGCTGATTGCGCCTTCGGCGGAGGCTTTGATTCTGAGCGGTGCCAATACGGTTGTTCTGAACACCTATGGTGACGGGAAAACCGAAGAACTGCTCAAACGCCTAGGGGTAAATGTGGTGCGGGTGCCCTATGACCCCGATCTTGCCTCTATTCCTTCCAGCCTTCGCCGATTGGGGCAGGCCTTAGGGGCCTCTGGGCGCGCCGAGCAAATGGCGACAGATTTTGAACAGCGCCTTGATCAACTGCGTGCCACCCATCAGCAGACCCCAGTCTTAGCTGCCTATTACCGACCTGACGGCGGCAGCGCAGGGCAGGGAACCTATGTCAGCGAAGCGATGGAGGCGGCAGGCTACCGCAGTCTTGCCACCGCCTTGGGGAAACCAGGATGGGCACGGCTGGATTTAGAAAGCTTAATCTTGCATCCCCCGCAAAGCTTTATCGCCAGCTTTTTTGATCGGTCGGCTTTTTCGGTCAGCCGCAATTTCTCTCGGCATCCGGTTTTTGAACAGATGTTCTCATCCTTGCCGGTGGTCTCCATTCCAGGCCGTTTATGGGGCTGCGGAGGCTGGCCGGTGATCTTTGCTGCTGAAGATATGGCGGCTCAAAACCCATTTTCCATAATACCTGCCAACAGCGAGGAAAGCCCGTGAGCCCGCTTGTGATTCTTCTCCCCCTGACGCTCTGTGTTGCTGTGACGTCGCTATGCCTTGGCGCTGGGGATCTACCGCTTGGCGGAGTTTTATCAGCGTTGATCGGGCAGGCTGAGCCACGATGGGTTTTAATCGTGCAAGAAATCCGTTTGCCCCGTGTGTTATTGGGTCTTTGTGTTGGGGCTGCCTTGGGGATTTCTGGGGCGGCCTTACAAGGGCTCTTGCGCAATCCCTTAGCCGAACCGGGGATTATCGGCACTTCATCGGCGGCGGGGCTGGGGGCGGTGACGGCTCTTTATTTTGGCTGGTCAGCGTCCTTTCCTGCTGCGGTACCCTTGGCTGCCATGACCTGCGCCGGGGTGGCCATGGCGCTGCTGTTAGCGATTGTCGGCCGACAGGGCGATATTCTGACCTTGATTTTGGCCGGGGTGGCCGTTTCAAGTTTAGCGGTGGCTTTAACCTCTTTAGCGATGAGCCTGTCACCCAATCCGTTTGCCTTGTCGGAAATGGTCCTTTGGCTTTTGGGCTCGCTTAAAGATCGCAGCTTCTCTGACCTCTTTCTGGCTCTGCCGTTTATTGCGGTGGGCATAGGTGCTCTACTGCGCTGTGGGCGGGGGTTAGATGCCTTAGCCCTGGGCGAAGAAACAGCGGCCAGCTTGGGCGTTACCTTGGGGCGGCTACGGATCACGATAGTGGTTGGTGTGGTGTTAGCCGTAGGGGCGGCGGTGGCGGTCACTGGTTCTATTGGCTTTGTTGGTTTGGTGATCCCCCACCTTTTACGGCCCTTGGTTCGCCACCGCCCCTCGGCCTTATTGATCCCTAGCGCGGTCGGTGGTGCTCTGCTCATTACCGCTGCAGACATTATGGTCCGGGTGATTTCACCACAGCGTGAATTGATGCTGGGCGTGGTTACCTCCTTGATTGGGGCTCCTTTCTTTTTATTCCTCATTTCCCGCCTCAGGAGGGCACCATGAGTCGATTAGAAGCCAGGTCGTGTTCGCTGACCTTAGGCCGTCGCCAAGTTTTACATACGGTTGATTGCCGTCTTGAGCCAGGTTTTTTAGTTGGGGTGGTCGGCCCTAATGGGGCCGGTAAATCGACCCTGATCCGTGCCTTGGCCGGGATTTTACCAAGCCCAAATATTTTTTTAAACCAACGGCCCCTAGCCGATTTTTCCGCCGCAAAGCGGGCGCAGCAGATTGCCTATTTACCGCAAAACACCCCAGCGCCTTGGCCAATGCCATGCCGTGATGTGGTGAGCTTGGGTCGCTTGCCACACCGGGATGGGTCTTTGTCACGCGGTCAGCAGGCCGTAGAGCGAGCGATGGAGATGGCAAACGTCCTTGACCTTGCCGAGCGCCCTTTAACCATGGTTTCTGGTGGCGAGCGCGCGCGGGTAGGGCTAGCCCGTGCGCTGGCCGTGGAGGCGCCAATTTTACTTGCCGACGAACCAATCGCCCATCTTGACCCCGCTCATCAATTGCAGAGCCTAGAGCTTTTACGGACACGGGCTGATGCAGGGGACGCGGTCATGGTGGTCTTGCATGACCTTTCTCTGGCGGCACGGTTTTGCGATTCAGTCGTGGTGATAGAGAAGGGCACCGTAGTTGCCAACGGGCCGCCCGATAGGGTGATGAACGATGACCTGCTGAAGTCGGTGTTTGGCATATCAACTGCCCGCAGCGCATGGCAAGGCAGGCCGTTTCTTTTGCCGTGGCAACGGGTCGCATCATGAACGGTTCCCTGGGTTTATCAAATCCTGCAATCCACCTGCGGCAGCGTTGGCTAACGGTCGATCTGGGATCCCATCATCGTGTCATCGGCTGGCCGGTAATTGGGCCTGCGCTGGGGCAGGGGCGGCGTATTGCGTGGCTACAGGTGCAAAACCGCGATCTTCCGCCCGGTCTTTCCCCCGCTGACTGTTTCCAAAAGCACGCCGATATCGATACTATAGACGCCGATTTGGGCTTTCTCACTGCAGCTGATATCAGTCGCTATGGAGTGGCCGGGCAGGGTGGTGCCTGGGCTTTGAGTACGGCAGGATTATCTAATGGTGAAACCGTTCGGCCCCGGCAAACCCTGTCGCAGGCAAGCCATCACGTGCAGGTGGGAACTGTTAATCTACTGGTCCTTTGCCCGTGTCCCCTTGCCTTGCCCGCCTGTATTGAAGCGATTTCAATCGTTGCAGAAGCCCGCACTGACGCCATTTTATCGTGCGGGTTGTTTACCGCTGATAGATTACCAGTCAGTGGGACCGGGACGGATTGCATCGTGGTTGCCGCCCCCATGGCAAACAGAGGTCAGGTCGAGGAATCCCATTGTGGACTTCACACCCCATGGGGCAGGGCGATTGCTGCCGCCAGTTATCAGGCGACCTTTGAGGCGTGCCAGAAATGGCAACGGCCAGGGGGGTAAGCTATGCATATCAAAGCCGCTGCTGGTTCGGCCCTATTACATGGTGTCGCTGTCTTGTTGTTATGGTGGGCCGGACAGCCTGAAGGGAGGATGATAGCATCATCTCCCTTGGAGCTGGGCGTGGAGGTTGCCATTGAGGTTAACCTCGCCGACCTGCCAGCGCGGCAAACGCCCCCTACACCGGGTTTGACAATAAACAATGAGGCTGTCGCTGGGGATCCCAGTGGACTGCCAAGGCCACAGGCAATGTCGATAGCAGAACCACAAAACCGACCTCAGCCTGAAACGCCCCCCACGCCAATCCTCAGACCCAATCCGGCTCATCCCACTAGATTAAAACCTCCAATCGCTGTTCAGGTCACTTCTCGTCACGACCTCACACAACCTCATTCAACATCAACATCTCAAAGCGTTCAGGTCAGCGAGGGCAGCGGCGGAGCCCCTGATGAACAAGCGCACAATAGACAGCAAGGCGGAGGTCAAACAGAACAGGCTGGTTATAGCCTAGGGTCTGCAGCAACGCCTTTGCCAGATTATCCCTGGAGTGCCCGACGACGGGGACAGGAAGGGCGTGTGATTATTCGATTGTCGGTTGATGAGTACGGTCATCCGATAAAGGCCACGATCCTAACCAGCAGCGGTAACGCTAGCTTGGATCAAGCAGCCTTAAAAACCCTCAAGCGCTGGCGTCTAACCCCGGCGCGACGCCTGGGAGTGGCGGTAACGGCACAAATTGACGTGCCGATACGGTTTCAATTGCAATAAATTTCAGTAATTTTCACTGAACCGACATGGAGGCGGGTGAGGGGAGGTCATCGCTCAAGCGTTTTATCTTGGTGGCTTATCTTGCCAAGATGAACTTGCAGGCCAGCACCACAATCTATATAAGTAAAATATAATATTAGTGGTTAATGCGGCCTTTTAGGGCTGCCTCAGTTCTGTGCTCGGTGCCTCAAATGCCTTAGATGTGATATTTGTCACCACCAACGTAATAAAGGAAATTCCATGCCTGAATGGCTTAAGATTGATGATCTGTTAATTTCCGTCTCTGCGGCGGCGGTGGTGGTTTTTGGGGCGCGATTAATTCCCCGGTTACTGGCCGGAGTTCCCTTTGTACCTCCCAAGGCTGTTAACCAAAAAATCGCTGAAGGCGCGGATGTCTTGGTTCTTGATGTTCGCGAACCAGCAGAGTTTACCGATGCGCTCGGCCATATCAAGGGTGCGGTGAATTTACCGCTTGGGCAGGTTTCCCTGACTTTGTCTAAAAATAGCGGCGCTCTTAAAGGGTATGCTGATACGCCGGTCTTTGTGGTCTGCCGATCAGCCAACCGGGCGGCGTCAGCAGCGCGGATTCTAAAAAGGGCAGGGTTAAGCAGTGTGTCAGTGATGAGCGGCGGTATGCTGCGCTGGAAGCGTGACGGGCTGCCAGTTGCTGATTAAGGAAGTCTACTAGTAGAATTGAAGCCGTAAGGGCATTGCCTGTGATAACAAAGCCTGTTTGAGGTGATAGCGCCTTAAGCAGGCTTTGTTCTTAGAGGGCAGCAAAATTGGGCAAAAGACTGAAGAGTAGCAATTAGGATAATAATCCTAGGATAGTCTTCTCATTATCTAAATGTCGCATAATGTATATTATGCATAGTAGGTGCTAGGAGGCATGAGGAAAAGCAGATAACCCATTGTGGTTGCTAATGAAACAATTCTACTAGTAGAAATTACTAATAGACGCTCTGTGACGGCGCTGAGGGCCAAATCAGCCTAATATGCTACAGCATATTGTCCTCAGCGCGCTCTCACAGCCGTTCAGTGTCAATCACCTGCCCGTCATAGGCTGGCTCCACGCCTTTGGGCAAGGATTGCCGTAATGTCTGATAATCTAGGCTCGGCCCCATATGAGTTAACAAAGCCCGCTTGGGCCGAACACGTTCAATCCATTCCAATGCAAGCCCGACATGGGCATGCGTCATATGCGGTTTGTCGGTGAGCGTCCCGATGATCCACAGATCAACCCCAGCGAGGGCTTCAAAAGCGTCTTCGGGTAAATCCATGGCATCCGTCGTATAGGCAACCGGGCCAAAGCGAAACCCGAGCGTCGTGCTCCAGCCGTGATCTTGATCCCACGACTGCACAGGAATACCGCCAACAGAAAAAGGGCCTGAAATGATGTTGGGCACCAGCCAGGGGCGAAAAATGGGTTGCCCCTGCTCTATTCCCAAAAAGCAGTATCCAAACCGGGCATAGAGCGCTTCCATGGTTTGGTGATTGGTCCAGCACGGAATGGACCGGCCCATGGCACGATTGACTTCGCGAACCTCGTCCATGCCATGGATATGGTCAGCATGCTCATGGGTAAATAAAATCGCATCAAGATGGCGCACATTGGCGCGCAAAAGCTGTTCACGCAGGTCTGGACTGGTATCAACCAGCAGCCGCGTTAACTGGCCATTGTGTGTATCTTCGACCATGATCGATGGCCGTAGGCGGCGGTTTTTAGGCTCTGTTGGGTCACAGGCACCCCATCCAACGCTGATCATCGGCACTCCGCCAGCGCTGCCGCATCCAAGGATGGTGACCTTCATGCCCTGCCCTAGCCCCTAATGGTTGCCGATGAAACCTTACTGAATAAGCGGTGGAAATTCTTCGTCGTTTGCCGGGCAAAGTCGTCATAGGGTAAAGCCAATAGATCCGCCAAGCAGGCTGCCGTATAGCGGGTAAAAGCTGGCTCGTTGGTTTTGCCACGTTTTGGAATTGGCGCTAAATACGGTGCGTCTGTTTCCACCAGCAAACGATCTAACGGTAATTGGAGAGCACTTTCACGCAAAGAGTCCGCCTTTTTAAAGGTCGCAATCCCCGAGAACGAAATATAAAGGCCGTACGCCACGGCCCGTTCTGCCACTTGGTGACTGCTGGAAAAGCAGTGCACTAGGCCAGGAAAAGCACCCTGCCCCATTTCATCGTCCAAAATCCGCATCATATCGTCGTCGGCATTGCGGGTATGGATAATGATTGGCAACTGTGCTTGCCGGGCGGCGGAAATATGAGCGCGAAAGCTGCGTTCCTGTTCTGCACGCGGGCTATGCTCATAGAAAAAATCGAGCCCGGTTTCACCAAAGCCGACCACTTTTGGGTGCTCGGCTAGGCGCATTAGGGTTTCGGCATCAACTTCGGGCTCGTTTGCCGCTTCGTGCGGGTGAATGCCGACCGTACAAAACACTTCGTCAAAGCGCTCAGCGACGGCTTTTACTTGCTCAAATTTGGACAGATGCGTGCAAATGGTCAGCATCAAACCGACGCCATTGTCTTTGGCGCGTTCAATCACCGCCTCTAACTGATCGGTGAATTCGGGAAAATCCAAATGGCAGTGGCTATCAACCAACATCACTTATGCCTCTGCGGGGGTTTCTTCGACAAAGCGCGGGAACACCCCTTGGGGCTTGGGCAGCTCGGTCCCAGCCTGTAAAGCGCCAGCTTCGGCCCAATGGGTAAAGCTGCGCTGATCCTCGGGGACCGCCAACTGATCGAGCATCTTACCTGCCGAAGTCGGTACCACAGGCTGCATCAGCAGGGCGACATGACGAATGACCTCGGCCAGAACATACAGCACCGTAGCCATGCGGTCGGGATCGGTCTTACGCAGAGCCCAAGGGGCTTGATGATCAACATAGCCATTGGCCGAACGCACCACCACCCAGATCATTTCCAGGGCTTCATGGAAAGCCTGACGGTCAAGGGCCTTGCGCACCCGGTCCAGCAAGCCGTGGGTTGCGTCTAAAATCAGCTTGTCATCGTCGCTATAGGCGCCTGGAGTGGGCACGGCAGCAGCGCAATTTTTGCCGATCATCGACAGAACCCGCTGAGCCAAATTCCCCAGATCATTGGCCAGCTCGCTGTTCATCCGCCCGATCATAGCCTGATGGGAAAAATCGCCATCATTGCCAAAGGGGACTTCGCGCAGCAGGAAAAACCGGGTCTGATCCAGGCCGTAACGCTCTACTAGCTCGTAGGGACTGATGACATTACCCAGGGACTTAGAAATTTTTTGCCCTTCGTTGGTCCACCAGCCATGTGCGAACACCCGTTTAGGGGTTGGCAAATTGGCAGCCATCAAAAATGCGGGCCAATAAACAGTGTGAAAGCGCAAGATATCCTTGCCCACCATATGGAGGTCAGCGGGCCAATAGGTTTGATAGTCCGCTGCCATTTGGTCAGGATAGCCGCAAGCCGTAATGTAATTGGTTAGCGCATCCAGCCACACATACATAATGTGTTGATCGTCGCCAGGGACAGGAACCCCCCATGAAAAGGTTGTCCGCGATACTGACAGATCGCGCAAACCGCCCTTAACAAAGCTAATGACTTCGTTGCGGCGGCTATCAGGGGCGATAAAGTCAGGGTTTTCTTCGTAAAAAGCCAACAGGCGATCTTGCCATTTGGACAGGCGGAAGAAATAGCTTGGCTCTTCCACCCATTCTACCGGCGCCCCTGTCGGAGCTATTTTTTCACCATTTGGACCAGATTTTAGCTCGTCTTCACCATAAAAAGCCTCGTCGCGTACTGCGTACCAGCCCTCATAGGCACCCAAATAAATCTCATCGTTATCGAGCAGTGTTTTCCACAAAGCTTGGCATGATTTGCGATGGCGCTCTTCGGTGGTGCGAATAAAATCATCATTGGAAAAGCCCATCGCGCCGGCCAGATCGCGGAAATTTTGCGATACCTGATCGGTAAACAGCTGCGGGTCGATCCCCTTTGCCTGTGCGGACTTTTCGACTTTTTGCCCGTGTTCATCAGTACCAGTTAGGAACTTGACGTCATAGCCATCCAACCGCTTAAAACGGGCCAGAACGTCGCAGGCCAGGGTGGTATAGGCATGGCCGATGTGGGGTGCGTCATTCACGTAATAGATTGGCGTGGTGACGTAATAGGGCGTCGGTGTCGTTCCGGCCATGGGGTGTCAGTCTCCTGGAGGCAGACGAAGGGCAAAGGATCGCCCCATAAAACGGGGCAGTTAGGTTTTAAGAATGGGCAACCCGCGCTAGTGGGGCCGCGCCAGACGTTCTATCGAACCGAAAGCGCTGATCAAGACCTGTTTTTTGTCCAGGTTCACCGCTTCGGCCCGTTCAAATAGGCGGCTCACTTTTTCCCACACCTGCACCCACTGATCAAGGGGTGCCGATACGGACAAAGTGCGGATGAGGGCATTCTCGCCGGGAACAACTTCGGCTGGGGATTCCCCACGCCCGGCAGCTGCCAAGGCGCGGCCTAGCCACCACAGGAACAAGGTTGTGGTAATGCGAAACCCTTCGTCCCCCTTAATCGCAGCATCGGCAAAGGCGTGCAGCGCCAAAACATCCAACTTAGGCAAGCCACGCAGCAGGCTAATCATAGCCTGATAGTGGCGCAAACCACCAGCTGAATGCAAATCAATGGCCCGTCCAACACTGCCCTCGCCCATCGCGGCCAGGGCTGCCACATCATCGGGGCTAAGGTCAGGGCAATAGCGTGCGAGCAAAGTGGTAACCGTTTGGTCCGCAAGCGGCGAAAGCTTTAGCAGCCGGCAGCGCGAGCGAATAGTGGGTAACAGCCGCGCCGGATTATGCGCCAGCAACAGCAAAATAGAGCGCTTTGGCGGCTCTTCTAAAAGCTTGAGGATCGCGTTGGCCGCATTTCGGTTCATTTCATCAGCCGCATCGACAATCACAACCCGCCAGCCGCCATCAGAGGCGGTTAGGGAGAGAAATCCGCCAATCCCACGCACTTCATCAACGACAATTTCGCCCTTGCGCCGTTTTTTCTTTTCATCCCACTGGCGCTGCAAGACCCGCAAATCAGGATGTGCACCCTGCCCCACCAGCCGCACCACGGACGATGTTTCCGGCAAGTCCAGGTTTTGCGGGGCATCATCAAACAGCTGCCCATGAGGATCTGGGCGGCCTCCACGGTGAAGCAAAAAACGGGCGACCTTATAGGCAAAGGTCGCCTTACCCGTGCCGCGCTTGCCGGTGATTAACCAAGCGTGATGCATCCGCCCCGACAACCATGCTCGCAAAACCTCTTGCTCGGCATCTTCATGCCCAAGCAGATGCACATTTACCGCCGGAAGAGGCGGCTCGCTGGGATCAAAATCAGGGTCTTGAGCTGCTGGCATCGGGAAAGTGACAATCCGATAAAGTTACGCGGGCAAAGGCCCCAAGGATAGATTAAAAGCCTGATTAACGACAGTGAACATTCGCTCACTAACCTCAGGAAGCGGCACGGCCGCGTCAATCACCCGGCAACGCTGAGGGTTTTTCTGGGCGATATCTAAGTATCCCTGACGCAAGCGATGATGAAAGGCAAGATCCATGCTTTCATAGCGGTTTTCTACCCCTCCCCGATGGCCAGCACGCATTAGCCCCTGATCTTCGGGAAGGTCGAAAATCAGGGTGAGGTTTGGCCATAAGCCCTCGCCAACCGCCTGATAAAGCATGTCTAGGGTCGCGCTATCCACCCCATGCCCATACCCCTGATAGGCCGCGGTGGAATCTTGATAGCGATCACAAAGCACCCAGTCCCCACGGGCCAAAGCGGGCTTAACCACGGCCCGTAAATGATCGCGGCGGCAGGCGTAATGCAGCAAAGTTTCCGTAAGGGCATCCCAGCGTTCGGCGCTGCCTTCGACCAATAAACGTCGAATAGCCTCGGCCCCATCGGAACCGCCGGGCTCGCGGGTTACAACGACCGTTTCGCCGCTATCCCGCAAAGCCTGGGCCAAGAGGCGAATTTGGGTAGACTTCCCTGCCCCTTCGCCGCCCTCAAAAGTGATAAATCGCCCCTGCACAGCCTTAGGACTTATCGTCAGCCAAGGTGTCTAGGCCACCAGAACCAATCAGCAAGCTTTTCGCCGCTGCCAGCAAGCGACCAACAAACCCCAGGCGTTCCACATCAGCAGCGGCAACCAATGGGACTTCAATCGGCTTGGCCATATCAGTACCATTAATCACCAGTTTGGCGATAGCGTCACCTTTATTAATCGGCGCAGGGATCGGGCCGGTATAGACAACCTTGATGTCTAGATTTTGGATTGCGCGGCGGGGCAGCGTATAGCGCAAATCTTCCTGTGCCATCAGCGGGACTTCGTTATGCTCACCCAGCCAAACTTCGGCGGTGGTGATCGTTTCGCCCTGGGTGAACAAGGTCTTATTCTCAAAGTTGCGGAAACCCCAGTCCATAAGCTTTTGCGCTTCTTCAGAACGGGCACGCACCGAGGTAAGGCCGTTGATAACAAGGATTTGCCGCCGGTCATTGATAACAGCAGTTCCTGTTAAACCATATCCGGCAATTTCCGTATGGCCGGTTTTAAGCCCATCGGCGCCAGGCATAGTGTAAAGGAGCGGGTTGCGGTTGTGCTGCGAGATACCATTATAGGCAAACTCTTTTTCACCGTAAATTTTATGATATTCCGGGAAATTGATCAGCATATAGCGCGCCAGCTTCGCCAAATCGCGCGCGGTCATATAGTGAGCTTCGTCGGGCAGGCCGGTGGCATTCATAAAATGGCTGTTGCTCAGGCCGATCTCTGCCGCCCGCCGGTTCATCGCAGCAGCAAAGTTTTCTTCGCTGCCCTGCAAGTTTTCCGCCACAACGATGCAAGCATCGTTACCAGACTGCACAATAATGCCGCGTAACAGATCTTCGATGCGAACGGTTTCATTGGGCCGGAGGAACATGGTCGATCCCCCCGAAGCTGCCCCGCCCTTTCGCCACGCATTTGCGCTGATGCGGAATTCTTCATCCAGAGACAAAGAGCCTTCCTTGAGACGGTCAAACAACATCACCGTTGTCATCAATTTCGACATTGATGAAGGCGGCATACGCTCGTCCGCATTTTTCTCCAGGAGGACCGTTCCGGTTTCGAAATCAACCAAAAAGGCTTCGCGAGCATCGGTTTCAATAGATGACCCGCCCGCGCTCTCTGCCGCGCTGGTCCGGGGTGCGGAACCCAACAGCAGCATGGCGGACAGTACGCTCAGTCCGATGGCGGATTTCAGGGCGTTCCGAGAGCGGCGAATGGTTAGCATGGCTTGAGAAAAATCCATCGGTTTTGGTGAAAAACAGCCACGGAGTCCGCAGCACGATAGGCAAGGCGCTTCTACTCTTTAAGGTCACCACCCTAACAAGGGTGATCTTAAAACAGGGTCAGGGGACCTGACCGGGGGGAGTTTACCCTAATCAACAGCTACTCGCGCGCCGGTAAGCCCCTGAGAACGCAGTACAGAGAGCACGCGCTCGGCATCACCGCTGCTTAAGGGGCCTAAACGAACGCGGTATAGTTCTCGTCCGTTTATTTGTGCAGGCAGTACTGATACGTCAGCCAAGGATGATAGCTGTTTTTGCAGCCGCTGAGCATTTGCCAAATCAGAAAAGGCTCCTGCCTGAACGTAAGTCCCACCATTCACCACTGGAACGGGCGATTCAACCGCAGCGACAGAAACCACAGCGGGCGCTGGCGCGGCTTGCACCGCAACCGGTTGCACCGGAGCGTCTAGCGACTGTACGGTCACTGGCGCCCGTGGCGCAGCAGTAATCACCGGCATATCACCAGAGTTAGAAATGGCTTGCGCTTTAAGCGCTCGGCTTTCATCAGCAAGGACTTCCACTCTCACCCGGGTTGTTCCCTGGCTGTGAAATCCCAAAAGCTCAGCCGATCGTTTCGATACGTCAATGATCCGGCTTTTGGCAAACGGCCCGCGATCATTAACCCGCACAACCAGTGAACGGCCATTTTCAAGGTTTGTCACCCGAACCAAGCTGGGCATTGGCAAGGTGCGATGGGCCGCTGTTACGTCCATCTGGTTATAGGTTTCACCATTGGCAGTCATTTTGCCGTGAAAGTTAGGGCCGTACCAGGACGCAACCCCTTCTTCGACATACCCAAAGTCTTCGGCGGGGTAATACCACGTTCCATCAATCTGATAGGGCTTGCCAATTTTATAGGCTCCCATCTGTGACGCACCGCTTTGCGGGTTCATTTCCTTGGCTGTCGAGACCGCCAGTTTAGTTTCCGCACAAGCCGAAAGCATTAAGGTGGCCGCAACCCCGACGATAGGGATGATGCGCCACGGAAAGGCTGATGCCCGTGCGCATTGGACTAGGGATTGACGCATGATTGTCTGGCCGTCCTCTATACTCAATTAACCCGAAACCTCAACCAGTGGGCTCCGCCACGGAAGTAAGACTATCGGTATCGGCCCCGCACTGCAACCTACTGCTAGGAACGATTAGCGGTTTTCCGCCGATCGTAAGGCCGCAAGCACGGTATGGCTGGGATAAGCGTCAGGAATAAGGCCCCGCGCCTGTTGAAAGTCGCGGATTGCCGCACGGGTTCGCGACCCGGCCATGCCATCGGCTGTTCCAACCGAAAACCCCAGAGAATTCAAGCGCTCTTGCATTTCCAACACGTCTGCACGACGCAAAGGTTCTTCGCTGGTTGAAGGCATATGCACCAATGGCGGCGCGCCCTCCAGGCGGTCAGCAAGATACCCAATCGCCAGAGCATAAGAAATAGAGCGGTTCCAGAC
>CEGC01002285.1_pt1 | contig 13573 bp, 9 predicted proteins | sample 302731 | NCBI WGS metagenome assembly CEGC01 (sample SAMEA2755656, study PRJEB7226) | microbial mat metagenome | biome: microbial mat; feature: hypersaline; material: grass silage | place: USA | collected 2014-02-19 | depth 0 m | reverse complement strand
GGTCTACACCCTCGGCCTCCAACAGACGTACCTTTTCATCAAAACGGGTCAGACGGGGCGGCACGCTGTCGCCGCCAAAGAATTCACGCGGCTGGGGTTCAAAAATGATAACGACACTCGGCAGCCCAAGCGCAGCCGCCTTTGCCTTGACCTGCGCCAGCACCTTGCGATGGCCCAGGTGAACACCATCGAAGTTGCCAATTGTTGCCACGCAGCCACGGTGGCGATCACGCAGATTGTGTAAGCCTCGTATCAGTTCCATGCAGTTGCCGAGCCAGCGCCAGAATTTCGGACTGCGAAGTATATCGTACTCTGAACCCGGCGAGTACCGCTCAGAAAGTGTTCAACCGCGCAGATGGCGTAACCTGAGACCGGTCACCAGCAGCATCAGGAGATACGCCCCCGCTCCGGCCAGCACCAGCACTGTCATCCACTGCACTCGCAGCCATACACTTGCCTCAAGCCAGTTCCCGGCCAGCCAATTCATGATCAGCAACAGCACCGCCACCAGCGTGATGGAAGCACTGGCCAGCCGGAACAGCATCATGGCCCAGCCCGGTTGCCAGCGGAACACGCCTTCCTTGATCAGCCCATGCAGCAGCCAGCCCGCATTCATGAAGGCAGAAATGGATGTTGCCAGCGCCAGCCCCACATGGTCCAGCGGCCAGATCAGAATCAAGTTGAGTACCATATTGGCGGCCATCGCCTTGACGGCAATTTTGACCGGGGTGCGGGTATTCTGACGGGCAAAATAGCCCGGTGCCAGCACCTTGATCAGCATGAACGCCAGCAGACCGAAGGCATAGGCGCGCAGGCTCATGGCGGCCATCTGCACATCCCGATCGGTCATCTCACCGTAATGGAACAGGGTTGCGATCAGCGGTTCGGCCAGCACCGCCAGCGCCAGCGCAGCGGGCAGACCGATCAGCAGAATCATGCGGATCGCCCAGTCGAGGGTATGGGCAAAACGTTCCGGGCTTTTTTCGGCATGAATACGGGACAGACTGGGCAGAATCACGGTAGCGATAGCGATGCCGAACACACCCAGCGGCAGCTCCGACAGCCTGTCAGAGTAGTAAAGCCAGGACACACTGCCGGTCTGCAGGAAGGAGGCCAGCACTGTATCCAACAGCAGGTTGATCTGCGCCACCGAGACGCCGAACAATGCCGGCAGCATCAGCTTCAAAATTCGGCGCACACCCTCATCCTTGAAATCAGCCTTCGGAAGCGGCAACAACCGCAGCCGCGCCAGAAACGGCAACTGGAACAGCAGCTGTACACCGCCGGCCATCAGCACCCCCCAGGCCAGTGCCATGATGGGGGTTTCGAACCAGGGGCTGAGCCAAACCGCAGAGCCAATCAGACACAGATTCAGCAGCACCGGGGTAAAGGCCGGAATGGCGAAGCGCTCGTAGCTGTTCAGAATGGCACCGCAAAAAGCAGTCAGAGAGATCAGCAGCAGATAGGGAAAGGTGATTCTGAGCATGTTGGCGGCAAGCTCAAACTTTTCGCCACCGGCCATGTAAAAGCCCGGCGCAAAAACAGCAGCCAGCACAGGCGCTCCTATCACCGCAATTACCGTGACCAGCACCAGCACCGAACCCAGCGCCCCGGCAACGCGATCAACAAGCTGTTTGACCGCGGCAAGATCTCGCTGGCTGCGATACTCGGACAGCACCGGCACAAAGGCCTGGGAGAAAGCGCCCTCGGCAAACAGACGGCGGAGGAAGTTGGGTATCTTGAATGCGACAAAGAAGGCATCGGCACTGCCACTGGCACCAAAGTAATTGGCAATCACCACATCACGCACCAGGCCAAGCACTCGCGACATCATGGTCATGATGCCCACAACGCCACTGGAGCGCAGTAGCCCGACACCGCCCCGTTTCGCCTTGTCTGTCACACTGACCCCTTTATTGAAATGCAAAAAATGTGCGCCGATCATATCCCCCTTTGCCAGACAGACAAAGTGGATTCAAGACGACGCGCGTAAAGGTTGACATCGACCGGCCGGACATGAATAATGTCGCGTCTAATTTTCGGCACTCGCATCGTCGTAATCTGATCAACCCAATTATCAAAGGAGCCGGACCGTGGCTAATTCCGCAGGATCCAAAAAACGCGCTCGCCAGGCGGAGAAGCGTCGTCAACACAACGCTAGCCTGCGCTCCATGGCGCGCACGTACATGAAAAAAGTAATCGCTGCCATCGACGGCGGTGACAAGGCTGCTGCTGAAGCAGCGTTCAAGGTCGCTCAGCCGATCATGGACAGCTCTGTAACCAAAGGCATCTTCCACAAGAACAAGATCGCCCGCACCAAGAGCCGCCTGACCGCTCGCATCAAGGCAATGGCATAAGTCACTACCTTGTCAGCATAAAAAAACCGGCAATTGCCGGTTTTTTTGTGCCTGTCATTCAGCTGCTGTAATAACGCCGCGAGGTACCGACCTCAGGCCAGCACCAGGTTATCGCGGTGCACCAGCTCTTCCTCGCCCATGAAGCCCAGCAATGACTCGATTTCGCGACTGGGACGACCGATAATTCGACGCGCATCCTCTACGCCGTAATTTGCCAGCCCGCGTGCAACCACACGCCCCTGCTCATCCATCATCATCACCATCTCGCCACGCGAGAAATCACCGCTGACCGAGCGTACTCCAGCAGGCAGGAGACTCTTGCCCCGTTCCGCCAGCGCCATCACAGCACCAGCATCCAGCACCAGCGTACCGCGCGCCTGCAGGTGCCCGGCAATCCACTGCTTGCGTGCCGCCATGGGCTCTCTCTCAGGCAGCAGTAGAGTACCGATCAGCTCACCGCGGTGGAGCCGCAGCAGCACATCCGGCTCGCGCCCACTGGCAATCAGCGTCAGTGCACCAGAGCGCGCTGCCAGCTTGGCTGCACGCACCTTGGTCGCCATGCCACCGCGTCCAAGCCGACCACCATCTCCAGCCATGGCGACCAGTCGCTCATCCTCCGCCATCGCTTCACTGATCAGCTCTGCATCGGGATTGCTGCGCGGATCAGCGGTATACAGCCCCTGCTGATCAGTCAGCAGTACCAGCACATCCGCTTCGACCGCGTTGGCCACCAGCGCCCCCAGCGCAAACGAGACCACACTGGCCATCAGTTTGGGTGTCATGCCACTGGCGGCCATCTGTTCTCCATACCCCCAGATGCCGGCGGCGATGATCAACTGCAGATCAGCAACCAGACTGGTTGCCAGCATCAAAGCACCCAGATGGGTACGATCACCAAACTTGAGGACGGTACAGATCAGACTTACTACCAAGGCAGCAAACAGCTCAAATACATCATGGTGTTTTATATTGTCGATCTCACCCAACACAAAACCGAAGTTCAGTGTCAGCGCCAGTACAATAAAAAACGCGAAGATTACCTTTTCCCGGTTCATGGGTATTCCTTGAAAGTCAGTGTTCCAGTCGGATTGCACTTGGCACCCGTATAAACGCATCATAGCGAATGCTGCACGGGAATCGAACCAATTTACCCCCGCGCAGTCGTAGATGGCAGACATTCACCCGATCAGCTTCCAACGAGGTCACATGCAGTCACTTTTCCGTTTCCAATTCAGCAAGGCCTTGATGCTGCTGGCCATGCTGCTGTTGAGCCTGACGGTACAGGCTGAAATCATTCAGAGCACGCTCGACACTCGATCATACCGACAGTTTGAACTCGACAATGGCCTGAACGTGATTCTGGTGTCCGACCCTGATGCCGATAAGGCAGCCGTATCGATGAATGTCGGAGTGGGCTCAAATGCCAACCCATCCGACCGACCAGGGCTGGCGCATTTCCTTGAACACATGCTGTTCCTGGGTACCGAAAAGTATCCTGAAGCAGGCAGCTACCAGTCCTTCATCAGCTCCCATGGCGGCAGTCACAACGCCTTTACCGCCTACGAAAACACCAACTACTTCTTCAGCGTGGAGGCTTCGGCCCTGCCTGGTGCACTGGACCGCTTTGCCCAGTTTTTCATAGCGCCACTGTTCAGCCCTGAATACGTGGACCGGGAACGGCATGCCGTTGAGTCTGAGTTTCAGGCCAAGCGCCGTGACGACAGCCGACGCAGTTTCGAAGCCAGCAAGCAGGTATTGAACCCGGAGCATCACTACAGCCGTTTTGCCGTCGGCAATCTGAAAACCCTGTCCAACACCAGCGACAGTGAAATTCGTGATGCACTGATCCGCTTCTATGAGCGCTATTACTCCGCCAATCTGATGACGCTTGCCGTACTTGGCACCGAGTCACTGGATACACTGGAACAACAGGTCAGGAAAGATTTCGCGGCCGTACCCAACCGCAATGCCAAACCTTTTGTTGACACGGCACCACTGTTCGAAGCCGATCGTTTGCCGGCGCAGCTCAATATCGAAACATTGCGCGATACGCGCCAGCTCAGCCTGAGCTTCCCCATGCCGTCCTACCGTGAGTATTGGCAGCAGAAGCCTCTTTACTACCTGAGTAGCCTGATTGGATACGAAGGCAAGGGCAGCTTGCTGAGTTACCTGAAGCAGGCCGGCCTTGCCCGTGGCCTGTCGGCCTATCCCGCACTTGATCTGCCCGACAGTGCCATGCTGCGCATTCAGGTCGATCTGACCGAGCAGGGCCGGGAGCAAATCGACCGTGTCACCGCGTCGATATTCAGCTTTATCGAGCTGCTGCGCCGAGACGGCATCGACCCTGAGCTGTACCGTGAAGAGCAGCAGCTGGCCGAGGTGCAGTTCCGTTTCAGAGACAAGCTGGACCCAACTCACCTGGTGATGCAGCTGTCGCAGGCCGCCGGTCGCTATCCCACTGAATACCTGCTCAAGGGCGACTATCATCTTGGCGAGTTCGATGCTGAACTGATCAGCCGCTATCTTGATCGCATGACACCCGACAACCTGCTTCTGACACTGGAAGGAAAAGGTCTGAAGACCGAGCAGATCGAGCCGCTTTACAACACCGCCTACGGTATTGATACGATCGCAACCGACCGCCTCCAGCGCTGGCGTGAGCCAGCTGTACTGGATCAACTGCAGGTGCGTGGTCGCAATCCGTTTATCGCCTCCGACTTCAGCCTGATTGACAGTGCAAATCAGACAATTCCCCAGGAAGCATGGTCTGAGCCCGGCGCTCGCCTATGGTATTTGCCCGACAGCGATTTTGAGCGTCCAAGGGCAGACTTCTACTTCACTCTGCTCTCACCTGTTGCCAACCAGGGCCCTGAGCAGGCGCTGCTGGCCAGCCTTTACACCCGCATGGTAGAAGATCAACTCAACGAAACGCTGTACGACGCGTCTCTTGCGGGACTGTCCGCCAACCTCTACCCACACCAGCGTGGCATCAGCCTGCGCCTGTCCGGTTTCAATGACAAACAGGCGCTGTTGCTCGAAAAAATTCTGCAGGCGTTGCGCCAGCCATCCCTCGAAAAGGCTCGCTTTGACCGCATCAAGCGCCAGCTGCATGAACAACTCAATAACAGCCTGAAAGACAAGCCTTATAATCTGGCTTTTGATCAGCTCTATACACGATTGATGCGAAGCTGGTCTACCGAGCAGAAGCTGGCCAAACTGGAATCTCTCTCGCTGAGCGACCTGGAAAAATTCTACCCACTCCTGTTGCAGCCGGCAGAACTGAGTCTGCTTGCACATGGCAACCTGAGCCGTGACCAGGCGATCGAAATGGCCCGCAGTGTCCGCAAACAGCTTCAGCCCAACAACTCCCCCTGGCAAGCAGTGCCTGTCGAGGTAGTACAGCTGCCCAAGAATGAGTTTCTGATCGGCAACCTTGAAACCGAACATCATGACTCCACCGCCCTGCTCTATCTTCAGGGACCCGATGAAAGTCTGAAAACACGGGCCGCGACTGCGCTGATCAACGAGATCATCAGTACACCGTTCTACACCAGTCTGCGGACGGAAAAGCAGTTCGGTTACATTGTTTCCAGCCAATTTATGCCTCTGCGCGAGCGGGCCGGGGTAGCGCTGGTCGTTCAGTCACCCAACACGGACCCTATCCAGTTGCACGGTGAATACAAGTTATTCCTGCAACAGATGCTGGAGCAGTTGATCACCATGCCACAGGAGGAGTTGGAGCGTTATCGCCAGAGCCTGCTAAGCCGGATCAACCAGCAGGACAATGACCTTCGCACACGCAGCGACCGACTCTGGCGTGAGATTGACCGGGGCAATCATGATTTTGATACCCGCGAGCAGTTGAGCGAGATTACCCGCGAGCTGAGCCGGGCAGACCTGTTGCAGACTATGGAGCAGCTGCTGCAGCGACAACTGCTGATACGCAGCTTCGGCAGCTCGGTTGAGCATGAAATCAGTTCGGAAGCGATGCAGGATAGTGCCGAACGGCTGGATACACTCAAGCAGGAGCAGCTGGGTGCAACGTTGCCCTACCCCGGGTCAGGCAGCTGAATCAGCTCCACATCGGGCTCGGGCTGCGGCTCGGGCTCCGATTGTGCCGGCACCTCAATGAAGGTTCGACCCGGCCCGAGAACCTCAAGCCCGGGCTCCTCAGAGCCTGACTCCGCTTCGGTAATAACCTCCAGCTCATCATCACGCCCGCTCCACTCCGAGTCACCGCTATGGTCATCGCCCAGATAGACCCCGGGGATCGCCTTGACCTCATCGGTGCAGACCCGCTCAAACACACAGCGCTGAATCGCGGCATCCAGCCGGATCTGGTCAAATACCAGGTCTTCGCCCCGCAGTACTACCTCAACCTGAGGCGCTACCACAACCTCCTGCACCGGCGGCGGATCGGAAGGGTAAACAAGCTGTACCGGCGGCAGCGACGTTTCCCGGTTGGTGAAAGCCACCTCACGCATGCTTTCCCGGTCATAGTCTCCCCTGGCCATCCCTTCGTAGGCATCACGCCCATGAACCTGGCCGCCACTGTAGCGGTCTACCCGGGTCACATCGTAGGGAAGTGGCTGCCTTTCAGCTGCTGCCGGCTGCAGGCAACCGAGTACCAGCAGCAGGCCACTAGAAATACTCGCCCGGGTAGATCGATTCGGCATAGAGTGCCAACTCCTCCAGAATGTGACGGTCCCGCTCCGACAGAGTGCCGGACTGGGCTATTTCATTCATCTCCTTGAACAGCTGAGGCAGACTGTAACAGCCGGCGTCGCCCTGCAGCAGTTTACGGCTGCGATATTCTTCCCAGCGCACCGCTTCTTCTTCGGTCAGCGTGTACTCAAAGTTACGTGCCTTGTAACGCAGCAGCATCTCTTCCAGCCGCGGGTCCTGAAACGGCAGTTGCAGCCCGGCCAGCGCGTCCGGTTCAGACTCACGTACCTGTTCCATCAATGCCCGGTCATGGTCCGAGAAAAAGCCGCCGCTGTACAGCATGTGGTCAGGATCACCATCGGCTTCAGGCATGGGTGAGTTAAATATATCGGCCACCTTGGCGGCCACTCCAGTTTCATTTCGCAGCATCTGCAGGTGACGACGGCAGGTGTCCCCGTCTATCTTCAGCCGTTCGGCTTCCACGGCCGTGAGCATCCCTGCCGGAGCAATAATCGGACACTTGTTGGCCAGCACCTGTTTGAGTGCCAGTTGAGGGGCATCTGCCGGCAGTTCGTCACGCCGGGTGTACATCAGCGTCTGCAGTGAGGCCACATCAAGATCGAACAAAGGCGTTGGATCGACGCGCAGGTCCCACACCAACGTGCTGTTGCGATTGCTCGGATGCGAAGCCAGCGGTGCAACGATGGCGGCATTGCCCCACTCTGCCGGATATTTGGAGGAGATGTGCAACACCGGTTTCATCCTCGCCACATCCAGTTGAGCCTGAATCGCACGCTTGCCACGGTTTTGCAGTACATAATTGAACAGCTTGGGCTGCCGCTCCTTGACCAGTTTGGCAACCGCAATGGTGGCATACACGTCCGACAGTGCATCGTGTGCGCTGCCATGGTCGATGCCATTGGCACGGGTCAAGTCTTCCAGCCGCATACTCGGGCGACCATCCTCGTACAGAGGCCACTCGATACCTTCCGGCCGCAGCGCGCGTGTCAGCCGTAACATGTCGATGATATCCCAGCGTGAGCAACCGTTTTGCCATTCACGAGCATAGGGGTCATAAAAATTGCGATACAGTGTGAAGCGCGTGATCTCATCATCGAAGCGAATACTGTTGTACCCCACCCCGCAGGTACCGGGGCGGGCCAACTCGGCATGAATGCGTGCGATGAACTCGGCTTCGGTCACCCCCTCTTTCAATGCGGTTTGGGGCGTCAGGCCGGTGACCAGACAGGCTCTGGGATGTGGTAGCACATCCTCGGAGGGACGACAGTAGAGCATTACCGGCTCATCGATAATGTTGAAGTCCGCATCGGTTCGGACACCGGCAAACTGCAGCGGGCGATCCCGCGCCGGATCGATACCGGTGGTTTCGTAATCGTGCCAGAAGAAGGTTTCGGGGGTCTGCGCCGCCATTGGAGGTATATCTCGACTTTTTATAGGGGTAATGGTTAGATCAGTCTATCGATCAGATTAACATTTCAACACTCAGGGATCATCTGCATGCTGACCGACACTCAGGATCTGGACACTCAATGCCCCTGCGGCTCCGGCAAACCTTTTGTTTTCTGCTGCGAACCTGCCATCAGTGGCCGTAAGCCTGCGGCAACGGCTGAAGCCCTGATGCGCTCGCGCTATACCGCTTTTGCCATTGGTGCAGTTGACTATCTGGTGCAAACGACGGCCGCAGCCAAGCGCTCGCCACAGGATGCCGAACTGCTGGCCGAACAAACCCAGATCACCACCTGGACCGGCCTGGAGATTGTCACCACGGAAGCGGGACAAACAAATGACGAAACAGGTCTGGTCGAGTTCAAGGCTGCGTTTGAGAGCCCGGAAGGCGGTGCCATCCTGCATGAACGCTCCCGCTTCGAGCGTGAATCCGGGCTTTGGGTCTATCTGGATGGTGAAGTTGAACTGATCCCCAGCTGAGAACATCTGTCTAAACTTCCACCAGCTTTGGCCGATATGACTCCTGTCACCAGAGGAGTCCGGTCATGCAGATCCAAAGTCACAACCTGCAACTTGCCAGCGAGCGCAACTACAACCGCAGCGAAGAACAGCATGAGCAGCTGCGTATCGGTCGAGTCAGCCAGGACCCCGTAACCGGTGCACGCCAGGTCGACACCCTGTTCGAGGCCAGTCACATCGAGCGCCGTGAGTTGCTGACCTATTCGGCAGGCTTGGCCATGAATGCCAAAAACAGCAATAACGAGCCGGCATCACCCGTAGCAGCACTGACTCGTGGCACTCCGCTTGAATCAACGACCGAAACCGCTCCCCCAGAAGCGCCCTTCGAATTACGCCTTGAGGCCTCAGACCAGTTGAAGCTTGAGCTGATCACCCGACTGCACAAGGCGATCACCGGCAAGGACATTCGCCTGCAATTGATCGATCCTGCGTCTCTTCAGCACGCAAGCGGCCCTGAAATCAGTGCCCCCAACCAGGCAAAACCGGCAGCAGATACACCTGAAACACCTGCAGAACCACAAGTCGGCCTTGAATACCAACGCCACAGCCGCATCCATGAGCAGGAGTCCACCCGTTTCGAGGCCAGTGGACAGGTCATCACCCGCGATGGCCGTCGTATCGATATCAACCTGTCTCTGCAGATGGCGCGCTCGATTACGCAGGAAGAGCACGAAATTCTGCGCATCGGCGCTCGTCTGTCAGACCCACTGGTGATCAACTTTGACGGTGATGCGGCCCAGCTGAGCCAAACCCGGTTTGAATTTGACCTGGATCTGGACGGGCAAGCTGATCAGGTACCGACTCTGGCGGGAAACCGTGCATTTCTTGCACTCGATCAAAACTCCGACGGCGTAATAAATGATGGATCGGAGCTTTTTGGCGCTCGATCCGGCAACGGCTTTGCGGAATTGGCCCAATTTGACGAAGATGGCAACGGTTTTATTGATGCCGGTGACAGTGTCTTTTCCCGCCTTCGGCTCTGGTCACCGGGTGCAGAAGGACAGGGCTCACTGATGACACTGGCCAGCAAGAATATCGGCGCAATCTGGCTCAACGCCGCTGATACCGCGTTTTCTCTAACGTCGGGCATGACAGAAAGCCGACTTGGAGTGATCCGTTCAAGCAGCATTTTCCTATCAGAAGATGGCCGGGTTGGCACTGTTCAACACGTTGATCTGAGTATCTGAAAAAATTTGTCCTCAGATATTGTCCGTATTCAGCATCTGTCAAGGCTTTTCCTTGCACTACCCTGACCGGTAGAATAGGCGCCCGCCCGCTCATCTGCATGAAAATGGATGCCGGGACTCTTCTCCGGTAGTGGTGACTGATGTTTGCAAACCTGTTCAAGCCAAGATGGCGTCATTCAGATCCTGAAGTGCGCTTAAGTGCCGTCAGCAAACTATGTCCGGACCAGCCTGACCAAGCCAGAATCCTGTGTCAGCTGGCACTGCATGACGACAACCGCCAAGTCCGTATAGTGGCGGTTGGACGTCTGAGTGACACGGACTCCCTGCTAGACGTGCTATCGCACTCCTCCGACCCTGAAGTCCGTGAACAGGCAGGGCTGCGCGTCAGCGAATGCCTGAACGGTGAAGGCTCCGACAGTCTGAGCGAACTGCTCAGGCGACTTGACGATGCCGATACCCGTACCCAAATTATCATCAATGTCAGCAGCGAACAGTTGCAACAAAGCGCCCTCAACTGCATAGATGACGAAGCCGTGCTGATGCAGGTGGCTCTGCATGCCCGCCTGGCTACCATGCGCCGTGAAGCGGCCGAGCGCGTAGAGCGAGCCGACCTGCTGGAAAACCTGCAGCGTCAGAGTCGTGGCCGTGACAAAACCGTACACCGCATCAGCCGCGACAAGCTGAACCGCTTGCGCGAACAGGCCCGACTTGAAACCGAACATGCCAAACGGCGCACCCAACTGCTGCAACAACTTGAACAGCTTGCCGTGGGAGCCGACCTGCAGTTCTTGCATGCCCGCTCTCAAGCGTTGTCGCAGGAGTGGCAGCAACTGCCGGCTGCCGATAATGACAGCAACCGCCTCTTTACACAGTGGATCGAGCAGATACAGGCCCGACTTGAGGCCGCAGCAGAAGCGGAACGACAGGAGCAGGAACAACTCAAACAGCTGGAGCTGGACCGGCACGCGTCGCATGAGCTGCTGGCAGAACTGGAAGCGTTGGTTGCCGGCGATGTAATTGAGGCAGAGGCCCTGCAGAGCCTGCAGCATCAATGGGATGAATTGAACAGCCGTTACGAACCCGCCAGCGAGCAGCGTCAGCAGTGGCAAAGCCTCAGCCAAAACGCCGAACACTGCATGGCGGCAAGTGAACGGCTGCAACAACAAAGTCCACATATTGAATCGCTGCTGCAACAACAGGATAGCAGCCCGGAACAAAAACTGCGCCGGGCTCAGCGCCTGCTGCGCTCAGTCGAGTGGCCCGATTCACGCCCACTCCCAACGCTGCTTCAGTCGCTGAAGGAACTGATCACACAGCTGCAGCAGACAGTTAAACAGATAAATGCGCAATCCAGCCGGCAGGAAGATGAACTGCTCCAGCAGTTGCGCTTGCTGGAGCAGCAACTTGATCAGGGCGAAATCAGTACCGCCGAATCCACCCACAAAAGTCTTGCGCGGCATGTTGAACAGCATTCCGGTTTGCCTGAAAGCCTGGATTCACGCTACCGCCAACTTACTGCAAGGCTCGCCGAACTTAAGGATTGGCAAGGTTTCGCAGCCAACGGCAAAAAGGAAAAACTGTGCCAGCAGATGGAATCGCTGGTCGGAGCAGAACAGCCTCCACAGACATTGGCCGACCAGATACGTGCATTGCAACAGGAGTGGAAGGAGATTGACCACACTGATCCTGTGCATTCACAAAAGCTGTGGAAACGCTTTCATGATGCTGGCGAGAAAGCCTATGCCCCCTGCCAGGCGTGGTTCAGCGCTCAGCGGCAGAAGCGTGAGCACAACCTGAAGCAGCGACGCGAAATCTGTAACCAGCTCGACAGCTTCATCCACGGTATGGACTGGAATCAGGCCGACTGGCATGCCGTCGAAGCGATCGGCCGTACCGCACGCGAGGAGTGGCGAACGTTCTCGCCGGTTGACCGAGCACCCGGCAAACCGGTACAGCAGCAGTTCAATAGCCTGCTGCGTGATCTCGATGGCCGTATTCGGGCCCACCGTCAAGCGTGTGCCGAACTGAAAGAAAGCATTATTGCTCGCGCCGCCGAACTGGCAAGCGCAGAGGATATCGAGGCCGCCGCCAGCGAGGCCAAGCAGCTACAACAGCAGTGGAAAGCAGCCGGAGCGACCTTCCGTAGCCGCGAACGCGGGTTGTGGCAGGCATTTCGTGAACAGTGCGACCTGATTTTCAGCCGACTCAAACAGGCCCGCAAGGCGCAGACTGCCAAGAAACCATCGCCTGCGCGTGAAACACTGCTGTCCGGAACACCTCTGCAAGCCTTGCAAAGGCTGGCTCAATTGGCCGAGCAGGCAGAAGAGGAACTGGCCGAAACCGCACGCTCGGAAACGCTTTCTACCTTGTTGACGGAAGCGGTTACCGGCCCTTCTCCCGGTCAGTTGTGGCGTGAGCGCATCGGCCAGCGACTGGAAGCGATCCGCCTGATCAGTGCGGGCAACCGCTCCATCGATCAGCAGTTGGCCCTGTCTGAAGCTCAGGCGCGTGAGTTGTGTATCCGACTTGAGATCATGCTCGGACAACCCACACCTGAAGAAGATGAAGTGCTGCGCATGGAATACCAGATGGAGCGGCTCGGCCAGGCACTGGCCGAACAGGATGACGAGCCATCTGAAGCGGCCCTGCAATCCCTTGAGCTGGAATGGCTGACACTGCCGTTTGCATGGCAGTTTATTGACCTGCGCAAACGTTTTTCGGACATACTGACGCACGCATCATGATGCAGATGGGTGGCCTATGGCCACCCATCAACAGAAACACCTGTCCTGCATATCTCTTCAGGCGACGACCATCGCCATACCGGTCAAAGCGATTGCCCCACCGGCCACACGGCTGAAGAGCGCTGCACGCGCTTCAACTCCGATCTTGCCCACCAGCATACCAGCCAGATGCAACGCCAGTGTGGCCAGCGTGAAGCCGGCGGCATAGCTGAAACCACTGGCATCAAGCGGCATTTCAGCGCCATGGGCCAAGCCATGGAACAACGCAAAGCTGCCGGCGATTGCCATGCAGACAGGCGTTACAAAGCGTGCAGCAAAAGCCAGCAGCAGCCCCAGGACCACTACGGACAGGCCAATTCCCTGTTCGGTGAACACCAAAGAAACACCAGAAAGCGCCAGCAGATTGCCCAACAGCATGGTGGCCACAAAGGCCAATGGCACCAGCCAGAGTGCACGGCCACCCAAACGAGCAGCCCAAAGCCCCACAGCCAGCATCGCCAGCAAGTGATCAGCACCACCTACCGGGTGCGCCAGGCCACTGATAAAACCCGATACTTCATGTCCCGTGTGCGCAAGCGCCACGCCCGGCAACAGTGCGACAGTCGCAATCAGTGCTTTTTTCATCGTTATCCCC